>WNFI01194962.1_pt1 | contig 30269 bp, 22 predicted proteins | sample 5400471 | NCBI WGS metagenome assembly WNFI01 (sample SAMN13153348, study PRJNA577476) | soil metagenome | isolation source: 100 cm saprolite on Douglas fir-dominated hillslope | place: USA:California | collected 2013-09-17
TTACACGTGTTCGGCTGATGCCTTACACGGGGTTCGGTTGATGCTTGACACTCCCCCAGATGAGGGAAATGAGCGTGTCCGAGCAGAGATACCAAGCGACCCTTGCGGTAATCGCCGATGGGAGGACGGTCTCCGAGGTGGCGCTGAACGCCGCGATCCAGCACGTGCCAGTGGAAGGCGGATTGAAACTCGGACCCGTTGTCTGTCTGGATCCGCTCAACGCGGAACGGCAGCTTCTCGAAGACGTAGTCGATGAATTGGATAGCCGTCTTCTGGTTGAGGCGGTCGTACACCCTAAGCACCCGAATCCGGGTGCAGTCGTCGATCGCGGTGAACTGGTAATGCTTCTTCCGAGCTCCGCCAAGAGGAGCGACAAACTTGACGTCGACTTGGACCTGGTGGCCCGGCTGGGGCTTTTCGTATCGCTTCCATCGGTCCTGGTGCCGCCGGTAGCGCTGCGACGTCGGCAGCCGGCTCATATCCAGGCGTTTGAGGATCCGCCAGACGCCGGACAGGCTGATCTCGATCTCGTGGCTTGGGCGGACAAACTCCTTACGAGCGCCTACGCGAGAAGACTCGGACCCCACCTGTCAGCGGAGATCGTCAGTTGCACATCGGCTCCAAGTTCCAATTAGCTGGCGAAGATCGTGGCGATTTTTGGCAGAGTTTTAGCAGACGGGGCAAGCGAGAACGAGTTCGAACGCAGAGCGATGCCCAGTTCAGGTCGAGAAGAAGAAATGCCCGACCAGCGCGCCCATCAGCAGGCCAAGAAACGCCATGAAACCGGGGTAACGACGTCCCCATTGCTTGATGTGGGTGCCCAGCGGCGGAAAGTTCTTGAGCTCGAGCCAGAGATCAAGGGCGGTCGCCGTGGCCAGAACCCCCAAGACCGAGACGGCGACAACTTTGGCCAGGTTCGACACCAGCGCCAATCCGATCTCATGCATCTGGCGTATCCGCTGGGTACCAGACCCAGTGTCCAAGCAGGAAGCACACTGCAAATGCGCCCGCGACAACGGTTGCCCAGCCGCTCGAATTGGCCAGACAGCGCACCGACCAGGTGATGGGGTAGGGGGGATGATCTCCGAACACCCCCCACGTCTCGTACGCAAGCGCGACGCATCCGAAAAGCAAAAGACCGACCAAGGCAACCTGGCCGAGCCTTCTTGAAGAAGCCCCGCCGCCATCGCGAAGTGGTGTTGGAAGCTCGTGGACGGTTCGCCGGCGCGCCTTCAGAGGTCCATTGCTATCAAGCCATCGCGTGAGCATGTGGCCGAAGACGAATCCGCCAATCGACGCCAGCACGAGCGCGAATGATCGCCAGCGTTCGACCGGGCCCGAGCAGGGGTAGAGGTTGTTCTCGTATTGCTGAGCGGCCGCCGCCACCATCCCGATTGCCAGGACGATGAGGGTGACCACCTGCGCGACCACCCGTACTCGACGGACAGCAGGCCATTCAGGACCAGACAAAATGGCCCACCAGGATGCCGACGAAGAAGCAGATCATGACCAGGCTGGAGCGAATTGGGAGCCATGCCGGTAGGGGGTCATCGGGCAGAAACGCGAACCTTCGGTCGAAGACGGCGATGACCAGGAGCAGGCCCATTGCATATGTGGCGATCGCCGAGACTGCAATACCGACCCAATCCTGAGGGTTGTGGCTGTGCGCCCACCAGCTGAGAAGGGCCGCGCCGATGAGCAGCACCAGTAGCAGGACCAGTGCAACCGATCGGCCCCGAGCCGGCCGCTCCCGCCCGGTCACGGCGCCGCGAAGGCCCGCACCAGGTCGGGCGAAATCCAGTCCCCGCAGTCCAGCTGAATCTGGAGCTGCTCGTTTTGGTCACAGCGCAACTGACCCGACAGAGCCGCCTTGTTTCCGCCAGTCAGAACCACGTCAAGCTGCCGACCGCTCGCCACCGCGGCAACCAAGGCGCTAGTCAGCGATGCCGATCCAAACGGCACGGCGGCAGCTACTTTGGCCCGCGCCATGATGTCAACCGCGGCAATTAGTGCGAACCCCAGGATGGTGACGGCGATGATACCCAGCCTTCGGATCACGCCGGCAGGCGGGTCTCGAGCTCGTAGAGCTGGACCGCGTCGGTTTCGCTTCTAAGGGCGCCGCCGGCGAAATCGGGAGCAGAGTCCAGAGCGCCGCAGAGGGCGTTGGCGGTACAGGATCCGATCTGGCCCTGGTCGAGAGGTAACCCAGTCGCCTGGTGCCGGACGCTTATGACCTGTGGCGCCTGGGGGGCTTCGAAGTTGCGTGATCTCGGGTCGTGCTCAACGTGGCGGCCGAGACGTTTGCCCGCAACCGTTTGCTCGGGCAGCTGCACCCTTACGACTTCACCGTTGGCCATTGCGTTTTTGACCTCCCTCGGCTGTTGATTTGATGACTGCCGCCGACATCGACGGCGCCGCTAGTTTTCGAAATGCAGACCTTGGCCCGATCTCCGATGCCCGAGCGCGCGCAGCACCAGCCATTTGGTGATGTCGTAGGCCACAACCACGCTGAGAATCACGGGGACCAACAGATAAGGGTTGGCCTCAAACAGTCCCATTCGCTACCTCCACTACTTTTGGCCACTACCAGTCGCTTCAATCCGGTAGGTGCTTCCGCCCACAACCTTCCGGCCCTGCCTTTGGACCAAGCTGAACTGCACCGCCTTGCGCAGCCGACCCGGAAGCGCGAGTTGCACCAGGGCAGCCCGGCCGTCGGGCTTCAGGCCGACGTCTTGGATAACGGTGGTTCGATTCGCACCGGGCGCGAGCTCGTAAGGCCGTGCCGACTCAAAGTGGTAGCGCTTACCCCATGAGCCGCGGCGCCCCTCCTTAGGATCGAATCGGCCTGAGCGAACGAGCCGCACTCCGGGGCCGACCAGACTTCCCACCTTCTCAGCGGGATGCTTATCAAGGGCTACGAGGACCCGGGTCCTTCTGGGTAGGCTGCCCCATTCGAGAACCAGATCGGATCGACCCATCCGCAGCGGATCGTGCATCTCGATGACAAAGGACTGCATCCCCTGCTGTCCCCCGGGGACGGGATCGAGCACGTGCAGGTTCTTCAGGGCGACCTGCTTCTTGTCGGGCACAAGCACGCCGCAGTCAAAGATCCCGGCTCCGTTCAAGGGGTCTTCATCACAGGTGGTGACGACAAGCAGGCAGCTGTGGTCGGCGGCGCCAACCGGGACCATCCAGTCCCACTCGGCGATCCCCGGCTCGGTTGGGGCGAGCTGCGCAAATGAGGCGCCCCGCGGTCCAGAAGTCGGCCGGGAGAGAAGGTAGTCCCATCGAGGCGTTCGCGAAGAATCCACGAACCAGGACGTTATGGGCGGTGTACGCGCCTCGATTGTGGACCTGCGCGTAGAAGCGGTTGACACGGCCGCGACGAGGCGAACGATGGACGATGTCGGTCTTGAACGCCACGTAGTCGCTGACCGGCGCCGGGGTCTGGAAGGCTGGCTCTGGCCCGTCGACCTTGACGTCTGGACTCTCCCACCACCACACGTTCGTGCTGGGGTCGAACGGGTCGGGAACGCCAGAGGGGCTGGGCTGGGACCTCCCGGTGTCGACCCTGTCGTCGCGCACGTAGAGATCGACAGCCTGGCACATGGTCGCATCGATGGGCCGCTCCCACATGCTGCGTCCGTGGGTGGCGGCTCGAACGAGACGGTGCTGAGGATGGATCGCAAGGGCGAACACCGGCACATTGGGCAGGCCCTCGTCCCAGGGCGTCCAGCTGTTGCCGGCGTCTTCGGTCCGGAAGACACCCACGTCGCCACCACAGAAGAGCCGAGAGTTGTTGGTGGGATCGATCGCGATGGCGTTGATCGGGTTCGCTATCGCCAGACCGGTCGATCGAGTAACCCAAGAGACGTCGGTGGTAAGGCGCCGGTAGACGTGGTTGTTGGTGAATTCGCCGGTCGCCTCAGACGTCAGAACCGACGAGACTGTTACCCACAAAGTTCCAGCGGTGTCGATCTGGATGTCAGAGAGTGAGACGCCGACCGGGAGGCTGGCGCCGGTCAGCTCTGTCTGCGTGATGTTTGGACCTAGAGTCCAAGTCGCTCCCGTCTTCCTGACGCGGTAGATGTGACCCTGACTGGTCCCGATGTACACGGTGTTGGGGTCAGCCGGATCGGCGCAGATCGTCGAAATGATCCCCGTCAGTCCGGTTGTGATCTGGACCCAGGTGTCGGCCCGATCCGGGCTACGCCAGAGGTCGCCGCCGCCGAAGTAGCAGACGTGGGAGTCAGTCGGATCGATGACGAAGGGTGCATAGAAGAGGGAGTTGCCCGGGGTGGGGCCGCTCTTCGTAACCCAGCTGCCGGGCGCTCCGGCGAGGTCGGAGCGGTAAAAGGTGGTGCCTACGTACTCGTGGTACATATGGGTCGGATCGGTGGGATCGATGGCGGTAAAGCCCCCGTCGCCCCCGGCCGACAATTCCCACGCCGGGTCGCCCGAGTAGCGATGGGTGCCGTTGTCCTGAGTTCCCCCAAGCATCACCGCCTCCCACTGCGGGTGCATCGCCAGGCTGACGTATTGGAGGTTGGCAATGTCCACGTTGCGGTGGATCCAGGTGTTGCCACCGTCCGTCGAGCGATACACCCCGCCGTCACCACATGCCCATACCGTTGTCGGCGTCATCGGGTCGAACGCGAAGCCGTGCTGGTCGGTGTGGAGGATCGGCAGCGGGTCGAAGACTCCTCCCCCCGCCGTGTTCCGCCAGAGGTTTACCTCACCGAAGTAGATCGTGTTGGCGTCCGTTGGGTGGACGGCGATGTGGAGGTTGTAGCCGCTCTGTCCAGTCTGCCCCAGGCCGAAGCTGTGCTGGTGCCCGGTGGCGTCGGGATCCGAGTTCTTCGTGACTCGGGTGCCGCCCGCAAGCGTCTGCGTGTCAGACGCTGCCAGCGAGAGAGTGTGAGTGTGGGCCACGGCACCGGCGGAACCGGACGTGTAGGCGTGGGCCGCCGGGGCGCTGGTGAGGTCGAGCGCCGGGACGGTCGCCGAGTGCACATGAGCCGAAACCAGGCTCGAGCCGCCATAGACCGTGGTGTTGAGGCGAACCGTGACCGCGGTCCATGTGGAGCCCCCATCCAGGCTCTTGGCGATGCCCGAAATGTCGCTCCAGGTGCTGCCGCCGAACAATGCGTAAAGCACCAACTGGTTGCTTCGCTGCTGACTTAGGGAAATTCGTCCGACCGCAACCGGGAAGGCGGTTGAGCTGATCCTTGCCCATGCCGACCAGGTGCCGGATTGCTTGGTGCTAGACCACAGCCCTGACCCCTCCATCGCCGCGACCAACGTCCAGCGGGTCGGGGCCGTGAGCATCACCAGGCTGAGACTGCTGAACGCGCCGGCGATGAGCTGGTTCCAGGTCGATCCCCCATCGGGGCTCTCATAGACCCCGATGCTGGAAGAGAGAAACATGTGCTGAGAAGTCGCGTCGGTCGGGTCAAAGATGATCCGGGAGATTTCGGTCCGCTGGAAGGTCGCGGTCGCCAGCTGAGTCCAGCTGTTGCCACCGTCCGACGACACCATCAGACCGTTGCCGTAATACGTGCCGATGTAGCCGTTGTTGAACTCTCCCGTACCCGTGTAGATGTGCAGAGAGTTGTTGGGATCGATCGCCAGCGCGCCAATCGCCGGGCTCAAGACATAGTCGGACTTCGGCGCCCACGTGTTGCCCCCGTCCGATGTCTTCCATACGCCTCCATTGGCGGTACCGGCGTAGACCGTCAGCGGGGCGTTTGGGTCGATGGCAAGGGCGAGTGTCCGCCCGGCCCAGGCCACGCTTGGGCCGACCGCGACGGGACCGCTGCCGATTGGGTTCCAGTTGCACACCATCGGATTCGGCTGCTGACCGCCGGCGCCCCCGTCGGTCGGATTTCCGTCGCTGGCATCGCGGAGGCGTCGAAGCCGCTCGACATCGGCCACCTGCGTTAGGCGCACGGCGTCCGGGATCCGCCCCAGATGTCCGAATCGCCGGGCGAAGAAATCCAGTGACCTCATCGATGTGTGGTTCCCCTCGCCCGCTGCTTCTCCGCTCTTGCCGCCGGGTGCGTCGGGCAGTCGATCGACGTTCAATCGGACCTCCCTGGACGCCCTGGCGTCGGCGGAGCTAACCCGAACGCGATGGGTACCGGGCGTCAGGAATGGCGTCAAGATGAGAACGAACTCACCTTCTCCCGCCGGCAGGAATCCCGACGTGGTGCGATAGCCCAGAGCGATCAAGTCGGGCAGCGCCGGTTTGCCATCGAGCTCCAGTGACAGTGCAATCGAGGGCCAGCCGGCTCCCCTTACCTGGACCCTCTGCCCCGGCACCGCGCGCCTCGGAATCAGTTCTAGGGCCGGGCTCGTCTTTTTCTGTGCGGGCTGATCCTTAGATCTAGAAGTTCGGCGCGCGCTTTTGCCTGTCCGTCCGGCGTCTGCATCCTTCGCTGACCTGCTCGCTGCCATCTGTCGCCTCCTCACCTAGCCCGCCGAAGCTGCCCGATTCGGGCTTTTCAAGCCGCCGACTTTCGTGGCTGGCGTGGCGCTCTGTGCAAGGCGGATCCGGTGATCGGCACCACCAGCAGCCACTCGCAAGTCTGTCGAGCGACTTGCCTAGTGACATGGTCCTTTTACGCACTCAGAGCGTCTCTTTTGGGCGTCCAGGGCGATCTGGCGTTCCTCCATGAGATGGAGAGGAGATTTGGGACTGTTCAGAAAGAGGTTGGAACGTCGCAATTGGCGTCAGACACCGACGAGTTCAATGCCGCGCGCCTACGAAGTTAGTCACCAATGCCGCGGACCTGCGGTCTGAATCGAGATCATGCCAGCAGAGGCCAGGAGTTCGCCCAGAGGCGTACCAGTGGTGGCGGCTAGCCTACCGAGCGCGAAGTCGCCTCTCGCTCGACTGACCCGAGGAGGCGGCGCACCCCCATGGAGGACCAGACGCGTATCTGGGTCCAAGAGGCGATGGGGCGAAGAGCACGGTCCGCGGGTTATTCGGGAGGAGCGCATCAGCCACTGCATCCTTGAGTGCTCGCTGCCAACTGAGATGAACCTCGTACACGATCTTTGGGGGCCAGTCCTGCTGGTTGCTCCGCGTTGGCCGCTTTCACGCGAACAGTCGAATCAAGGGCTGCACACCGGCGTCCTGGTTTTCGGCCTGAGGACGTTTCCGGGGCAACAGTTTCGGTTCGCTCTTTGCGATCTTGAGCGTAGGCCGAACGGACTATGCGCAGAGCCACAACTGTGTCAGTCCGACCCTGTCACACGACGGACCTAGAGGTGCCCCCGTTTACCAATTCGCCTAGCCGGGGTGCAGCGGCGCGGCTACCCCTTCCGAAGATTGGACCGCCGCTGGAAGGCCTTGATCCGCGTCGTTTGGGCGAGGGGGTTGACGCCGTCACGGATGGCCCGAATTCGTGCGCATAGGAATTTCAACTAAACCGTTGACTTAAGAGCCGGGGTCTGTTTCACTGCCGCAACTAGCTGCATTTCCGGCGCCTTTGGAGGGGAGACCAGGGGACAGTGGAAGGGACGTCTGTGGGACGTTTTCGTTCCTTTATCGATGGCGCACCTGTCGTAAGAACGGGGCGCGGGACAAGTCCGAAGCGCCCTGTTCGCTCCGGGCGACGCTCCAGCTGGCGGCCGCAGCGCCGGGTGATTGGATCGATTCCACGAGGGCTTGTGCGCCTGGTGGTGCTCTTTCTCTGCTTAGGGTTCGCTGGGACCGCCTTGATGACGGCACCTTTGTTGGCGAGCACCCATCCATGACTGGCCTGAGTCTGGCCCGCGTTATACGTGCGAGTTTTGCGATTGGTCTGGGGGCGCTGGTCATGGCGATGTTCGCGGTATCCGCAAACGTGGCGAAGCCTCTTCGCGACCGGCTCACAGCGGCGAGGTCGCAAACCCAGCCCACCGAAGGATGGACCGCGACGAGTCACTGGCATACCAACTCGGACGAGACCCGGACCGCCAAGATCTACCAGCTACCCACGTTTCGTGAGACTGCAAACGGATGGGTGGGGATAGACACGACCGTGAGGAAGCGTGCGGATCGATCCCAGCCGCTTGCGGCGGATGGGGCAATCCGGCCAATCAGGTTCGGCGCGAGTTCGAATCGACTGGTTGAAATCGAGATGGATGGCGGCCCGGTGACGATGCAGCTGCAGGGTCTGTCAGTAGGCGCGCCGACCCTCAAGGACGGGACGGTCACCTATGCGAATGTCGCGGCCGGAACGGACCTAACCTACCGAGTTGATCCCGGCGGGATCAAAGAGAGTTTGGTTCTGAGTTCGGCATCCTCACCGACCCAATTCACGTTCCACATCAGCGACAAGAGGGGCCAGTTGGGCGACGCCATCCCCACGAAGGAGGGTGGATACACCTTCTCAAAGAGACTGGATGGCCAGACCGTATCGTTGTCGCCGGCGTTTGCCTTCGAGAAACCGGCCAGTCCCCGCGTACCCGTAGGCCTCGATCACCGCAGTGCCCACCTCGACCTGACCCGTTCTGGCGACGGTTACGACGCAGTCCTCAGTGTCGACCGCTCGTGGCTGAAGGGCAAGTCATATCCGATCGTCCTCGACCCGAGCATCACCTTTGGCACGACCATGGACGGCTACAACATGTGCGACACCGGCCAGGGTGCGTGCCCGGGCACAGGTGGGGACCACTGGGGGTTCACCACCACCGACACTCACGAGACGATCGGAACCTGGAGCTACGCGGAGCCCTCCCGGGCGTGGCTTAAGTTCGACCTGAGCTCGATTCCGTCGACCGCGCAAGTCCAGGCCTCGACCTTTGGGATCTTCCAGCTGGACTGCATTGGAACCGACACCACCGATTACTGCATCACCCACTCAAACGTCATCGAGGCGCGCAAGATCGACCAGTATTGGGACACCGGCTACACCTTCAACCAGGCGTCGCAGTATATGGATGTCGGCGTGATCGATTCCGCGGGCGCGGCCAACCACACGCAGCCTCTTCATCCCTGCAACCCACCCACCTGCCCCTACAACGACAACATATGGGAGACCTGGAACTTCACCAACCAGGTGCAGCGCTGGGTGAATTACACCGACTCGAATAACGGCTTTCTGCTCAAGATCCAAAATGACGGCTCCGCCAACCAGGGTGGTCCTTCCTACGCATCGCCGCGCTACTCCGACACCACCAAGGCCCCCTACCTCTCGGTCACATACATCACACCGCCGAGCGCCCCGACCAATGTGCAGGCCACCGGAGGTAACAGTCAGGCCACCGTCACGTGGGCACCTCCGACCGACAACGGGGGCTCGGCGGTATCCAGCTACACGGTCAGCGCGCCCGGCGCGGGGACACAGACCGTAACCGGGACCTCCGCGACCTTTACAGGACTGACGAACTGCACGACTTATACGTTCAGCGTCTACGCCACCAACGCAGCCGGTTCTGGACCGTCGGCATCGGCCTCCGCCACCCCGGGCACGGTGCCGACCGCTCCAAACAACGTGCAGGCTGCGCCGTCAAAAGGTTCGGCGGAGCTAACCTGGGCCGCGCCAAGCGGAGGTTGTCCCGCGACGGGATATGTGATTACCCCGTACATCAAGGGCTCGGCCCAGACCGCCACCCAGATCGGCAGCAGCGCGACCAGCTACACCGTAACCGGGCTCACCGACGGCACCCCCTATCAATTCGCGGTGGCGGGCAAGAACGGAGTGGGTACCGGGCCCCAGTCGCCCTTGTCCAACGCGGTAACTCCACCAGGCGCGGCGTCCAGTCCATTTCAGGGATGCGCAGGCTCGCCGCTGATCTCTGGCGGTGGCTATCACTCAATCGCGGTCAAAGCTGACGGCACGGTTTGGGCGTGGGGGCTAAACAACTATGGGCAGCTCGGGGCTCCGAGTGCAACGACGGCGAACAGCAACAACCCCATCGTGGTGGCCGGTACGGCGACTGTCACCTCGGTCGCTGCGGGGTTTGACCATTCGTTGGCGCTGAAGAGCAATGGCCAGGTGTTGGCGTGGGGATGGAACGGTTACGGACAACTGGGCCAGCCCACAAGCACGGCGTCAAACTCAACTGCCAGCGTGGTCGCGGGACTGCCTGCGATTAAGGCGATTGCCGCCGGCTACGAGCATTCGCTGGCGGTCGACACCAACGGCAACATCTGGGCCTGGGGCTATAACGGCTACGGGCAGCTTGGCAACAACAGCACATCCGACAGCGCGAGTCCCGTCCAGTTGGGATCTCTACCTGCTACCGCGGTGGCCGTGGCAGCGGGGGCGTATCACTCTGTGGCTCTGCTCTCCAACGGGCAGGTGTTTGCGTGGGGGTACAACGGCTACGGTCAACTCGGTACGGGTGACTTTGCGGCCCATTACGTCCCCGTGCAGACCGCCGGCGTTCATGGCGCAACTGCGATAGCGGCCAGCTTTTATGACTCATACGCCAGCCAGAGCGATGGGAGCATATGGGCCACCGGATACAGCGGCTACGGATCGCTGGGCAACTCTACGTACACGTCGACGAGCGCGCCGACCAAGCTGGTTGGCCTTAGTGGGTCCCCGGCGGCGGTATCGGCTGGCGGTTACAGCTCGCTGGCTCTCAATAGCCAGGGCGCGGTCTATGGCTATGGATACAACGGCTACGGTCAGGTCGGCGATACCACGACCACCACCCGGGTCACCGCGGTCGCGAGCAACGGACTAACGGCGGGAGCGATCACCTCGGGCCTGTATCACGCGGCAGCACTCAAGCCCGACGGCAGCGTCTGGACCTGGGGCTACAACGCGGACGGAGAACTCGGACGCGGCAGTACAGGCGGGAGCAACGGGACGCCGACGTCGATAACCGGCTTTGTAGGCGTCACAGGGCCGACCGCTCCCCTGACGCCGAGCGCCACGGGCGGCAACGCTCAGGCCACGGTCTCGTGGAGTGCGCCTCTGTCGAACGGGGGTAGCTCGATCGTGCAGTACGTCATCACCCCATCAGCCAACGGGGTGCCGCAGACTCCCGTCTACACCAACAGCACCGCAACCTCGTACACGGTAACGGGGTTGACGAACGGCACTACCTACACCTTCACCGTGGCGGCGCAGAACTGCGCCGGCGCTGGGAGTGCCTCGCTCGCGACCTCGGCGGTGACGCCGGATGTCCTCCCCAATGCACCAGGTACTCCGACGGCAACCCCCGGTAATGTACAAGCCGCGCTCACATGGAGCGCGCCGGCAGCCAACGGTGGCACGGCCGTGAGCGACTACTACGTCTACGTCTATCCGAATGGCGGATCGTCTTATCGGGTGGACACCCAGAGCGCCGGCACATCGTACACGGTGACCGGACTGACTAACGGGAGCTCGTACAGCTTCGCGGTTTCCGCGGTGAACGGAAAAGGTGAGGGACCCCAGTCGAGTCAGTCGGCCGCGGTCACTCCTGCCACGGTGCCGGGGCCACCACAAAACCCGTATGCCGCCTGTGGTAACGCTGCATGCGGCACCCATTGGGACGCGCCGGCGTCCAACGGCGGAGCGGCCATAGACGACTACCGTGTCACGGTGAATCCTTCGGGCGGAACGCCATACACCATCGATACTCAGTCGACGGCGACGAGCTACCAGGTCAACGGGCTAACGAACGGCACCAGCTATACGTTCTCGATGGCGGCGCACAACTGGGCGGGGTGGGGCAGCAACTCAGGCAACAGCGTAGCCCGCACCCCGGACGTGGTCCAGAATGCGCCGGGTGCGCCGGTGGCCACAGGCGGCCAGAGCCAGCAAGTGCCCCTTTCGTGGACGGCGCCAACTCCGGACGGCGGCACGGCGATCGACAGTTATCGGATCACCGTCTACCCGAGTGGCGGCAGTTCCTACACGGTGGATACCGGAACCGCCGGCACCAGCTATACGGTCACCGGCCTCACCAACGGCACTAGTTATCAGTTCAGCGTGATGGCCCACAACGGAGCCGGCTTTGGGGCCGCATCGCCCATGTCGAACGCCGCGACTCCGGACCTGGCGCCCAATGCCCCTGGCCAACCGAGTGCGACACCGGGCAATTCACAGGTCACACTCACCTGGTCCGCCCCCGCGAGTAACGGCGGGTCGCCGATCAGAGATTACATCGTCACCATCTACCCCAACGGAGGGTCGTCCTACACGGTCGACACGCAGAGCACCTCCACCAGCTACACGGTGACTGGCCTGACCAACGGGACGTCCTACACCTTCGCCGTGGCCGCAAAGAACACCTTGCTTGGGCCCAATTCGCCACAGTCCAGCCCGGTCACTCCGCACGTCCCGCCGACGATCACAAAGTCCGTTGCCGCGAGCTCGTATTCGCGAGGCGATTACGTCAGTTACACGATCACCGTCACCAACCCTGCCTCCAGCTCCACCAGCCTCCCCGTCACGCAGGTGGTCGACGTCCTAGATCCCGGACTTCAGGGCTCATCAGGCATGCCGATCACAGCAACCGTCAACGGCACCAATTGCGCGACCTCAGCCACCTGCACTGTTACCGGAGGCGCGACGGTGACGGTGGCGGAGCCAGACGTAAACCATCCCATAACGCTGGCGCCTGGTGGGCAGATCGTCGTTAAGTACCTGGCTGTGGCGCTCGGGTCCGACCGCCAATGCTCGGCGGTACCCAACTCAGCGTACGTCGACACCAATATCGCCGACCACGTCCCGGCCACGCCAGTCGCCGTGACGGTCTGCCAGGCAGGCCTCGGCATGGAGAGCTGGTGGTCGTACGTCACTAGGGTTACGGGGCCAAACGGTACGGCCGCGGTCAATGTCGCCAATGGGAACCTGGTCGTCTCCCAGACTGACGCCCAGGTGGTCCAGGCGCACGGCCGGCTGGCTTATGTGCTGCGCCGGACGTACAACAGCCAGGAGAGCACGGCCCTGACCCTGCCGGGGAGCATCGGCGCGGGCTGGATGTTCAACATCGGACAGGCCGATGACCTTGCCGGCGATGGGGTTACCGCGACCGGTCTCTATATCCCAAGCGGCGCTGACCTGGTCCAGCAAGCACAGAATCCCTTGGGGGTGACGTACATCGACCGCGATGGCACGCGCCACGTATTCAAGCCACGGCTCATCCCGGCGGTGAGCCTCAGCACAGTGTCCGGGGCGCAGGGCGTGCTGATGCCCTTGGCTGTACCGTCAAGTCCGCCAGATCCGGCGACCTACGCTTCGGTACAGGTCGACCAGGTCTTCGATCCGCCTCCGGGTGTGCACCTTGCGCTGTGGCGTTACGTCGAGGTCAGCACTGACGGCAAATCGAAGAAAGTAATCGGTTACGGTGCCGAACGCACCGATCGGCTTCGCTACGAGTTCTCAGCCGACGGCCGCCTGCTGAGCATGACCGACCCCAGCGGTGTCGAGCTCCGCTATGTCTACGAAACAAACCTGATCGCTGGCGCTCTTCAGAGGCTGGGGGAGGTTTACCAGCCGAGGAGCTGCACCCCCGGTTCTCCGCAGACGTCCCCGGCCCTGCCGCTTCCGAGCAACTGCCGCCGATTTGATATCCAATACTCGGCTGACAACAAGACGGTCACCGCCTGGGATCCGTCGGGTGATATCACCAGCAACGACACCTCCGGTCGACCGACCCGCTACCACCTAGATGGGAACAGTCCGGTCAGCCACCTGACCAGCGTCGACAATCCCGACGGATCACACCTTTACTACGCGTACGGCGGGTGCGGCGGAACTGCCGACCAGCTCTGCTCGGCCACCGACCCCAGGGGCAACACCACCAGCTTCACGTACGGCAACAACCCGATCGTGGGAGCACCGCCCATGGTGGCCACGATGACCGAGCGCCGGACCACTCAGACGAGTTTCACTTATGCGGCAGACGGATCCTCCACAACCGTGGATCGCACTAGCGAGCGTCAGCGCTTCAGCTCAATCGACGGCATCGGTCGGGTCGGCCAGCTGGATGAGGGTGATACCTCCGGCTCCAACCGCTATCAGCACACGACTCAGTACAGCTGGGATACGTCGTCGACCACCTGCCGCCAGCCGAGCCCCGGGGTCGACAACAATCTCTGCCATGTCGTGCGCTACTACCTCGCTGGCACTCCGACGGCGGCCGCCACCACGACAGCGGGTAAGGACGAGGACACCTACTACCTCTACAACCTGGAGGGCGCCCTCCTTCTCCAGCGTCGCAATCTCAGTGCCGCCAGCCCGACACCTGGCACGACTTGCGGCCAGTGCCAGGACACGACCTACGGCTATCACATCCAGTACGTGCAGGGCTCTGGTTCGAGCCAGCAATACGACGATCGGGTCAATGGATCGGGCTACTTCTGCAGCACCATGGATAACCCGTGTTCGCGGCCGTTCGCCGCACGTCCGGCCGTGAATGACAGCCTATTCCCAATCTACGACAGGACTCAGCAGTTGACGCCACGCGGGAACGATCCCAGCGTCGCCACGGATTACCCCTGCTCTGCGACCACGGTCTGGAAGTGTTATCTCACCACCAATCTGGTGGAGAACAACGCTGGTGCGGCGCCGAACACGGTTCCCGCATCCCCGCCGACCAGTTGCGGCACGCCGGCCAGTGCTACGCACAACAACGGGGCGCTCTGCGAGGTCGACTCGCCCAACGACGGGACCGCAGACGGCTCCGGCAACACGATCTACGCGATCACGAGAAACACCTACGACGCCTTCGGCCAGAAGTTGACAATGACGACTCCCAAGGCCATTGCGGAGAGTCTTGCGGGTCAGTACCAGTACACCTACTACCAGGACGCGGACCTCGATCTGTCGCAGAACGTTAGTGCCGGCGGGTGGCTGAAAGCCACCACCGATCCGACGGGCGCTTTCGCCTTCCTGGCGTATGACCGGGCTGGCAACGTCGCCCGCACCTGGGATCGGAACGCAACCCGGGCGCAAGGGACGACTGTGGCCACGTTCAACAACCAGGGCGGCGGCTTCGCCGAGACTGTGCACGGTTCCGGTTACTCGCAGCCATGGCGCTACGTTCTCGCCAAGACCGATCCTCTTGGCAATAAGGTCTCCTACGCGCTCGACCTCAACGGCAATCAAGTGACCCTGCGCCCGCCACGAGGGAACCAGGCTGGGACCGCGAACTTCGATATCACGCAGGGCTTCGATCCGGCCGATAGCCAGATCTGCCAGTTGCAGCCCGCTGAGGCCGGGGGCGCGAGCTGCGCCAGTTACCAGAGTGGCGCCGCCTACCCTGCCGAACCGGCCAATGCAACCAGCTACCAGTACGACGGCTACGGCAACCGCATACAGGTCACCGCCCCAGTCGGCCACCAGACCTGCACAGGGTCCAACGCGAGCTTCAGTTGTGAGATCACTCTGACCAGTTACGATGCGGCCAACCGGCCGACAACCACAGAGTGGACGCGCGGGGCCTATGACGCCAGCAATATTCCAACCGGATGCCGTCAATCGACAACCGCCGACAGCCCGCTCGCATCAGGGTCCACGGTCTGCTTCACGGTCAACGGTTACGACGGGATCGACAATGTTGTCTCCAGCCGCGATGCCAGCGGGGCCGCGACGACTTACGCTTTTGATGCGGTGCACCGCCAGGTACAAAAGCTCGTTCCGCGCAACGACGGCAGCATCGGCAACCTGCGGACAGACACCGCCTACGATCTCGACGGCCACGTCGTCGACCTCTATCCACCTCGAGCCTTCTCCGAGGGCCCCCAGTCGGCATTCGACACCCACAGTGCGTACGATCCCGGCGGCCGTCTGATATCGGTCCAGACCCAGCGCAGCGCAAGTCAGGCCGACACTACCCATTACTCGCACGACGCCGATGGCAATCTATTGGTGACGACCGATCCAAACGGCCACACGATAACTGATGCCTACAGCATCCTCGATCGGAAAACGTCAGAAACTGTGCCGCACGCCTCCTGCTCGTGCGACGACCGGGTCACGCAATTCGGCTACGACCCTGCAGGCAACAAGATCTCAAGCAACGCGTTCACAAACGGCGGGGCCACCGGAACGAGCTTGATCACCGCCTACGCGTTCGACCCCGAACTGCCGCCAGCGCGGGAGTCGGCGACGGCACCAAAAACGTCAGACAGCGCCAGTTCTACGACGCCGACGGGCACCAGGTCGCCGTCCTCGATCCGCGCGCTTTCACGGCCAGCACCGGAACTCCAGCTACTTCGCCGTATCTGGCGAGAACGGACTACGATGTCGACGGACGCCCCGACCTGAATTGGGTACCCTACGCAGACTCGTCCGTGGCACCGATACAGGGCGGCCAGGTCGACCTCGGGCAATGCCCGGTGCCCCATGCGCCGGCGGCTCCAGGGCATCTCAACGGCGTTCCCGACTATCCATCCACAACTCGCGTGTGCGTTACCCAGACGCAGCATGACTCGGCGGGCCACGCATCGAGAACGATTCTGCCGACATCCTCGACCGTGGCCGCCAACCCAGTCCCCAACCCGACGGATAACCGGTACCTCGCGTTCTCCTATACCGACGATGGCCTCGTAAGTGCGATCGACGCCCCATCGCCGGACACCTCGGTCTCGCGTGTGACGGCGCGCCAGACGGATTACGACGGAGCGGGCCAGCCCGTCAAGATCGTAGACGGACTTGGTCATGCCACGACCACCAGCTACTTCGACGACGAGTTGGTCCACCAAACGGTCGACAACAACGGTCCAGTCAGCCACAGCACCACTTATGCCTATGACGCCAACGGCAACAAGATCGCAGTCACCGACGGCAAGGCACAGTCAACGATCTCGCACTACACCAACGACAATCTCCTGCTGGATCAGACCGATGCTGCTGGAGACAAGACGTCGTACACGTATGACCCCAAGGGGCAGACGTCGACAGTCACCTCACCGGCGGCGAATGCCCATGACGCCAACACGAACCCGGCCGGGGTGCCAACCCAATATCGGTATTGGTTCGATGGGCTGCCCTCAGAGGAAGCCGTGCCGGCTAAAAACGCGTCCGGTCAGTTGACGCTCGTTCGGCATACGGCCTATGTCTACGATTCGGCTGGACGCAAGACACAGCAGGTCCTGTACACAACAGACCAGAACTGGAGCCAGGCCAGCCGGGTCGATGCCGGGACCCAGTTGTTTTCCTACTTCAATGACGGCCGGATGCAGAACCAGACCGGGCGCACTGGGGGCACCATCTCCTACTCATATGATGCCGCGGGGAACCGACTCTCGATCGGCGACAGTACCAGCGGCAGCACGCTGAACTCGACGTTCTTCCTGAACGATCGACCCATTAGCGTGCACGACGGGGGCCGGATGACTACCTACTCATATGATGGGGCGGGCGCGGTCGAGTCGCGCATCGAGTGGACCGGGGGGTCGGGCAAGGCGACCAACTACTACTATGGCGACGCGGGCCTGCTGAGCTCGATGAATTCCGATGTCACCAGTGCAGCCTCTACCGGCTTCAGCTACGACAAGGCCGGTCGTCCAACTGGAGAGAGCGATCCCAACGGCCAGCATCTCAGCTACGGCTTCAATGCGGATAACACGCTGCAGCAGCTGGCCGTCAGCGGCTCCGGCGGTGCCAACCTCGCAACCTGGAACTACACCTACGACCAGAACTCCCAGGAGTTGACTCAGGCGTTCAGTGGCCAGGGGGCGGCTGGCGGGGGCGGGCTGGTGACCGCCACTCTGAACTACCAGTACGACGCTGCCCATCGGGTCACGTCATTCCAGCAGGGATCCACGACCAAGGCCATCACCTACGATCACAGCGGCAACCGGTATGGGTATGGCAGCTCACTCAGCTGGACCTACAACCCTGACAACTCGATCGCTTCCTCGACCGATAGTGCAGCCACACTGGGCACGACGTTGACCTACACCGACGTCCCGTCGGGTGGTCTTCAGGACGACGGGTGCACAAAGTTCAGCTACGACGGCTTTGACCGTATGACGCAGGCAGCGCCATACACCAATCCCACTACCAGCCGTTGTGCGACCCCGGCGCCCGCCCCGGTTACGTACTCGTACGACGGCCTGGACCGCCAGGTGAGTCGGACCCAGATAGGCGCAGGAACCCAACTTCACTACGACGGGTTCTCGAGCGCCGTTCTGGACGAGATACCCCAAAGTCTTGGTGGCGAGTTGTCCTTCGAGGTCATGCCCGACGGCTCACCGAAGGCCCTGGTCCAAGCGGGCACGAACGGAGTGACCCAGTACCTCGCCGACGATGGGCACGGCAATATATCCCCCGTCACCAACTCGAGCACGGCGACCGCATCGACGGCTGTAGCCTGCACCGCTCGCTACGATCCTTACGGCACACCTCTGGCGAACACCACTGCCGCGGGGGGTAGCCCGCCGATCTGCAATACCGGATCCCAAGCCACTACCGGGAGTTCCACGGCAACTGCGAACGAATTTTTCTACCGCGGCGGCCGCATGGACGTCACAACCGGCGACTACCAGTTCGGATCGCGGACCTACGACCCCACTAAGGCGTCCTTCCTCACGCCGGATTCCTACCGAGCTGGCAACGCCGCCCAGAACATAAGCATCGGAGTAGACCCCCTCACTCAGAACCGGTACAGCTACGTCAACGGCGATCCCGTCAACTTGGTGGATCCCAATGGGCACAAGTTCTGCCGTGTCGGCAACCCGAGTGATGAGTGCGACGCGTATCGCGGCGGTGACGGGGGCTCAACAGGAGCTAGTCCTGGCTTAACCCGTAAGTACGCTGGCGCGTCCGGTGGAGAGCTGGTCAAAGATTGCTATCTGAATCTCGACTGCCAGGTCGGCGATTTTGAGGCGATGACCATAGGGCAGCGACGCGTCTGGATCGCTTTCTTCCAAGCGAAGTACGGAAGGAACAATGATCTCCCCTTCAACGGCTGGTTCAACAACGTGCTCGGTACGCTACACGCATTCCAAGACCGGGGAGTGATCACCCCCGGCAGTTGGACCTCGATTAGCGACGCGGCGACCCTCGAAGGCATTCAGACGGGCTTCCACGCCTTCTCCTCCGGCGCAGATACCGGATCCAACCCGGGCGCGGCTAAGTGGCGTGCTTTCTTCGAGCGGTTCTCCAAAGACCCCGATAACACCAAGGCCCTCGAGCATCTCTGGGGGCAAGCCGAAAAGGCGTCGATCCATTACGGTGCCGTCATCGCCGACATGAACACGGCGCGCCCCAAGTGGGCGACCGAATTCGTTCGCATTGGTGACGAATATCGGGATGCTCTTGGAGGCAACGACGCCACTGCATTCGCCCGAGACTCCGCTTTCGTTTACGGAAACGCATTCTGCTGGTGGGGCTGCGGTGCATTGGCTGTGGCGGGCACGCAAATTGGTGGTGCGGTCGGACTCCTGCCGAATGACGCCCTGTTGGATCCGCGGTTCAGCGAGGAATTCATCCACGGCACGGTGAGCGCACTACTGCACGATCTACGTCAGTGACCAATCGCCAAGGCTTGGTGAGCGCGATCGTTCTGCTTACTCTGCTCTCCTGCGGGCGCCCGCCCTCAAGCGGTTCTCCGGACCCGATCGTTGAACGTATTGCTCGTGCGAGTTCGGTGGCAGGCGTTACCGGCGATGTGGTGAGTGTGACGTGGATGGCTGATGGATCGCTGGTCTTCCTGCAGGATCCCGGTGCCTACGCCAACGCCAAGCGACTTCCCATGCAACTGTGGCGGGCCAACAGTAACGGTTCAGGCCTCGCGCCGGTTCCAGTGGTTAGCCAGCCGGGTTGTGCGACTCATTATCGCCAGCCGGCCGCGCTGGACAGCCGCCGCTTTGCGGTGCTGAAGATCTGCGATACCGACAGCAGCAGCACGGTTGCCATTGTGAGTAAAGACTCGATAACCGGCCAGGAAACCGGTCTCGTTCCGCCTGAGACTGATTTTTCAACAACTGAGTTCTCGTGGAGCGCGACGCGCAAATTGGGTATGGTCGACAATGGCGGCCCGACCCCCTGCCCACAGCTGGAATGGGCGGATGAAACGGGCCTCCATCCTGTGGACATAACTGTGAAGGAGACTCACAGTACCTGGCACCTGAACGGAGGCACCGGCGCCTGCCCTGGGAGTACCCGCGCGGGGACTGCGGGGTGGTCGCCCGACGGGAACACCTTGGCTGCCTTTGCCTCCGCGATTCCCGCGAACAACGCTCCTCTTCTTCCCGGAGATCCATGGAGCCTGTACTTCGTTGATGCCAATAGCAAGACAGCCGCTGCAAAGCTGGACGGGATTGTCTATCCCGGGGGCTCGGCTTGGTCAAAGGACGGACGACTTTTTGCCTTTTCGGCAGCCTCTTACAGGGGCGCGGGACCGGGAGTCTGGATCTTTGACCGGCGCACGGCCACAGTTTCGCTGATCTTCAAGGGGGATCTCGGCTCGCTGAGCTGGTCCCCTGACGGTAAGCGGCTGGCTGCCGTCAAACGTCCGAAGGGTGATGCCGTTCGATATTCCATGGTGCTTCTGGACCTGTGGGGTGCGTAAAGTCCGTCCAGTTCGAAAACGGGAATCTGAAGATCAAGGCCGAAGGTAGTACAAGACCCGGACTTGGGTCGGGCAGTTGGGTCCCGCGCTTCGATGCCCGGCTAGGCCCCGGTGACCACGTCAATCCCTTTACCGGGGAAATGGGGGCCCCGACGTAGGTACGCATCAGCCCCCTGGACTTCAACTGGTGGGGTCCGTAGCGATGGAGTCGGAGAGGATCACTGATCTTGTTCGGTTGCTCACCGATCGCTCGGCACGCCTGGATGAGCGGGACGATGCCGCAATTGATGTCGGAGGTCTGGACGATCCCCGCGCGATCGACGCGCTTATAGATGTTGGCTCCGACCCAGACGAGGACAAGGGATGGCGGCGACCTGTGGGGAATCGCTGGCGCACATCGCCGGGCGCGGTGGGGGGAACGCGAAGCAGTGGCTCTCGCTGTTAGCCCCACGACGCAGCGACTGAATTCATGCGGTCCGTGAACGCCATGCGTCCGCCTTCTGGATTGAGAAGCATAGCCTGTAGGCGCGCCGCGCTCGCCGTGGCGCGGTTGGTTTCGGCGTTGTTGGGGATGACCATGGTCAGCAGGCCAGGCGGGGCGGGTCAGGTGGTGACCCGAGAGCCGGTCTGGGCTCTCTCCGGGACCGCTCCAGCCTCTACCCACGTGTATGAGGGCGGGATCCAGCGACCGGCGACGACGGTTCAGGTTGATTTCCAGAAGCGCGCCGCATCCCAGTGCGATGCCGCTTCCCAGGTTTCCGAGGCGGCGGCGTCGTCGAACCGCAGAACCCTTGCCATAGAAGCGGGAGGTGAAGGTGGGTGACCTTCTTCCGGGTGGCCGGCAACGCTGAAACCAAGGCGTAACTCCAACTTCGCAGATCCGACCGAGCAGACTTTTGGGGTCACTCTGACCAATGACCTCGGAGTCCCGATAAGAGTCGAGCAATGCGATGCAAAGTGTGATGTGGTGCACGAGGCCCACGAACTTGCTTCTGGAGGCATAGTGGTTGTGAACACCTCAAGTTGGGGCGCTGACAACTACTGGCTAGTCACTCGGGTTCCCGGCGGCCGCCTTGGCTGTCTCAACCTGCTCTTTCATGAAAAACGAACCGGGGTGGTAGTGAAGACCTCGTCTTTCCGAGCCTGCCCCTAAGGAAGACTACGACTGGGAGCGGAAGGGGGCCCATTCTCGGGGCGGGATCGTGGCGGTTTTTAGCAGAGTTTTAGCTACGGGGCCTGATAGGAACGTTTTGGACCGTTCCGGCGCTTAGACAAGAACCGTCTTTTGAATACAAAGCCGGTCTGAAACCGCTGGTAGACGAGGGTCCGATTCCCTCCGTCGGCTCCAAGCCTTTTTCGTGTTCGATTCCGGGGTAGACGGCTTGACAAAGAATAGAATAGTGTTCTAAGCGTCGCCAGTGATCTACCTAGGGTGGCCATGCCGTACCGGTTGACCGAAAGGGGACTCGAGCGGCGCGAGGCGATGCGGGCCCGGATCATGACCTCCGCTAGCGCGCTCTTCGCCATTCAGGGCTACCAGGCTACGACCCTGCGCCAAGTGGTTGAGCAGGCGGGTACGTCGATTGGCAACTACGTATGCCCTTGAGAACCCAGCGATCGGTCGACTCCTCTTTGTTGAAGCGCCGCAGGCCAGTCCGCGTACGGTCGCTCTGGACCATTACGTCGAACGGGCTCGGCGGATTTTCGCGGCTCAGCCGGGCCTTGGCGGCACTTCCGACGTCAATCTGCTGGCTCACGCTTGGCAGGGCGTCGTCTTCCATGTTCTGGAAGCGGCCACGACTGGGGGCGTGAAGTCCCCGCCTACCGAGGTGGGCCGCTTTCTCGCTCGCTGGAACCTCCAGGCCCTCGGCTTGCCGAGACCTGCGGTGCAGAAAGCCCTGTACCAGTTGGAGAGATTCATCGAGCGCAGGTCATTGATTGAGGCCGAATCGTCGTGAGCCGCACCAGTCATGAAGAGCTAGAAGCGGACATTGTTCGACTGGCCAAAATCCCTCGAGCATCTGCCTCTGCTGGGGAACGCGAAGCGGCGAACCTCATCGAAGAACAGTTCCGCACGCTGGGTGCTCGGGTGCGAATCGAACCTGAGCGTGCTCATGGGACATATTGGTGGCCGATCGGGCTGCTGACCGGGCTCGCCGCCGTCGTGGGTCTTAGGCAGGGGCGCATGACGACGATCGCCGCCGCCTGCGCGGCTGTGCGCCGCAGCCGATGACGTGACCCTCGGGCGCCTTCGCCTTCGGCGGTTTCTTCCTCACCGCACGACTTACAACGTCGTCGCGGAGATCGGACAAGACAATGCTGAGCGGACGGTTCTGGTACACGCACATCACGATGCGGCCCACAGCGGGCTCGTATTTCACCCCGAGCTCACAAGGTGGTGGGGTCGTCGCTTTCCGAGGTTGCTCGAGCGAAGCAACTCGACGCCGCCAAGCATGTGGGGCGTGGTAGCTGGGCCGGTGCTGGTCGCGATCGGATCAATGACCGGCCTGCGGGGCGTGCGTATTCTGGGCGCGACCCTCTGCGCCGGCTACGCCGCTGCCATGCTGGACATCGGGCTCCGGGAGACCGTGCCAGGCGCCAATGACAACCTCACCGGAGTCGCGGTGCTGCTGTCACTTGCCAGGTCGTTGCGAGATAAGCCAGAGCCAGGGCTACGGGTCATTCTGCTTTCGACCGGGTCGGAGGAGTCCTTCATGGAGGGGATGCGGGCCTTCGGCCGGCGCCACTTCGGGTCTCTGCCCCGCGAGACCACACATTTCATCTGCGTCGACGCGGTCGGGTCTCCGCATCTAACTCTGCTGGAAGCCGAAGGCACACTTCGTATGCACTTCTTTTCCAGGGGATTCTGTAGAACCATTGAGTCCCGTGCGGCGGGGTTGGGTATCCGCCTTAAAACCAAGTTTCGGTACCGCAATCTGAGCGATGGTTTTGTCCCACTCACTGCCGGGTACACGACCGCCTACCTGACATCGGTAGACGACTTCAAGGTTCCAGCCAATTATCACTGGCCAACCGACACACCCGCCAACGTGAACTATGGGTCGGTCGCCGACGCGGCTCGTCTGTGCGACGCCGCGGTACGCGAGCTCGCTCCGAATTCGAGTACTCAAAGCTAGGGTCCGTCCGTGCCAACCGAGGGCATGCGGCAGGGGAATGTCCGCCGTCGCGAGCAGCTGCTCTGGCGAGTTGGACAGGGATCGCGCCCCCTTGAGTACGATCTGGATCAGCGGTCAGTCAGAAAGGCTTTGAATCATTGGCCAGTAGGACCAATGATTCTCAGGAGGAAGGGCTCGAGTGAGGCGTCATGCGGCGACAGGGGAGGAGAACGCTTCCTCTCCCGCCCCGCTCCCGAGTAACGACTTCTCGCGAATTTCCCATGTCTACGACCAGTCGCGCACTCTGCCGGCCACCGAATTAACCGAGCTGTACCGGCAGCTGATGGACGCGGGGGTACTGCGCGAGGCGGACCGGATCCTGGACGTGGGCTGTGGGACGGGCCAGGTCTCGCTGCCTCTGGTAGAGCTCGGCTTCGATGTGACCGGTATCGACATCTCGCGAGATATGGTCGCTCGCGCTGCAGATAAGGCCAGGGGCACTGGGCACGCGCGGTACGAGGTTGCCGATGTCCAAGCGCTGCCATTTGCTGACGGTACTTTCGATGTAACGGTTGGCTCGAAGATCTTCCAGCACGTCGGCAACTGGCGGCTGGCGGTGGACGAAGTGCTGAGGGTTACCAAGCCGGACCGGTGTTTTGTCCACATCAACGAGACCGGAGCATTCCGGCACGCTGTAAGAAGGCCGTTTGAGAGCGCTGCAGATCGCAGGGGCTACCGTGAGAGATACAAGCTCGGTAACCGCAGCGAGCTTGTCGCCTATTTCGAGAGGCGGGCTGCCAGCGTAGCCGTGATCAACGCCCTTGACCTCAAATGGGAGTTCGATCTTACCTATGACCAGCAGTTCACGGACATGGCTAATCAGCTCCATGCCGAGTTCTGGGTCATCCCCGACCACGAGTTTCGGGAGATGTGTTCCGAGATTCGGAGATGGGTTGATGAGCAGCCTGAAGGCGGCGCGACTGCAGAGACCATGAGGGCCCATCTGAAGCTCGAGCTAGTACGCCGACGCGTCGATACTGATGTGTGACCGACGGCGCCACGTCTGAAGGAGCAGACACCGGGGTCATGAACGTTCTTTTGGGTGCGTTTGCCGGTCCCGAGATGATGCCGCCCGGCACAGTCGACCCGACGCTGCTCGACCGCATCCGCAACGCTTCGTAGAGGCCCGGATGCAGCGCGTGGGCAACGCGGAGATCCCGCAAGAGGTCTGCCTGGCAGAGTTGAGCGTTGACTGAGGGCGCGATGATCGAGACCCCGCGGCTGTCTATGCGGCCGCTCCGCTTGGACGATATCGAAGAAATAGCGAGGCTCTACGGCGACGCCGAGGTCACTCGATACCTCGCGGGTGGTGTCCGGAGTCGGGAGAGGGCCGAGGCATGGCTAGACGCCGAGATCGCCTTTTGGCAGAAACACCACCGCATCGGCCGGTTCAGGGTCGCGGACCGAGAAACCGGGGCGTTCCTGGGCCAGTGCGGGCTTCGCGACCTCGATGACTCCGGCGAGATCGAACTCGGCTACGCCTTCATCTCGGCTGCATGGGGGAGGGGCATCGCCACCGAGGCCGCCTGTGCCACCCTGGACTTCAGTTTCAAGAACAGCGACCTCGAGCACATCGCGGGGGTCACATTCGTGAAGAACCTGGCGTCGCAGAAGGTGCTGACCAATAGCGGCATGCGCTACATACGCGAGGACCAGTTCTATGGCGTCGATCTCAGTTACTTCGCGATCACGCGCGAGGAGTGGCTGGCGCGTTACACCGCTCGGGGGGCGATGGAGCTCGATCGACCGGCGGATGAAAATGAATCGATCGATTGATGGGAGGTTGAGATGGCACAGACGACCAAGACGGAAACCGTCACTACCGGGGTCGTCGAGGAGTTCCTTGTGCGCTGGCTTGCGGCCTGGAACTCGCACCAGCCCAAGCGGGTGCTTGAACTGATGACCGACGACATCGTCTACGACGACTCGGGCGCGCCTCACACGATGCGCGGCCACGTTCAGGTCGGTGAGTTCCTCGAGTTCCTCTTTCGCGCCTTCCCCGACTTCACCGTCGAGCGCGTCGGTGGCCCGCTGGTCGCAGCCGACGGGCCGCGTTCAGCGTTCTGGTGGCGCGCCCACGCAACGAACGCCGGACCGCTCGATCCGCCGGGCATCCCGCCGACGGGCATGCGAATCGATAAGTGGGAGGGCGCCGACTTCCACGAGTACCGCGACGGCAAGGTCGCCCGGCTGTGGGTTGTGTTCGATATGGCCAACGTCCTCCGGCAGATTGGCCTGCTACCGGGATCAGGGAGCGGATGAGCGTGCCGGGGCCGCTTATGGGATAGAGCACATGGTGGCGAGCCTGCATAGCCGTACAGCATGGTGACCGTCCACGTGTTGGAGTCAAAAACCGTACTTTCGGAAGCGCGACAAGATTGACATCGGCAGCCATTAAGGCCCGAATGTCCAACAACGATCGAGGGAGATTCCCTGGCCTGTTAGCCCGTGCGTGAGGTTGCCGAGGGGGTCTTCGAGATCCCGATCCTCTGGGGCTTCGTCAATATCTACGCGGTCGTGGGCGAGACCGTCGCGGTGGTCGACGCTGGGCTACCAGGCCGTGCCGGCGAGGTCATCGCAGCCGTTGAGCGCCTCGGGCGCACGGCCGGCGACCTGAAGACGATCGCGATGACGCACCACCATATCGATCACAGCGGCGCTCTCGCGTCGCTCCAGCGCAAAACCGGGGCGCTGGTCTATGCGACCGCCCTGGAGGCGGGGATCCTCGAGGGCGACGCGCCAGTGCCCAAGCTGGTGTCCGCGTCGCGGACCTGGAGCGTGCTTCTGGCAATTGCCGAGCAGCTTGCACCAACGGTGCCGACCCCGACACAAGTTCACTACCGATTGGCCGACGGCGAGCGGATCGAACTGGCCGGGCTTACCGCGATCCTGACGCCTGGCCACACGATGGGACACGTCTCCTACCTGCACCCCGCCTCTGGGACTCTGTTCGTGGGCGACGCCGCGTCGCTGTCGCCGCGAGGCCGCTTGGCCCTTCCCGCTGCAAGCCACGACGAGGATGCAGCGGCGACCGTGGCCAGCATCCGGAAGCTCGCCGACCTCGAATTCGACGTCGCATGTTTCGCGCACGGCGGCGCGGTGATGGGCGACGCGCGGGCGGCAATGCAGCGGCTTGCCGAAAGGGTCGGCGCGAAGGCCCGCCGATAGCAACAGGCATCCCAGCGTGATGTACCGGAACCGTCCGGCGGTTGCGTGAACCGTCGGCCACCCGGGCGAGAGACCGCAGCCGCGCACGCTGGAGGAAAACAGATGCGATCGCGGCGTGAGTCTTTAGCAGAGTTTTAGCCTACGGGGCCGGATCAGACCGGTTTGGACCGTTCCAGCAATCGCACAGGAGCTGTCCGTCGAATACGAAACCGGCCTAGGGCCGTTGGGACCGACTGACCTGCATGCTTTTCGTAAACCGTCGGTCGGGAGTTCGAATCTCCCCGTCGGCTCCAAGTTCTGTGCAAGTTCGGCACATGCTTGTCTTTGCAGCTTCGGCTGATGGTTTACACGTGTTCGGCTGATGCCTTACACGGGGTTCGGTTGATGCTTGACACTCCCACAGACACTGCACACCTGGCTGGCCCGCTACGAACTGGAGGGCCTGGAAGGGCTTGCGGACCGGTCGCGCCAGCCCGCCAGCTGCCCCCACAAGATGCCCGCGCATGTCGAGGCGGCAATCCTTGAGGTTCGTCGGATGAGGCCGTACTGGGGTCCACACAGCGTGGGTCTGGAGTTGGCTCGCAGGCGCGTCGAGCCCATGCCGTCGAGGTCGGCGATCTACCGGTGCCTGGTCCGGGCAGGAGTGATTGAGCCGGTGAGCCGGCACCGTCGCCATGAGCACTGGAAGCGCTGGGAGCGAGCCAGGGCGATGGAGCTATGGCAGATGGACGTGGTCGGCGGCTTCCTGTTGGCCGACGGGACCACGGCCAAAGCCTTGACCGGGATTGACGACCACTCCCGGTTCTGCGTGTCGGCGAAGCTGATGCCCAAGGAGCGGACCCAGCTGGTGTGCGATGGGTTCGCGGCTGCGCTGCACGCCTACGGTGTTCCCGAGCAGGTCCTGACAGACAACGGCAGGGTCTTCACGGGCCGGTTCAACCACCCCCCGGTGGAGGTGCTGTTTGACCGGATCTGCCGGCTCAACGGAGTCGAGCACCTGCTAACGCAACCGCGGATGCCGACCACCACCGGCAAGGTGGAGCGCTTTCACCGAACGATGCGAACCGAGTTCAACACCGCCCAGGTGTTTACCAGTCTGAAGACCGCCCAGGGAGCGCTGGACGAGTGGGTGGCCTACTACAACACCGGCCGCACCCACCAGTCCCTTGGCGACGCCACACCGGCCAGCCGGTTCCAACCCTCGGCCGCCAGACCGGCGGTGCCGGAGCGCAACGGGGAACAATGGGTCTCGCGCTCGGTCTCTCGCAACGGGGTGGTATGCGTGGGCTGGCAGCAGGTAAGCGTGGGCAAGAATTACAGCGGCAGCGCCTGCAACGTCCTGGTCAGCGACAGCCTGCTCCAGTTCTGGGTGGGCAACGAACTCCTCAAGACAGTGGCCCGTACCACCACCGGTGAGATCCGGAAAAAGCACGCCGCCGGCACCGCCGGACGGTCGTAATTCGAATTGGGAGTGTCAAGGATCTACCGAACACGTTTGGTCAACAATCTACCGAAGCCCTACAGGCCCACGTCAGTTTTTTTGAATTTGTGGTCTAGTGCCATGGCGTCAGTTTTAGCCTTACCCCTTGGCGTTTGACAGCGGATCTGACAGCAGATCCTTTTCGAGTTACGGCTTACCGTAGTCCTCGCTGGCGGCCCCGCCGAATACGAATTCCGGCACTGGAAGGCGCCCAGGAGAAGCGGGGCGCACCAAGAATCCGCCGGTCGGGACTCAGGCCCGCGAGGCCTCACCAAAGGCAATGGGGATCGCCAAGACGCGGACCGAGGCTCGAGAGAAAGGCGATCCAACGCGGCGACTCAATCACCTGTGGAGGAACGTCGTAATTGGCGTCAGTTAGCGACTGAGGAGCGGTCTTCTCAGAACGTCAGTCAAGACGTCTTGGGTCGAACTGACTTCAGTCGACATTTTCCTTGACATCTGACCGTGAGCCTGACACTGTGGTCGTTTAAGACGAGACGCTGGGCTGGCCGATGCCGGGTTCTCCATAACAAGAGCTCATGTGGAGACCTGCGCGATGAAATCGGTGCCGCCCGAAGGCAAGATCTTCTCGATTGTTTCGACTCCGGAGGCCGGAAAAGGCCTCGTACCTGCCGAGACATCGCGGCATCGATCGCTTCTTGTCCGTGGTGCCGGCCTAGCGGGAATCGCGGTGATTGTCCTGGGCGTAATCCTGACTACCAGGACGGTCTTGGCCGCCCCGCCGACTGCCCCGCAGAACGTCGCAGCAAGCTCGGGGGTAAACCAAGCGACGGTGTCCTGGCAGGCCCCGAGCTCAAATGGGGGCTCGGCGATCACGGCTTACAAGGTCGTAGCGTTTGCTGGAACTGTCGCAAGAAACGCGACCTACGTAAGCGCGTCCGCAACCACCTTGACCATGAGCGGGCTGGCCGGATCCACCTCATACACATTCAGTGTCTACGCCGTAAACGCCAGCGGGACAAGCCCTCCAGGGACGTCTGCCAGTGTTGCGCCGACGGGTACGGCGAGTACGTATGCGTCGACGGTGATTGGGGATGGGCCGTCGTTGTACTACCGGTTTGACGACAGCGCCGGGGTGGGCTCCAACCTGGGGGCCGACTCGTCGGGGAACGGCCGCGATGGGACCTACTCTGGCAGCCTTCAACAGGGCAAGTCTGGAGCGCTCGCCAACGACCCATCTATGTCAACGCCGCCTACTCCATATTCGTGAATACGGGCAACAACGGTGGCGCGTCTTTCACCCCGCGGTACAACCTGACCAGCAACACCTGGCACCAGGTGACGGTGACGTACGACGGCGCCACCACCATGGCCGCCTACTTCGACGGGATTCAGGCGGCGGACAGTCCGAAAACGCTGGGCTCCCCATTGAACACCGCGGGCGGCACCCTCTACTTGCCCAACAACATCTGGGACGGAAACGGCGGGCACGGTGGGCTGGATGAGTTCGCCATGTATCCCAGCGCTCTAACAGCAACCCAGGTCACCAACCACTTCAATGCCAGTGGCAACACCCGGCCCTCAGCTCCGGCACCCGTAACAGCCACCGGGGGGAGCAATCAGGCCACGATTAGTTGGACCGCGTCGAGCAGCATTGGCTCGGCCGTATACGGCTACCTGGTACAGGCCGTGTACGGCGGGGTGGTCCAGAATTCAACCTGGGTCAGCGGCTCAGCGACGCAAGATGTGATGACTGGCCTGAAGGCCGGTAGCTACACCTTCCAGGTGACCGGAGCCAACAACTTCGGTAAGGGTGCGACAGCCTCGACCACGTCGACAGCGACAGTTACGGGTACGGCGAGTACGTATGCGTCGACGGTGATTGGGGATGGGCCGTCGTTGTACTACCGGTTTGACGACAGCGCCGGGGCGGGCTCCAACCTGGGGGCCGACTCGTCGGGGAACGGCCGCGATGGGACCTACTCTGGCAGCCTTCAACAGGGCAAGTCTGGAGCGCTCGCCAACGACCC
>WNFI01247023.1_pt2 | contig 30249 bp, 18 predicted proteins | sample 5400471 | NCBI WGS metagenome assembly WNFI01 (sample SAMN13153348, study PRJNA577476) | soil metagenome | isolation source: 100 cm saprolite on Douglas fir-dominated hillslope | place: USA:California | collected 2013-09-17
TTCAAATATTTTTTTGTGGAGCAGGATAAATGCCCCGGCGATCCTTTTGACAGCATCACCACGAGCATTAATTATATCAAAAAGAATCTGGTATAAATAAAGAACTCCGGCGCCCACGGCGCCGGAGTTCTTTATTTCCCATTATCGGAAGCATGTAATTCCATCAGAAAATCGAATAGGTTCGTCTCCGTGGGGATCTTCAGTTTCTTTCTCAGGCGGTACCGGCTTATTTCTACTCCCCGGACGGAAATATTCTCCAGTTGGGCTATTTCCTTACTGGAAAGATTCATCCTTAAATAGGCGCATAGTTTTAATTCATGGGCGCTCAGGCCCGGATAGATCGTTTTCAGGATCCGCAGGAAATCGCTATGGACCTTGTCGAAATGGACGGCGAATTGTTCCCAATCCTTATCCATTTTGTTCTCTTCGCCCAGGATCCGGAGTACCTTCTTGAATTCTTCCGGCGACCCGTCCCCGTTGCCCCCTTTTTTCATCCGCATCAGCTCTTCCCGGATATTACCCAGCAGCTCTCCTTTCTGGACCAGGTGCATGGCGGCTGAAGCCAATTCTGTGTTTTTGTGCTCGATCTCGGCTTCCAGCTTTTCATTTTTCAGCTTCACGATCTCTTTTTCTGATTTTTCCAGCTCCAGCTGATGCAGGTATAACAATCTTTTCTGTTCTTCTTCATGCTTCTTCTCCTGTTGCAGGAATAGCTTGCGCTGCCAGTAATAGAGCAGGTAGATCAGCGCGCAGAATAATAAGGCGTAGACGGAATAAGCCCAGCCGGTCTGGTACCAGGGTGGGAGGACGGTAAAGGAATAATGGCTGATCACGGACTCATTCCCCAGGTTGCTTTTAGACCTTACCTGGAAAGTATAGGGTCCGGCGGGCAGGTTAGTATATTCTTTTTCTGTTTTTTTGGACCAGGGGGACCAGTCTTTATCAAATCCTTTCAGGCAATAACTATACTGGACACTGTTCTGTGCTGCATATAAGGGGGAAGAGTATTCGAAATGTAAGGAGTTCCAGTTGCTGGCTATCTGGTAGATGGCGCTGGCCGGCTGTTCCAGGACTTCCCCTACTTCCCCGAAATAGCCGCCGAATAAAAGGCTGTCGGTTTTTCCAAAAGCTTTCACCTGCCTTATTTTCACCTGGATCGGGTAGCGGTTCTTTTTATATTCCTCATAGTTGATATGATAGAAACCCTTTTCAGCTCCCACGAATACATTGAATTTATTATAGGGATAGACGTGTTCGAAATCAGCCACCATTTTGCCGCTTAATTCCGGAAAATAAATGATCTCCGGCTGTGGCCCCGAATAGTCAAGTACCCCCAGGCTGTTCTCTTCGATGAACCAGATATTCCCCGCTGCGTCCTCCTTTAAATTCCGGATATTCCTGTTTCCCAGGAACTCCTTAAAATAAGCGGAAGCTTCAAAAGCATCCGTCTGTGCATTATATTCATAAATGCCTTTTTCCGTAGTCACTACGATACGGTTCTTTACTTTGAATAAATGGTTTTTAAGAGAAGAGGGAAGACCATTTTTTTCCGTGTACAATTTTATCCGGGGATTGGCAGGGTCATTAATATCTACTTTATAGATGCCCCGATAGGGATGCGCCACCCAGATCGTATTGTTATTATCGATGCCCAGGAACTGGGAGGAGGCCGTAAAATCGGGTACATTGCCTTTGGATATAAAGCCGTTGTTCTCATATTGGAAAAGCTCTACCCCGACATCATTTCCGGCGACCACGATGGAAGAGGGCAGTACATTGGAAAGGGGCAAAAAAGTCCAATAGGTGGTATGTTTACTGATGGGGATAAGCTTATCATTGCGGATAAGGAAAGCGCCGTCGTGATGCGCCAGCAGCAGGCTGCCGTTCACTTCCGACAGTCCCTGGGTGGCGCCCCGGGTGCCGGGTACCGGTTGAAACTCGCCATTTATAAAGCTCAGGTCCTCTTTGTCCGTTACCGGCACGCGGTAAAGTCCGTTCGAAGTACCCACGTACAGCTCCTTATTATATATTATAGAGGTATAGCCCAGGCCTTCGTTCAGTTTTTCCGGGTAGATATGTTTTATGGCATTGTTATAAGCTATAAAATCGATCCCGTTATCGAGGCCCAGCCAGAGATTATTGTTTTTATCCAGAAAAAGCTTTAAGACATTGTTGTTCTGCAGTCCTTCCTTCCGGGAGAGGTTTTCAATGATCTCCCCCTTTTTATTTATGATATAGGCGCCGTCTAAGTTCGTGCCTACGGCAATCCAGTCTTTATTAACGGGAATGGCGGTGAGGATCCGTTCCTTGAAAAAGGGATCAGGCCCTGCAAACCGGAAAGGAGTGATGGTATCCTTGCAGAGAATGAAGAAACCGGTATTCACCGTAGTGAGAAAAGAGCTGTCTTTTCCGATGGAAAAAATATCGGTGGCCAGGAAGCCCGGAGGCAGGGCGCTTTTTTTTACAAAGGGGGTCCAAAGGCCCCCTGCAAATTCCAACAGGCCGTTCTTTCCATCCTGGGCGATCAGGCAGTTATTGCTTAATCCCAGGAACAGCCATTCTGAGGCAGCGGGGTACACCGTGATCGATCTATTGCTCAGTTGGAAGATCTTTTCCCTGCATCGGAAAAAGATATCGTTCCCATAGATCATGATATTCCAGACAGCCGTAAAAATACTATTCCTCTCCGAAAGAAGCCCTTTCAGGGAAGTATATACCAGCTTGCTATTCCTGTCTGGTGAAAAATAGCCGAAGTCGTCTTCGCCGCCGACGTAGATCCTGTTATCCGGACCTATGGCAACAGTGCGCACCACCGTTTTATTAGGAAGGGGATAATTCTTCCAATAAGTGCCATCAAAACTGAGGAGGCCAGCGTAATTGGCAAAATAGATCACCCCGTTCTTATCTTGTACGATCCCTCTGTTCTGCGTCCCTGCGTTATAAACATCCTTCGGATAATTAATAATGTCCGGAATGCCAATGGTATTCTGGCTAAAGGAAGGGATTATACTGACCAGGAGAAAAAACAGGACCCAACTGGTTCTCCTGGATAATCTGAAGACTTCAATATGGCGCAATGGAAGCATGTCCTATAAAGATAAAATATTTTGTGGCGTCGATGGCAAAGAGAAGTAGGTAAAATCGCCACTAAGAATAAATGATGTAGTGTTGTTGTGGCCAAAATGCCCATTTTACGGGGATTCCAGGACTGTGATGTAGTGATGATGTAGTCCAAAAAGGGGGATTGGAGCAATCAGACTCTAAATTTGTTCTCCAGGTAATCAACCCATTTTTCAACGCTTTAACTGAAATTGATGAAAAAAATTTTTAACGTATTGCTGCCCCTTTCACTTGCCTTCTCCCTCAACCCGGTTTTTTCACAAAACAGCAGCCTGGGGATCTTTGAAGGTCACGGGGATATCGGCACCGGTGTCAAACCGGGTTCCGCCACTTTTATCCCGGGAACCAGCCAATATGTGATCTCCGGAGCCGGGTATAATGTCTGGCTGGATCACGATGAGTTTCACTATGTATGGAAGAAGATGACTGGAGATTTCCTGCTTTATGCCCGTGCTGAATTTTTAGGCACCTGGGTGGATTATCATCGCAAAGTCGGTTGGATGGTGCGTAAAAGCCTGGATGGGAACTCTGCGCATGTGAACGCGGTGGAACATGGGGACGGACTTACCTCCCTCCAGTTTCGCAGAACGGCCGGCGCCCAGACGGAAGAGCATAAATTGAAGATGACCAAGGCCAATATCCTTCAGCTGGAAAGAAAGGGCAATCTCTATATTATGCGGGCGGCCATCTATGGGCAACCTTTTATGACGGATACGATAGCCGATATAGACCTGGGTAACGAGGTTTATGTGGGTCTTTTTGTCGGATCTCATAATTCGGATGTAGTGGAAACGGGTGTTTTCAGCAATGTGAGCATCACGGTTCCTTTTAAGGGGGAATCTAATCAACAGACCCAGATGACCCTCGGCAGCAACCTGGAGCTGCTGGAAGTAGCTTCCGGCAAACGCGATATTATTTATAAAGTACCTTATTCCATCCAGGCTCCCAACTGGACCCCGGATGGCAAAAGCCTTGTCTTCAATGACGCCAAGGGCCTGATCTATAATTTCGATCTTGCTACGCTGACACCTACCCCCATCAATACGGGAACCGTCACCAATAATAACAATGACCATGTCCTCTCTTTTGATGGAAAAATGCTGGGACTGAGCAATTTCGTAAAAGAGCTGGGCGGCTCGATCATTTATACGGTGCCCGTAACAGGGGGGACGCCGAAGCAGATCACTCCTAAAGGGCCTTCTTACCTGCATGGATGGTCTCCGGACGGGAAAAGCCTCGTCTTTTGCGGGGATCGCAACGGGGAGTTCGATGTGTATAAGGTTCCGGCTGCAGGCGGCAAGGAGATACGCCTTACGGATGCCAAAGGCCTGGACGATGGTCCGGAATATACGCCCGATGGTCAATATATCTATTTCAATTCCGTGCGTTCCGGCCTGATGCAGATCTGGCGGATGAAGCCGGATGGCTCCAACCAGGAACAGATGACCCATGACGATCTTAACAACTGGTTCGCTCATATTTCTCCGGATGGGAAATGGATGGTATACCTCTCTTTCCTGAAGGAAGAGACGCCTGCCGGTATTCACCCGCCTTACAAGCATGTCTATATTCGTCTGCTGCCGATCGATGGCAAAGGAGAGCCCAAAGTGCTGGCCTATGTGTATGGCGGACAGGGATCGATCAATACACCCTCCTGGTCGCCCGACAGTAAAAAAATCGCCTTCATCAGTAATACGGATAGGGGAGGCAATTAATGGCTCCTCCCCTTACGGCTAAAACGATTGCATATGAAAAAAGATATTACGGCGCACACACGGCGGAACTTTCTTAAAACGGCCGGGTTTCTTGCCGCAGGCTCCCTGCTCCTGCCGGAGCTGGTCCGGTCTGCGTCCTCCGCAAAATTGGCGCCGCCCGCAAGAGTTAAGAACATCGGAATCCAGCTCTATACCGTCCGAAAAGAAATGCTGGCCGACCCGGTAGCGACTTTGCGACAACTGGCAAAGATCGGGTTCAAAGAGCTGGAATCTGCCCGAAGTGAGAAAGGAAATTATTATGGACTGTCCCCCAAAGAAATAAAGAAGATTACCGGAGACCTCGGCATGCACCTTCGAAGCGGCCATATCCATGTCGACAAGGACTGGGAGAAATCCATCGAAGAAGCTACGGAGACCGGCCAGGAATACCTTATCTCAGCCGTCCTCCCTTCCCAGGGACAAACGATCGAACATTACCAGGAGTCCGCGGATGCTTTTAATAAATTGGGCGAGGAATGTAAGAAGGCCAACCTCCATTTCGGCTATCACAATCATGATTCTGAGTTTGAGACGGTGAAAGGGCAGGTCTTATATGATATCCTGCTGGACAAGACCGATCCATCCCTGGTAAAAATGGAGATGGACCTGGGATGGGTCGTTGCTTCCGGCCATGACCCCCTTCATTATTTCAGCAAGTATCCGGGCCGTTTCCCATTATGGCATCTCAAGGATATGGATACGACCCGTAAGCAAAGCACGGAGTTCGGGAAAGGACAGGTGAACATCAGGCAGCTCCTGCGGCATTCCAAACAATCAGGGATGAAACATTTTTTCCTGGAACAGGAAGAGTACGCGCATAGCGCTTTCGAAAGCGCCCAGATAGACTATACTTACCTGTCCGGACTGGATTATTGATTAGTAGCATTCACCTGGCCAACACCGGGTTATTTATATAAAAAGGCTCTGCGCTTTTTCAAAGCTTGCGCGTATGAAGAAACTTGTCATTTTCCGGAAGACTTTTGCGGTACGCATGTTTACCGCGGTACGGGTTGCCATAAATTTTGCTATCTCGCTGCTGCCCCTCGTATCACCTGCTCAATCAACGTCCGTCAGGCAGGTAAAGCTCAGCCGCTTTGACCTGCAGTCTTCCTATGTGATTAAGGACGACGGCGATTCTTTATCATCCGTTCATTACCGTTCGAAAGATTACTGGTACCCGGTCACGGTGCCTTCTACGGTGCTCACCGGCCTGGTGGCTAATAAGGTCTACCCGGACCCTTATACCGGCATGAATAATATGCTGATCCCGGATGCCTCCGACTCCTTCAACCAGGAGTATCATCTGGGACAATACAGTCATTTGCCCAACGAACCCAATCCCTGGAAAAAACCCTATTGGTACCGCACCCTGTTCTCCGTACCCGCCGCCGATAAGGGTCAGCATTTTCAACTGATCTTTAAAGGGATCAATTACCGGGCGGAAGTATGGCTGAATGGCCATCTGATCGCAGACTCCTCCCGAATGGCCGGTATGTTCGCCGAATACGACCTGGATGTAAGCAAAGCTATAAGGACGGGGGAAGAAAATGCCCTGGCGGTAAAGATCTATCCCCTGGATTACCCGGGTCTGCCGGCTCATCCACAATTGGAGGCGATGGACGAATTTTATGACAACGGCGGCCCTACCGGGGATATCGGGAAAAATGTCACGATGTTAAGTTCTGTAGGCTGGGACTGGATCCCGGAAGTAAGGGACCGCAATATGGGAATCTGGCAACCCGTGTATCTCCGGACCACGGGTCCGATCGTCATCAGCAAACCCCGGATCATCACTGATCTGCCGGGGCTCCCGGATACGGGCACAGCAAAAATTTCCCTGGACCTGCTCTTATCCAATCATAGTAATGCCGTTCAGCAGGGTGAGCTGAAGATCACCATCCGCCCGGAAAATTTTACGGGCCCTGCGGTCACTTTCACCAAAGCGGCAACGGTCAACGGATCAGACAGTAAAGAGATCCATTTGTCGGCGGACAATACCCCGCAATTGCTGATATCCCGTCCACGCCTCTGGTGGCCTAACGGCTATGGGAATGCGTATTTATACCGGATCCGGCTACAGTATCTAAAAGGGGGGAAGGTCTCCGACGATACCTCTTTTGTCTTCGGCATCCGTACGGTCAGCTCTGCGACGGTGGAGGTGAAAGGCTGGGTACGCCGCGACTTCTATGTCAATGGAAAAAAAGTGCATTTAGTGGGGGGCGCCTGGGTGCCGGATATGATGCTGAACAGGGATTTTCAACGAACCGATTATGAGCTTCGTCTTTGCCGGAATGCGAATGTCAACCTGGTGCGGATCTGGGGCGGGGGCCTGGCTGAGACGGATGATTTCTATGAATTGGCCGATCGTTATGGCTTACTGGTCTGGCAGGACTTCTGGATCACGGGAGATACGAACGGGGGCTTCAAAGGTTCGGCGGACTGGCCTTTGCAGACCAACGTGTTCGTGGATAATGTGATCAGCACCATCTACCGGATACGCAACCATCCCAGCTTATTGGTATGGACGGGCGGTAATGAGGGACATGCCCGGGAGGAATTATACAATGCGATGCGGGACAATGTAGCTAAGCTGGATGGAACAAGGCCTTTTATTCCTTGTTCTTCCGGGTTTTCCAAAACGCCGGCGGGATGGAAAACTTCCTGGCCGGATGACAAACCCTCCGGTGTATACAGTGGCGGCCCTTATTCCTGGCAGGACGATGCCCAATACTATAAACTGGTAGACGCCGGAAAAGACTGGTCATTTAAAGATGAGACCGGATTGCCTTCCCAACCGCCTTATAATACCCTGGCTAAGATCATACCGAACCTGGCGCCGGACAGCAGCCTGCCTTATCCTCTCAATAATACCTGGGGTTATCATGATGCCTGTACGGGCAACGGGAAATACGATACCTACTATAAGGCGATGGTGGATCGTTATGGGCCGCCCGCCAGTATAAAAGACTTTTCTGAAAAAATGCAATTGCTCAATGCCGGTGGCTATCGCGGCATTTTTGAAGCGGCGGGGCATAAGCTCAACGAGACCGGTGGCGTACTACTCTGGAAACTGAATGCCGCTTTCCCCAGCGTGATCTGGCAGATCTATGACTGGTACCTGGAGCCGAATGCGGGCTATTATTTCATGCAGAGAGCTTGTGAGCCCGTACATATACAGCTCAACCTGGATGATTCTTCCGTCGCGCTGATCAACCGGACTTACCGCAAACGGCCGGGCCTGCACTATGAAGCGGAAGTCCTTGACATGAACGGCGCTTCTCTGTATAAACAGCAGGGAGTGGCCGGGCTGGACGCGACCGATGTTCGGGAAGTAATGTCTTTAGCGGAGATCCTCCGGAAGACGACGGGCATCTCCTTTGTATCGCTCAGCCTGAAAGACAACGAGGGGAAACCGCTTTCACAGAATGTCTACTGGATGTCTCCCGGGCATGATTTCACTGCCCTGCGGCAAATGCCGCCTGCCCGGGTGCAGGTCGCAGTCCTGAAGACGGGAAAGAAAAAAACCTATACCACGTGGACGCTGCAATTCACGAATGTTTCCAAACAGCTGGCCTTTTTTCTGAACCCCCAGGTAATAAAAGACGGAGAGGAAGTATTGCCCAGCTATTGGTCAACTAATTATTTCTCTATCCCTGCAAAAGGATCGGTAGTGGTAACGGTCGACTGCCCGACAACCGCGTTGGGCGGAGCCCTGCCGCGGCTTCGGCTGGAAGGATGGAATATAGCTGCGCAGAGCCTTCGCCTGATCCCATGATTCTGCCCTGGAAAGATTCCGGGTTATTGATAAATAGTATTCATTCCTAAAACGATTAACATATGAACGGTAAAACATTCACTCCTTTTCTTTTTTTGCTGGCGGGCGCCCTGGCCGGTGGTCAGGTATTGGCGCAGCATCCTGTGGGAATATTTGAAGACCATGTGGATATCGGTAATCCCAAAGTGTCCGGATCTGCCAGTTACGATGAGGCGACCCAAACTTATAATATTGCCGGCGGCGGGTCTAATATCTGGTTCAACCGGGACGAATTCCATTTTGCTTACAAAAAGATCAAGGGCGATTTTATTCTCACAGCGGATTTTGCCTTTACAGGGGACACCTCGGGGGCTATCGGTCACCGGAAAATTGGCTGGATGATCCGCGAGTCTACGGATGAAGGGGCGGCGAGCGCCAATGCCTGCAACCATATCGATGGACTGGTCGTTCTTCAATGGCGTCCTTACAGGGGCATGTTCATGCGGGATCCGGAAGAAGAGAAGTTTTATCCCAAGAAAGGCGGTCAGACCATCCAACTGGAACGGATCGGGAAAATAATCACCATGAAAATCGCGCACCCGGGTGAGCCCCTCCAACTCGTAGGCTCTTGCGAGACGGATGCGCTGAAGGGGGATGTGTTGGCAGGAATATACATTTGCTCCCATGATTCCAACAATGTAGCCCATGCCAGGGTCTGGAATGTGCGTATCGATAAACCGGTGATCCATGAGTACACATCCAATCCTCATGTAGTCCAACCTCCTGTGAGAGAGGTACTGGGCAGCAGGCTGGAGATCCTGGATGTGGCTGACGGCAGCCGCAAAGTGATCCATGAAGGAGCGGGTCGGTTCGAAGCGCCGAACTATATGCCGGACGGCAAAAAGCTGCTGTTCAATGAAGGCGGCTCCCTCTATACGATTCCGATCGGGGGCGGCACTCCGGAAAAGCTGAATACCGGCAGTGTCAATAAGATCAACAACGACCATATGATCTCCTTCGACGGGAAAATGCTGGGCATCAGCAGCGGAAAGCCGGATGGCACATCAGGATCATTTGTGTACGTGCTGCCGCTGTCGGGCGGCGAGCCGAAACAGGTCACCGAAGGGGCGCCTTCCTACCTGCACGGATGGGCTCCTGGCGGCAAGGAACTGGCCATCGTCGCCAAGCGTAACGGGGCGGCGAACTATAACCTTTATAGAGTCGCGCTGAAAGACAATAAAGAGACCCTTCTTACCCCGGGTAACAGGACACATGTGGACGGTTCGGAATATTCGCCCGACGGCAAATACATTTATTACAATGCGAATGTGAGCGGAACCATGCAGATCTGGCGGATGAAACCCGACGGTTCGGATAAGGAACAATTGACCTTCGATGACCATCACAACTGGTTCCCGCATATCTCTCCGGACGGGAAATGGATGGTATTCATCTCTTTCCCGATGGACATCGATCCGGACGCTCATCCTTCCTATAAGGACGTACTATTACGGGTCATGCCGCTCACTGCTCCGGGGGCGCCCAGGGTCGTTGCTTATCTCTATGGGGGACAGGGTACGCTAAACGCACCTTCCTGGTCGCCGGACAGCAAGCACCTGGCTTTTGTCAGCAACTCGGAATCTGCACAATAACCGGCCGAAGGATAGTTCGCCTGCGCAGGTAAACAGACCTGTGTAACGGGAAATTTTTCAAGCCGGGTAAATGATGTAGCAAAGATGTGGTGAAAACATTGATTTTCCGGACATTTTGAAAACGTGATGTAGTGATGATGGGGTGGAAAAATAGTAGATGGAGTAATTGAAAACTAGATTTGCGATGACCATACTTTCTTTATTATCTGAAAATTTAAATTAAACGATTGCTTATGCCAAAGAGAACAAAAGGGCTAGCTAAAATCGGTTGCATGGTAACGATTTTTCTCCTTTTTACCTGCTTCGCTTATGCCCAGAACGCGGTTACCGGAAAGGTGATCAATAAGACAGACAACACGCCCGTTCCCGGAGCGACCGTCCAGGTCAAAGGCTCCAAAGTCATTACCCAGTCGGGCGCCGACGGGGCTTTCTCCATTAATCTTCCCAACGGAAAAGGAACACTCGTCATTTCAGCGGTAGGTTTCGGAAAACTTGAAGTGCTGGTAACGGCAGGTGTGCCGGCGGGGGACATTAGCCTGACGACAGTCTCCTCCACCCTTAATGATGTAGTGGTAACGGGTTATACCAGCCAGCGGAAGAAAGACATCACCGGTTCGGTCTCCGTAGTAAATGTCGCGGACATGAAACAAACCCCGGCAGGAAGCACGGAAGCCTTGTTGCAAGGACAGGCTTCGGGTGTTACTGTTTTCTCAACCGGTCAGCCTGGCGGAGCCGCTGTGGTGCAAATTCGTGGAGTCACCTCATCAGGTAATTCGGCGCCGTTGGTGATTATCGATGGTGTGCCTGGAAGCATGCATGATATCAACTCAAATGATATTCAATCCATCCAGGTCTTAAAGGATGCCGGTGCGGCCGCCATTTATGGGGTGCGTGGATCCAACGGGGTCATTATCATTACTACGAAAAGAGGAGCGGGCCCTGTGAAAGTCTCTTATGACGCTTATTATGGCACTCAAAGGCCATTGGGCAAAAGCTGGGATCTGGCGACACCGACCCAAACAGGGGTAGCCAAATGGGCGCAGGCTTTTAATGACGGTCTTACTGCCAGCGATCCACAATATGGGAGTGGGCCAACGCCGGTTCTGCCCTATTATATAACACCCTCCGGCGCCCCTCAGGGCGCCCCGAATACCAGCCTGGCAAACTATAGTCTCTACAAGAACCATATTACGCTGGCTGATCAAAACGGTAATAATTGGTTTAAGGATATCTTCAAGCCGGCGCCGATCCAGAACCATAACCTATCTGTAAGCGGCGGGACCGGCAAATCAAACTTTTTTATAGCGTTTAATTTCATGGACCAGGAAGGCACCCTGATCGATACAAAGCTGAAACGGTATTCCGTCAGAGCCAACTCTACTTTTAGTTTGGCCAATGACCATGTCCGCATTGGGGAAAATGCCTTTGCTTTCTACAAAACCAATCCCGGCTATCTTAATGCGCCTGGCGTTAACAGCGCGAACTCCATCGGTGTCGCCTACCAGGTTCCCAACATTATCCCGGTTCATGATATCGCGGGCAATTATGCCGGCACGATCTCACAGGGTCTTGGCAACCAATCCAATCCCGTGGCCATCCAGCAGCGCCAGGCAAACAATATCAACCAGGACTATAATATCAGCGGAAATGTGTTTGCCGAAGTTGATTTCCTGAAACATTTTACCGCCCGCAGCAGCGTAGGCGGAACGGTGGATTATAGCTATGTTAATGGATTTGCTACGACACCGTATGAAAATGCTGAAAATAATACGGCTGCCAACCTGTATTTAGAGACTTATGGCTGGAACAGCAGCCTGGTCTGGACCAATACGTTAAAATACAGCAACAAAATTGGCAAACACGATATTACCGTCCTTGGTGGCAGCGAATACATCTATAATACCGGCAAGGCCGTCAATACGACCAGGGGTAATTATTATATTACCGATTCAAGCAACCTAACGGTCAGCCCCAATCTTTGGACACTGAATTTCGGGCAGGCCTCCACCCAAACCAATAATTCAAGTGTTATTGGTGATAATGGCATACAAACTCCTTATCAGCTGGCCATATTCTCTTTGTTTGGCAGGTTGGATTATAGTTACGACGAAAAATATCTTTTGAGCGCCACCATACGCAGGGATGGTTCTTCCGTGTTTGTTCCTGCCCAACGATATGGTAATTTCCCATCCATTACGGCAGGTTGGAGGATTTCACAGGAATCTTTTATGAAAAATATCGATTGGTTAAGTGAGCTCAAGCTACGCGGCGGCTGGGGTAAATTAGGCTCCATCAGCAATATCAACCCAACCAATGCCTACAGTTTATACGGGCAGCAGATCAACCAATCTTATTATGACATCAATGGCACCAGCAGTAGTCCGGCAGCAGGTTTGTACGTTAGCCAATATGGCAACCCGAATACGAGCTGGGAGAAAGATATCCTGACCAATGTAGGGTTTGACCTAAGCGTGTTACATAATAAGATCGACTTTAGTTTTGAATGGTACAAAAAACTGATCAGCGGGCTGTTGTTTGTACCGCAGGTTCCCGGAACGAATGGAGGAGCGCTGGATCCTTTTCTCAATTCCGGTAATGTTCAGAATACAGGTGTTGATATGTCGCTTACCTATCATGGGGCTATCCACAAGGATCTCCGATTTGACATAACCGGCTCCTTTACTTCTTATCAGAATAAGGTCGTTAGCCTTCCTTCCGGGACCAAATACATAGATGAACCTGTCGGTGCGCAAACGATCACTTCAAGGATACAGCCAGGGCATCCTCTTGGCGGTTTTTTTGGCTACAAAGTGATCGGTTTGTTCCAAAGCTGGGCTGACGTGAAGAATTCCCCGGTGCAACAAAACGCTGCGCCCGGCCGGTTTAAGTATGCAGATGTAGATCATAGTGGCGTAATTGACGCCAGTGACAGAACTTTTTTTGGCAATCCCAATCCAAAATTCAGTGCAGGTCTTAATATCTCGGTGAATTATAAAAACTTTGATTTCTACATGTTCTTATATGCTTCCGTAGGGAATGACATTCTGAATAATGTTAAGTCATCGACTGATTTTCCTCAATCGTTTGGCAACCAGATAAGTAAGAATGTGGCGCTCAATTCGGCAAGGCTGATTGGTTCCAACGGTCAACCAACCAACATCAATGATTCGTCAGCCCACCTCGCCAATCCCGGGGCAAAGGTCCCTTTGCTTGAACAAAGCGCCAATTTCAGCAATTCAGGTGTATTTAATTCCTATACCATGGAGAGTGGTTCTTTTCTCCGGTGCAGAAACCTGACTATCGGTTACAATATTGTTTCCAATACGATCAAGCGCCTGCATTTTGATAAGCTGAGGATTTATGCTCAGGCGCTTAACCTGTTTACCATCACCAAATATTCGGGGCTGGACCCGGAATTGAATCCAGGCAGCAATACCGTGTTTGGCATTGATTCGGGGGTTTATCCGAATAACCAGAAGAGCTATAATGTAGGTGTTAATCTAACGATCCGTTAATTTATTAAACTAAAATAGTTATATGAAAAAATTATTTAAGTGGAAGCTGCCTGCTACGATGGTGCTGCTTGCGATGATCTTTTATGCATCCTGCAGCAATAGATTAAATCTGCAGCCGCAGGGATCCCTGATCGGTGCAAATGTTACTAATAATTCCGGTGTTCAGGGGCTGTTAATCGGAGCGTATGCCCTTTTGTCGGGTGAAAATGTGCCCGGTGCAAATCTTGGCAACGGGAGCGGCGCCTCCAATTATGTATATGGTAATGAAGCCGCCGACGATGCCTACAAAGGTTCCAGTCCCTCTGACCAGCCTGATGCGATACCGTTATTAACCTGGTCATTGGCGCAAGCCGGCACCAGCTCCTATCTCGATGAGAAATGGGTAGTCCTTTACACGGGTATTCAACGGGCAAATGATGTATTGCGCACGGTTCGACTGTCTCCGACTATTTCGTCGGCAGATACCACCGAATATGTGGCTGAAGCCAGGTTCCTGCGCGGTTATTATCATTTGGAAGGGAAAAAATTCTGGAATAACTTCCCTTATGTGAGTGAGCTTATTTCCTATACCAATAACAACCTGGATGTGCCCAATTATGTGGGGGGAGCTTATATTGATATTTGGCCAAAAATAGTGGCAGACTTAACGTATGCTGCGAATAATTTGCCTGGAACACAACCCAATATCGGGAGGGTAAATAAATGGGCAGCCATGGCTTTTCTTGCAAAAGCCTATATGTTCCAGCATAAGTATGACAGTGCCCTGACATTATTGACGCAGGTTATCACCAGCGGCACCACTTCTAATGGTACACCTTATTCCCTTGAGCCCGTTTATGAAAGCAATTTTAATCCTGCCCAAAAGAATGGCTCGGAAAGTGTGTTTGCCTGCCAGGCTTCTGTAAATGACGGATCAGCCACTGCCAACAATGGTGGAAATGGCAATACGGGGGATGAGCTTAATTTTCCTTATAACCATGGCCCGGGCTGTTGCGGGTTCAACAATCCTTCCTGGAACCTGGTACAAGCGTATAAAACCGATGCCAACGGGCTTCCTTTTTTGGACGGAAGTTATAACAATGCTCCTTTGGTGAGCAGTAATTCCAATGCCTGGACGGGTACGGTGGATCCCCGTCTTGACTGGGCTGTTGGCAGACCGGGAGAGCCTTATTTTGATTGGGGAACTATCGATACTACCTGGATCCGCGACCAAAGTAACGATGGATATTTTGTTCCCAAGAAGAATGCTTATGCCAAAAGCCAGCAAGGTAAGTATTCTTCTACTGAAACCGTATTCTGGGGCGCTGCCGAAGTGGATGCGAACAATGTAAACCTTTGCCGTTTTGCCGATGTTTTGCTATGGGCTGCGGAATGCCAGGCGCAAAGCGGTAACCTTGACCAGGCTGAAACTTATGTAAATATGGTTCGTCAAAGGGCTGCCAATCCAAATGGGTTTGTATATTTGAATGCTACTTATAACGCGAATACCAGCACTTATTCCCCGCAAACTACACCGGGGGATAAGTATGCAGTAAATCCATATCCTATCGGTGCTTTTAGCGCTCAGGGTCAAGTTTATGCGATAAATGCCATTCAAATGGAAAGAAGGCTGGAACTTGCTATGGAGGGCCATCGTTTCTTCGACCTCGCGAGATATGACAATGGCACGGGCTCCATGGCTGTTACGTTGAATGCTTATATTAACGTAGAAAAAACCAGGAATGGATTTTATCGGATCAATAATACGGCTGTATTTATGAAAGGGATCAATGAACATTTTGCCATACCGCAGAAGGAATTAGATGTTGAAAACGCTCAGGGTACTGTCTATCTGAAACAGAACCCGGGATATCAATAAAGCTGATTTAATAAACCGATATAGGAAAGGAAGAGCATTTGCTCTTCCTTTCCTATTGAGTAAATATTCTTCATGCATCGTTTCAAAAGGTTAAAATATATTATTTTGCTTTTAAGCAGCATTTTCCTGATAAACTCCTGCAAAAGCAAAAGCCCGCTATTCAAAATGATTTCTCCGGAATATTCGGGAGTCCATTTCAATAACGAGATCATAGAAAACGATTCGGTGAACCCTATGGAGATGAACAATATTTATAATGGGGGTGGCGTGGGGATCGGGGATTTCAATCGGGATGGGAAACCGGATATTTATTTTACGGGCAATCTCGTGTCCAATAAATTATATCTTAATAAAGGAGAGTTCAAATTCCAGGATATCACCGATGAAGCCGGCGTGACCGGGGATGGCAAATGGTGCAAGGGCGTCGCCGTAGTAGATATCAATAATGACGGCTGGCCCGATATCTATGTTTGCGCTTCGGTAAAGAGTGATCCCAAACTCAGGCAGAACCTATTGTATATTAATCAGGGCAATGATAAGAATGGCATCCCCCACTTTAAGGAGATGGCCGCCGGGTACGGGTTGAACGATACTACGCATACTACCATGGCGGCTTTCTTCGATTATGACAATGACGGAGACCTGGACCTGTTCCTCGCCGTCAATACCATCCCTAGGGGAGAGAATCCCGGCCAGTTCCGGCCCATTCATAAAGATGGCTCCTATCCCAGCACCTGCCGCCTCTATCGCAACGATTGGAATGATTCCCTGAAACACCCCGTATTCAGCGATGTTTCCAGGCAGGCCGGGATCAACCTGGAGGGGTACAGTCATGGCGTGAACATCACAGATATCAATAAGGACGGCTGGAAGGATATCTATGTGACCAATGATTTTCTTTCGGACAATGTCCTGTACATCAACAATCATGACGGCACCTTTACCGATAAGTCGGCTTCCTATTTCAAGCATACGGCTGCCAATGCGATGGGGCAGGATGTGGAGGATATCAACAATGATGGCCTGGCGGATATTATTGAACTGGATATGAACCCGGAAGATAATTACCGGAAGAAAATGATGGTGAACAGCAATAACTACCATATCTACCAGAACAGCGATCTGTTCGGTTATCAATATCAATACGTACGGAATACCCTGCAACTGAACAGGGGCCCTCGGGTCGGGCAAAATGATTCGGTCGGCGACCCCATCTTTTCAGACGTAGGGTTCTATTCCGGCATCGCCGGGACGGATTGGAGCTGGGCGCCGCTGGTAGCGGATTTTGATAATGACGGCTACCGGGATCTGATCGTTACCAATGGGTATCCCAAGGACGTGACGGATCATGATTTCAGGACCTTCCTGAATGAGGCGGGCGGCCTCTTATCCAAAAAGGAAATCCTGAAGAGGATCCCACAGGTGAAGCTGCATAAATATGCCTACCGGAATAACGGCGACCTGAGCTTTTCCGATGTTTCCCGGGAATGGGGAATGACGGGAGCCGCCTTTTCGAACGGAGCGGCTTACGCGGATCTCGATGGCGATGGGGGCCTGGACCTGGTCATTAATAATATCAATGACGAGGCAATGATATTGCGCAATATGTCCAGGGAGAATAGCAAGGACGACAATCATTACCTGCAACTGAGCTTTGCGGGGGACTCTTTGAACAGGAATGGCCTGGGAGCCTGGGCGGAATTGCATTATGATCATGGCAAGCAGCAGGTGTATGAGAATACCCCCTATCGCGGTTATTTATCGACTATCCAGGATATCGCCCATTTTGGCCTGGGCAGGATACGATCCGTGGATTCAGTATTGGTCAAATGGCCCAACGGCAAAATGCAGTTATTGCACAACGTGCAAACAGACCAGTTATTGAAAGTGAATATCAGGGATGCAAACCTGGATTATCATTTCGGGCAGGAAACGACCGACTCCCATTCTCTTTTCCGCGAAATAACGGATTCGGTGAATATTCATTACACGCAAAAGGAATATGATTTCATTGATTTTAATATCCAGAAATTATTGCCTCATAAATTTTCAGAATATGGTCCTTCCCTGGCTGTCGGAGATATAGACGGCAACGGATTGGACGATATCATATGCGGAGGGTCCGCTTATTACAGCGCCCAATTATTTTTACAGCAACCGGACGGGCGCTTCCTGCAAAAACCGCTTTTGACCGAAGCGGAAAGCAAAAATAAAAAATGCGATGACCTGGGCATCTTGTTGTTTGATGCAAATGGTGACGGCCATCCCGACCTGTATATTGCCGGGGGAGGATATGAATATGATCATAATAATAGCAATTACCGGGACCGGCTGTACGTGAATGATGGGAAAGGTAATTTCGCACTTGATTCCACGGCCCTGCCTGTCAATTTCACCAGTAAGTTTTGCGTGCGTGCCGTGGACTATGACCACGACGGAGACCTGGACCTTTTTGTTTCCGGGCGGGTGGACCCTTGGCATTACCCCGAGCGGGTCTCCAGCTTCATTTACCGGAATGACTCGAAGAACGGGCATATTCTATTTACGGATGTCACTGCCAGGGTGGCCCCGGATTTAATAAAGATCGGCATGGTCTGCGATGCGATCTGGACGGATTTTGATAATGATGGCTGGCCCGACCTGGTATTGGCAGGAGAGTGGATGCCGGTGACTTTTCTTAAGAATGAAAAAGGGGTCTTTAAAAATGTGACAGCCGCTTCCGGGATCAGCGATCATACGGGCTGGTGGAATAGCATCATTGCCGGGGATTTCGATAACGACGGGGATATAGACTATATCGTAGGCAACCTGGGACTCAACTCTTTCTACAGGGCCAGCGCTCAATATCCTGTCCGGGTATATGGAAAGGACTTTGATAACAATGGCGTCTATGACATGATCACCTCCCTGTACCTTCCGGACAGCATGGGGGAGAAACAGGAATTCCCGGCCCAGACCCGGGACGATGTATTGAAGCAAATGAATGCTCTGCGCATCCGGTTTCCCACCTACCGGTCTTTTGCCGTAGCTACTATGGACCAGGTCCTGACGAAGGAGCAGCGGAAAGGGGCCCTGGTGTTACAGGCAACCGATCTGGCTACTTCCTTTCTGAGGAATGAAGGGAATGGCCGGTTTACCCTGTCGCCGATGCCGGCGGAAGCTCAATTATCCGTTATCAATGGCATGGTGGCGGCGGATTTTGACGGGGATGGCAAACTGGACCTGGTGATGAATGGGAATGACTATGGAACGGAAGTGTCCGCGGGCAGATACGATGCGTTAAATGGCCTATACCTGCGTGGGGATGGCAGGGGAGGGTTTGCGGCCCTGTCGATCCTGGAAAGCGGGTTGTTCATACCGGGAAATGGGAAGGCCCTGGTGCAGTTGAGAGGTGCGGGAGGCAAATGCCTGCTGGCAGCGGGACAGAATCGGGAAGTCCTGAAAGTTTTTGAGCGAAGATCTTCTTTTCGCAGCCTGCCCCTGCAGCCTTCCGATGTCAGCATCCTCATCCATTACCGGGATGGGCATAGGAGGAGGGAAGAGTGTTATTACGGCGCTTCCTTTTTGTCGCAGTCAGGGCGTTTTATCGACCTGAGCGACCAGGTAGTGTCGGTGGAGATAATGGATAGCAAGGGGAACAAGAGGGTGATCGATCATTGGTAAGTTTATTGTTCGGAATGGCTTTATTGGATAAATTTGTCATGAAATAAACCTGTTATCCATGAGCACGAAACCACAAAATAACAAGATTCCTTCGCTTTATGAATGGATGGGAGGAATGGAAGTATTTGAGAAGCTGATGGTTGTTTTTTATAAGAAAGTGTTGGAGGATCCTCTGCTCGTATCGGTATTCGGTCATATGTCGCCGGACCATCAGCGGCATGTGGCGCATTTTGTGGCGGAGGTATTCGGGGGGCCATCTATCTATAGTGAGCAGGAAGGCAGTCATGCCAGGATGATCCTAAAGCATGTGGGCAAACACCTGACGGAGGAGCAGCGCCAGCAATGGGTCCGGCTTTTATTGGAGTCCGCAGATGAGATACAGGTCCCTGCCGATCCTGAGTTCCGCTCTGCTTTTGTAGCTTATATCGAATGGGGGACCCGTATCGCAGTTATGAACTCGAATACAGAGCAACCCGTCGTAAAACCGGATGAGCCCATGCCCAAATGGGGTTGGGGAGTACCGGGCGGACCGTATGTACCCGAAGCATCCTGAACGAACCTTGCAACGAAAAATCATCCATATTGACATGGACGCATTTTATGCATCCGTGGAGCAGCGGGATCACCCGGAATACCGGAACAGGCCCATCGTAGTTGGCGGTTCGCCGGAAGGGCGTGGGGGGGTAGTAGCTACTGCCAGTTATGAAGCCCGGAGGTTCGGTATACGCTCGGCCATGCCCTCGAAAAAAGCCCTGGAGCTCTGTCCGGAAGTGATCTTTATCAGGCCCCGGTTCGACGCCTACCAGCAGGTTTCCGGGAAAATCCGGGAAATATTCCATCGTTATACGGATATCATTGAGCCCTTGTCCCTGGACGAAGCTTTTCTGGATGTAACGGAAGACAAGCTGCAGATCGGTTCGGCTATAGAAATCGCCAAACAAATAAAGCAGGCCATTAAAGAGGAATTACAACTTACGGCTTCCGCCGGCGTTTCGATCAATAAGTTTGTTGCGAAAATTGCTTCGGATATGAATAAGCCGGATGGATTGACCTTTATCGGCCCCTCACGGGTGGAGGCATTTATTGAAGGGCTGGCTGTGGAGAAATTTTTTGGCGTGGGGAGGGTCACTGCGGAAAAAATGAGTAAGCTCAATCTCCATACGGGTGCGGATCTGAAGAAACTGGCTGAGGCGGACCTGGTCAAATATTTTGGGAAAGCCGGCCGGTTTTATTACAAAATTTCCAGGGGTATCGACGACAGACCGGTGCAGCCGCACCGGGAAACCAAATCACTGGCGGCGGAAGACACTTTTGCCTATGATCTTACCCTCCCTGCTGAAATGATCCGGGAGCTGGATAAAATAGCGCGGACGGTCTATAACCGCCTGCAGCGTTATCAGCTGAAAGGCAGGACCATTACGCTTAAAATCAAATACAGCGATTTTAAACAGATTACCCGCAGCCGTTCTTTTCCGGAGCCTGTGGATGATCTCGGGACCATTACGCTAACGGCCACCGGGCTTTTGGAGGCGACGGGGCTGGAAAACAAAAAAATACGCCTGCTGGGGATCTCCATTTCTAATTTTGAGGAGGCAAAAAAGAGACCGGGAGAGGGCTCATCCGGCCAACTGGCGCTGTTTTGATAAAAAAGTGTATTTTTATTCCTTATTGACTAACCCGTAAATATTTAACTATGAACAAAGCAGAATTAATCGAAAAGATTGCCGGAGATGCTGAAATCTCTAAAAAGCAAGCGAATGCAGCCCTTGACTCCTTTACAGAAGCAGTAGCGAAGACCCTGAAGAAAGGAGATAAAGTAACTCTGGTTGGTTTTGGAACCTTTTCGGTTTCCAAGAGAGCCGCTCGTACCGGACGTAATCCGCAAACAGGGGCTACGATCAAGATCAAAGCCAAAAAGGTAGCCAAGTTTAAAGCTGGCGCCACGCTGTCTGCCAAGGTATAAGACCGGTAACAGAAAAGCTACAAGAAACGATCCTGCTGGTAATCCCAACAGGATTTTTCTTTTCCATAAAAATCTTTCCATAAAAAAAGCCTCTTTTAAAGAGGCTTTTTTTCTATTAATTGCTGAAGCAGCATTACGCTTTCTTGGGGGCTGCTTTCTTTTTAGCAGCCTTTTTTGGGGCGGCTTTTTTAGCTGCTTTTTTAGGAGCTGCTTTCTTTACTGCTTTCTTAGGAGCTGCTTTTTTTGCTGCTTTCTTGGGAGCGACTTTTTTCGCTGCCTTCTTTGCTTTTGCCATCATTTGGAATTTATGGTTAGTAAAAATAAAAGATGTTAGTTAGGCAAATATACGTAAGAACACAAACATATGATTGAATATTAATGCATTCAACGTTGGAATTAGCTATATATTATGAAATTGCTTTTTTTTATCAATTCAATTTCGCTGTTTTATTCAATTGATCGTGCAAGGCCGTCTCCATTTGGAGGGCTTTGGGGATGAGCACCTGGTCTTCGATATGGGCATGCACACAGAGGTCCTGTTCGAAAGTTTGTAATTGCGCCAGTAAGATGCGGTAGAGCGATACATTGGTGGTCGGGGGTTCATAGAGGCGGATGGTATCGCGTATATCTCTTAGTTCATCTTCGGTATCATGATGGTCGGTGAGAAACCGGGAGATGGAATATTCCTGACAGGCAAGTATATATTCGGAAAGGTATCCGGCTTCACCAGCCGCGCGGTGCATCAGCGCAATATAGGGCAGCAGTTTTGTTTCTTCTGCCTGGATATGGGTCGTAAGGTCCTGGCAATAACGGAGGAAGAAACTCTGTAAAGCAGCCAGGATGGGATGATGAGAGGTATACAGGCCGGAAAGCAAGACGATGCTTTGTTCTATTTCGGGTAATTTTTTTTGCAGGTAATATACGTGCGTGCGTTTAATATAATCCACGATCAGCTCAATCGGGAACGCGTCGAAATCACCTGCACTAAAGGGTTTTTCTTCAAAAGCACGGAGTAAGGCGGCCATAAATTGGGGATTCACATCGGAGTCGGACATAGGGGGGTGAATCGCGTAGCGTTGCATGACCTGTGGGAGAAACTCATTATTTTCGGGCATGGCTGTCCTGTATTTATATTTAAGAAGACAAATTTATTGAAAATCCCGCAGAATACGGATAATGATGAGGGAACCAATATTTGAGCGTCGGCCGGGCCAATCTATATAAGTTTTTGAAAATGAGACCAAAATAATTAAATTAAAGCCCAATATCAATAGTTAAACCCATCCTATGTACGCAGTTGCCTTTTTCGATTTGGAGGTCGGCCAGGAGAATGGTAAAATTCTCGATGTGGGTTGTATAAGGTCCGACGAAGCCATCTTGCATAAAAGTTCCGTTAATGAATTGCTGGAATTTATTAAAGGAATGGATTTTTTGTGCGGACATAATATTGTCCAGCATGACTTGAAATATCTGCAGCAATATACCGCTGATCCTAAATTCGGGATGGACAAAGCTATCGATACCCTGTTTCTTTCCCCTTTGTTATTTCCCGGAACGCCTTACCATCATTTGGTCAAAGATGATAAGTTACAGACAGAGGAATTGAATAACCCCCTGAATGACGCTAAAAAGGCCCGGGATTTATTTTTTGATGAAGTAATCGCGTTTAATAAGCTGGAGGAGGCGTTTAAATTGATTTTATATAACCTTCTTTACAGGAAAATCGGCTTTGCCTCTTTCTTTAAATATATAGGGTATAAAAAAGAAGTTGGGTCCGACGAATTGGAAAGAACGATCAGAACGCTGTTTCAGGAGAAAATTTGTGTCCACAGCGATTGGAGGACTTTTATAGCAGAGCAGCCGGTTCCTTTGGCTTACGCATTATCACTTATCAGGAGCAACGACCGGTATTCTATTACACCTCCATGGGTATTGAAAGTCCTTCCTGCCGTCAGCCGGATTATTTTTTTATTGCGGAATCGTCCCTGCCTGCAGGGCTGTGAATATTGCCGGGAAGCCCTTAACCCCGGCGCCGCTTTGCAAAGCTATTTTGGATTTGCTTCTTTCCGCTCCTATGGCGGAGAGCCATTACAGGAAAATGCCGTTCGGGCAGCCATTCAAAATAAATCTTTACTGACGATCTTTCCGACCGGGGGAGGGAAATCCATCACTTTTCAGTTGCCGGCATTGATGAGCGGGAAAAATGCGAAGGCGCTCACGGTGGTAATCTCCCCTTTGCAATCGCTCATGAAAGATCAGGTGGACAATCTTGAAAAGAAAGGAATTACCGAAGCGGTAACCATCAATGGCCTGCTAAATGTCATTGACCGGCAGAAAGCCATACAACGGGTCGAAGGACTGGAAAAGGACCTGGCCCTGGCCAATATACTGTATATATCGCCGGAATCCCTTCGCTCGGTGACCATTGAAAGATTATTACAGAAAAGAGAAATTGCCCGGTTTGTGATCGATGAAGCGCACTGTTTTTCTTCCTGGGGCCAGGATTTCCGGGTGGATTACTTATATATAGGCGATTTTATAAAGGCATTACAGGAGAAAAAGGGTTTGTCGGAGAAAATACCTGTTTCCTGCTTTACGGCTACCGCCAAACGCAAAGTTATTGAAGATATCCGCAACTACTTTAAGGACCGGCTGGAAACAGATCTTGAGATCTTCAGGGCCGACGCATCGAGAACCAATCTTCAGTATAAGATATTTGAAAATGAGTATGAAGAGGATAAATATACGGAACTGAGGAGTATCCTTGAAAAGAAGGACTGCCCGGCGATCATTTATGTGTCCCGCACAAAAAGGACCCATCAGCTTGCTAAGCGATTAACAGAGGATGGGTTTAGTGCAAAACCCTATCATGGCAAAATGGATAAGGAGGATAAGACAGCCAATCAGAACGCATTTATGTCCGGCGAGGTCAAAATTATAGTAGCAACTTCCGCTTTTGGGATGGGGGTCGACAAAGACAATGTGGGGATGGTGATTCATTATAATATTTCTGACTCCCTTGAAAATTATATACAGGAAGCCGGGAGGGCAGGACGTGATGAAAATATGTTGGCGGAATGTTATATATTATTTAATGAAGAAGACCTGGACTGGCATTTCAGCCTGCTCAATCAAACGAAGATCAGCGCTAAGGAGATTAACCAGATCTGGAAGGGCATCAAAGAGTTAACCCGCACAAGGAATAAAATCTCCCATTCTGCATTGGAAATTGCCAGGAAAGCCGGTTGGGATGAGGAGATTCATGAAATCGAAACGAGAGTAACGACCGCTATTGCGGCATTGGAAGATGCAAAATACATTAAAAGAGGTCAGAACTCCCCCCGGGTATTTGCCAATAGCATTTTAACAAAGAATGCCGGAGAAGCCATTGCCCGGATCAATGCCTCTGGTCGATTGGAGGATAAGCAGAAATTGGACGCCATTCGTATTATCAGCAAATTATTCTCCAGTAAAAGTAAAAGACTGGCAACCGAAGAGATCGCCGAATCGAGGGTGGATTATATAGCCGATCAATTAGGCATGGAAAATGACGAGGTGATCAGGATCATCACGCTTTTAAAAGAGGAAAAAATTCTCGCAGATACCAAAGACCTTACCGCGTTTATTAAAAAGGGGGATCCTAGCAACCGGTCGCTGGCTATTGTCGAAAATTATGGAAAACTGGAACGGTTTCTCTTATCGGAGTTGAAAGAAGAAGAATCCGTCTGGCATTTAAAAGAATTAAACGAAGCGTCAGCCCAACAGGGAGTAAAAGAGGGTTCCCCCCATAAGATAAAAATCATTATTAATTTCTGGGGAATAAAGAAATGGATAAAAAGGACCCATCTTGACAATACTAAAAACTATATCCGGATAGGCTGTGCCATTCCAAGGCATGAATTTCTTAATAAGCTGGATAAGAGGTTGTTACTGGCCAAACTCATTACAGAGTACCTGTTTAGGAAGCTTAGTGAAGTCCAGCCGGCGGATGCGTCGGCAGAAGAGGCCCTCATTGATTTTTCCGTACAGGAGTTAAAGCAGGTGGTTGAATCAGCGGGGGGATTGTTTAAAACCGTCGTCTCCATCGATGATGTGGAAGACACGCTATTTTATTTGTCGAGGATAGAGGCGATAAAAATCGAAGGAGGATTTTTAGTCGCCTACAACCGGATTTCTATCGAGCGGCTGGAAAAAAACAACCGTACTAAATATAAAGAGAGCGATTATGAAAAACTGAGACAGTTTTATCAGCATAAAGTGCAGCAAATTCACATTGTAGGCGAATATGCGAAGAAAATGAGCCGGAACAATGCGGAGGCCCTGCAATATGTGGATGACTATTTTAATTTAAGTTTCACCTCATTCTTAAATCGATACTTTCCGGGTGAACGGCAGGAAGAAATCAAGAGAACCCTGACCCCGGAAAAATTCGCCAAACTTTTCGGGGAGCTGTCGACGGCACAATTGGAGATCATTAAAGACACCCAAAATCCATATATCGTCGTAGCTGCCGGGCCAGGCAGCGGGAAAACAAAAATATTGGTACACAAGCTGGCATCCCTCCTGCTGGCAGAAGATGTAAAGCATGAGCAGCTATTAATGCTGACTTTTTCAAGGGCAGCGGTTACGGAATTTAAGAAGCAGTTGTTTGACCTGATCGGCAATGCGGCTAATCGTGTTGACATCAAGACCTTTCACTCATACTGCTTTGATTTATTGGGCAGAGTAGGCAATCTTCAGCAGGCAGATACGGTAATACAACAGGCCGTTGAAAAAATCAGAAGCCGGGATATTGAAACAAGCGGGATCACGAAGACGGTATTGGTCGTAGACGAGGCCCAGGATATGAACGCCGATGAATATGAGCTCGTAAAAGTACTGATGGAGGAGAATGAGGAGATGAGGGTCATACTGGTGGGAGATGATGATCAGAATATCTATCAATTCCGGGGATCCGATTCCAGGTTTATGCAGCAGTTCCTAACGGAAAGGAATGCCGTTAAATATGAGCTTATTGAAAACTACCGGAGCAGAAGCAATATTATCCACTTTGCCAACCAGTGGGCAGCACAGATTTCAGTTCGGCTAAAAACCGAACCGGGAATCGCCAGGCGACAGGAAGATGGAGTTATTGTCCTAACGGAATATAGAAGCGCCAACCTTATATTGCCGCTGGTGGAATCCATTCGGCAGGAGAATCTCGTTGGGTCTACCTGCCTATTGACACAAACGAACGAGGAGGCCATTCAGATAGCAGGATTACTTCGAAACAAGAAAATAAATGCCCGGCTTATTCAGACGAATGAGGGGTTTCGTCTTGACGATCTGTATGAATTACGACTTTTTTCCGAGTCACTGGATCTTCTCAACGGGACTTCTCCCCTTATCGACGAGGAGGATTGGCAGGATGCGATCCGGCATATTACGGCAGCAGGTAAGGAGAGCGCTACCATGGATCTCGCGATGGCTGTCATCCGTGATTTCGAATCGACCAGCCAGGGCAGGAAATATAAAAGTGACTGGAATACATTTCTTCGGGAGTCGCGCATGGAAGACTTTGTCAGAATTGATTCAACAACGATTTATGTAACCACCATTCATAAGGCGAAAGGGAAGGAGTTCGACAATGTAGTTATATTGTTAAATGGCTATAGACCCGAATCCGACGAAAAGAAAAGACTCTTGTATGTTGCGATGACCAGGGCAAAGAATAATTTATCTATCCATTATAATGGAAATTATCTCCGGCACCTAACCGCCCAAAATCTGCAACGGCTGCAGGATAATAAGGATTATCCGGAGCCGCAACAACTGGCTTTGGCATTGACTCATCGGGATATACATTTGGGATTTTTTGCATCTGTTCAGCATGAGATCAACGATCTCGGAAGTGGTAGTCTTTTGTACATACAGGAAGATGGCTTAGCCGATAGTAAGGGAAAAGTTATTTTACGGTTCTCGCAAAATTTTAAGGAGAGATTAACGGAGAGGGGTAATAAAGGCTATCGGTTATCCGGGGCGAAAGTGAATTTTATCGTGTACTGGAAAGGTGCTGATATGGATAAAGAAATTAAAATAGTATTGCCTGAGCTGATATTGCAGAAGGGACCCCTGTCGCCACCACATTTCGAATGACCCTTTCCAGCAAACACTTTTTGGAGCTGGTTAAGCAAAAAGTAATATCTTGCGACCGATTAAAAATCAGCCCAATAGGGGCAGAGGAACGGGTTTTTGCGGTTTCTTTAACCTTTTCTTAACCCGAAGGGGGATACATTTGTCAGATATTAAAAGACATATACTTTAAGTGAAATTATGAAGAAGCATTTTGTTATTGCAATAGCTTTTCTGGCCACAACTGCTGCTTTCGCTCAAAACAAGGACTCCGTCGTTACTTCCATCGTCAAAAAGCCTGTTTCCGCCACTCCTGCCAAACCTGTAAAAAAGGACTGGACTAAAATAGACCTCACCAAACGGGCAAACGACCATTTCATGTTCCAGCTTGGTTATGACAATTGGGCCGCTAAGCCGGATAGTATTCATATCAGCGGGTTTAACCGCAGTGCGAACTTCTATTTCATGTTTGACTTTCCCTTCAAGACCGATCCCCGCTTAAGCATCGGAGCCGGCATTGGCATCGGGACCAGCAATATTTACTTTCATCAACAGCAGGTTATGGTAGCTGCGCAGGGCAATACCACCCTGGCTTTTCCCGACGAGTCCGGGAGCAACCATTTCAAGAAATTCAAACTGGTCACCACCTACCTGGAAGTTCCCCTGGAATTACGGTATGCCCTTGACCCGGAAAACACCAATAAATCGTGGAAATTCGCCGTGGGCGCCAAGGTAGGCCTGATGCTGAGCGCCTATACCAAGGGGAAAACCTGGCAGAACAGTGCAGGGCAGACCCTGGGTAATTTCACGGAGAAAGAAAGCTCCAAACAATATTTCAACAGCACTAAACTGGCATTCACCGGCCGGATCAGTAAAGGATTTATCGGGGTTTTCGGCCAGTTCCAGGTTAACAGCCTGATCAAGAGCAGCGCCGGGCCGAATGTGTATCCCTTCTCCTTCGGTATTATGCTGAGTGGATTGTAAAAGACTATTTTTCCTGCTAAACGTATATAGATAGTGGCGTCCCGAAAGTTTTCGGGACGCTTTTTTTTGAGCAAAGGGCTTTTTGGGAAAAATAGCCCTTTGCTCAAAAAGTCTAATGATGGGCCTTCGGCCAAGAGACCTGTGGTCTCTTTTTTTGTATCTGCCAATCGATCTATACTTACCTTTGCCTTCCAAATAATTATCATTTGTTAGATAAGAAAAACGGTATACAGAAAGAAGAGAGGGCCATCCTGGTGGGATTGGTGCATAAGACGCAGACGGAAGAACAGTCCCAGGAATACCTGGATGAGCTGGCTTTTCTGGCGGAAACGGCGGGGGCCGTCACCTACAAGCGGTTTACCCAGAAGATGCAACATCCTGACAGTAAGACCTTTGTGGGGAAAGGTAAGTTAGAGGAGATCAAGACCTATATACTATTAAAGGAGATCAAGCTGGTGATCTTCGACGATGAGCTATCCGGGTCGCAGATCTCTAATATCGAAAAGATCCTGGATACCAAGGTCATTGACCGCTCGGACCTTATCCTGGATATTTTTGCCAACCGCGCCAAAACGGCCCAGGCGAAACTTCAGGTGGAACTCGCTCAATATCAATATATTCTGCCCAGACTGCGGGGTATGTGGAAACACCTGGAAAGGTTGGGTGGCGGGATTGGGACCAGGGGTCCCGGGGAAACGGAGATCGAAACGGACCGTCGTATCGTAAAAGACAAGATCTCTTTACTGCGCAAGCGGCTCCTGGAAATCGACAAGCAGGCTTTTACCCAGCGGAAGGACCGGGGTGAATTCATCCGGGTGGCCCTGGTAGGATATACCAATGTGGGGAAGTCGACTTTAATGACCCTGCTGAGTAAAAGCGAGGTCTTTGCTGAAAACAAACTCTTTGCGACCCTGGATACGACTACCCGGAAGGTCGTTTTTGGGAACACGCCTTTTCTGTTGAGCGATACCGTCGGATTCATCCGCAAATTGCCCCATCACCTGGTGGAAAGCTTCAAAAGCACCCTGGACGAGGTTCGGGAGGCGGATATTTTATTACATGTGGTGGATGTCTCGCATCCGGGATATGAAGAGCAGTTGGGGGTTGTAAACAAGACCCTGCAGGAGCTGGCCGCTTTCGAAAAGCCAACCGTGGTGATCTTTAATAAGATCGATCAATATGAGCAGAAGACCTTCGATCCCTGGCTGGAAGAGGGAATCCGGCAGGAGCTCATGAGTGAGTTGCAGGAGCGGTGGGAGCGGGAGACGAATGGTCTTTGTGTCTTCGTTTCTGCGACGGAACGGCGGAATATTGACGGTCTGCGGCAAACGATCCTGGAAAAGGTGAGGGAATTATATAAGATCCGTTATCCATATAAATCAGAATTTTTGTTCTAATGGGCTTTAAAAAACACAAATGGCATAAGGTAGCCGAGAAAGAGAGCGATATACAGTGGACGGCAGGAGGGATCGCCGAAGTGAAAGTCAGCGGCAAAAAGATCTGTATTGCGAAAGGTAAAGAGGGCTGGTATGGCTTTGCCGATACCTGTCCCCATGCAGGAGCCCCGATGATCGATGCCTTTATGACCGGGGGCTGCCAGGTCGTATGCCCGGTGCACCAGCTCAAGTTCAACCTGAAAAACGGGCGGGATGTAATGGGCGGGGGGTATACCCTCAAGACCTATCCTGTGGAGGTCCGTCCTGACGGTATTTTTGTGGGATTGGAAGAGGGTGGGTTGTTTAAGTGGTTTTGATGCTCTCAGCGGCTCGAAAAAAAAGAACGGTAATTTTTTAAATACCAGCTTTTTAAAAAGGGAAAATCCTTATTTTTGCAACCCCTTTTGGGCTTATGATCTTCTGGTTCCGGTTCGCCGGG
>WNFI01061808.1_pt1 | contig 30230 bp, 24 predicted proteins | sample 5400471 | NCBI WGS metagenome assembly WNFI01 (sample SAMN13153348, study PRJNA577476) | soil metagenome | isolation source: 100 cm saprolite on Douglas fir-dominated hillslope | place: USA:California | collected 2013-09-17
GCTGTTTCAGACCATCGGCATCGCGCTCGGCAGTTGGTGGGCCTATTACGAACTCGGCTGGGGCGGGTGGTGGTTCTGGGACCCGGTCGAGAACGCCTCGTTCATGCCTTGGCTGGTGGGAACGGCATTGATCCACTCGCTCAGCGTCACGGAGAAGCGCGGTATCTTCAAGAGTTGGACCTTGCTGCTGGCGATTTTCGCCTTCTCTTTGAGTCTCGTCGGAACTTTCCTGGTGCGCTCGGGCGTCCTGGTGTCGGTGCACTCGTTCGCGACCGACCCGACCCGTGGGCTCTACATTCTCGCGTTCCTGGTATTGACGATCGGTGGATCACTCACCTTGTATGCGTGGCGGGCGCCGAAACTGTACGTGACCGGCGGATTTGAGCTCTTCTCGCGAGAGTTCTTTTTACTGGTGAACAATGTGATTCTGGTGAGCGTCGCCGGACTCGTGCTCTGGGGCACCTTGTCTCCGTTGGTGTACGAGCTGCTGGGCATCGGTAAGATCTCGGTCGGACCGCCGGTGTTCGCGGTGATGTTCTTGGTGCCCATGTTGCCCTTGATGGTGTTTTTGGGCGTAGGGATGCATTCGGGCTGGCGGCGCGGCAAGCTCACCGTGACAGCCAATCCTCTCTGGTGGCTGCTGGGGATATCGGCGGCGCTGGCCATCGCAATCCAAGGGCTGGTGTTCGGCGCGTTCCACTGGGTGGGATTGATCGGCTTTACTTTCGGCTTCTGGATCATATTTTCCGCAGTGCTCGAGCCCGTGCGCCGCTGGCGCCAGAAGCAGACCGTGACCACGGCGTTGCTGGGCATGTGCATCGCTCATTTCGGTGTCGGAATGTTCGCGATCGGCGCGAGCGGCGTCGAAAGCTACAAGATCGAAAAAGACGTGGCATTGAAGCCGGGCGGAAGCTTCCGCATAGCCGGATACGATTTCCGGTTCGAGAGCGCCGTGAACGTGCGCGGGCCGAACTACGACGCCGTCGAAGCGTTGGTGGAAGTCACCCGCGGCGGGAAGCCGGTGGCCATCCTGAAGCCGCAAAAGCGTCATTTCAGGGTACAGCAGACCGACAATAGCCAGGCCGCCATCTCGGTGAACTGGGCGCGCGACTTATTCGTCGCCATGGGTAACCCGCTCGGCGAGAACGCCTGGAGCATGCGCATTCAGTACAAGCCGCTGGTTCGCTACATATGGCTCGGCGCCTTGGTGATGGCGATCGGCGGCCTCGTTGCCGCCACCGATCGCCGTTACCGGGTCAAAGTACCCGTCGGGTCGCAGGCTTCGGTGTCTGCGCCGCCCGATCCCCGCGTGCAACTTGGGTCGGCGTGATGTGGAAGTTCTTACTGCCGTTTGCGGCGTTCGTCGCGCTCGTGGTTCTATTCGCGTTCGGACTCAACCCGAAGCGCGACATACACGCGTTGCCGTCGCCGCTGATCGGTAAGCCGGCGCCGGCTTTCGCGCTCACCGATGTGCTGGATCCCTCGCGCGCCGTCAGCAATGCGGCCTTGAACGGACAGGTGTACGTCTTGAATGTCTGGGCTACCTGGTGCGTTCCCTGCCGCGAGGAGCACGAGGCGCTGCTCGCGATTTCGCAGCAGCACGTCGTGCCCATCATCGGACTCAACTGGAAGGACCAGCGTGAGCGAGCCAAGCAGTGGCTGGAGCAACTCGGTAATCCATATCAGGCCGTGGGATTCGATGGCGACGGGCGCACGGCCATCGAATGGGGCGTTTATGGTGCGCCCGAGACCTACCTCGTGGACGGGCAGGGCAGGGTAATTTACAAATTCATCTCGCCCATGACACAACAGATATGGGAACGCGAATTTTTGCCGCGCATCGCTGCCGCGCGCCGAGGCGGCGCATGAACCGACCGGCACGGCGAAACTCCGTGATCATGGCTGTGCTCGCCCTGATGCTCGCAGGTGTCATGGGAGCATTCGCCGCCTTCGCGGCGGATCAGGCGGTGGACGCCAATGGCCAGCTCGAAGATCGGGGTTTGCAAACGCGCTTCGAACGAATCACCCAGGAACTTCGCTGTCTCGTCTGTCAAAACGAGTCCATCGCCGACTCAAATGCCGATCTGGCCGTCGATCTTCGCCAGCAAGTGCGCGAAATGCTGCTGGCCGGAAAGAGCAACGATGCCATATTCGATTTCATGACGGACCGCTATGGCGAGTTCGTGCGCTTCAATCCTCCGTTGGAGCCCAAAACCTTGGCTATCTGGGGCGCTCCATTCATCATGCTGCTGCTGGGTGGCGTTATTATCTATCGCGTCGCGCGCCAGCGTGCGCGCATGCCGCTCGACGATGAGCCCGCCAACGTGGGGCACCCTCGTGACGGCGCCCATTAGTCAGACAGGCTCCTAGGCAACAAGCAAAAATGAATACATTTCTCGTCATCGCCGCCGTCATGGCCGCGATCGCCGCGGGCGCGGTCGCCTTACCGCTGCTTCGCGATCGACAAAGCAGGGTGCTCGGAGCGCTGGTTGCGGTCATGGTCATCGGCGCGTCGGCAGGTCTCTACCCGCTATGGTCGAATTGGAATTGGCACGCACCCGCGCAGTCGGAGACCGCCGCGGGACCGGACGTCGCCGCCATGGTCGCCAAGCTGGAAAAACGCTTGCAGGATCAGCCCAACGATCCCAAGGGTTGGTTGATGCTCGGACGCTCCTATCTCACATTGAATCGCTTGGACGAGGCGATCGTTGCCTACGATCATGCACATCAGCTGGACTCGGCGAGCGCGGAAGCCGCCATGGGGTTGGGAGAAGCCATGAGCTTGCGGGCGGGCGGCGATATCACGCCGCAGGCCGCGCAGCTATTCGAGGACGCCTTGGCCTTGGCGCCCTCCAATCCGAAGGCCCTCTTGTACGCCGGCTTTGCTGCTGCGGTGCGCGGCGATCGCGCGCTCGCGCGCACGCGCTGGCAAGCACTCAAAGCGTTGAATCCGCCGCCGCAGATCGTGCAGATGCTGGATGCGCGCATCGCAGAGCTGGGGCTGCCGCCGGGCAGTCCCACTGCGGGGGGCACGGCCGACACGGCGCCGGCGGGGACGAATGCCTCGCCGGCGGGGACCAGCGCGCCGGCGGGGACCAGCGCGTCGGCGGGGGCCTCGAACGGAGCGGAAGTCACCGTCAATATCAGTATTGCACCTGCCTTGAAATCGCGACTGGTATCGGAGGCCCCCATGTTCGTCTTTGCACGTGAGCCCGGCACCAAAGGACCGCCGCTGGCCGCCAAGCGACTGACGAGCACGGCCATCGGCACCCAGGTTCATCTGTCGCCGGCCGACTCCATGTTGCCGGGGCGCGTGCTGGTGAGGGGCCAGCAGGTATCGATCACGGCGCGAGTGTCCTTCAGCGGGCAACCCGTGCCGTCGGCAGGGGATTTGTACGGCGAACTCTCCTATGATGTGGGGCGCGACGGAGTACGCAATCTCGTAATTGACCGCGTTGCCGAGTAGCGCGCATTGCCCGGGGAGGGGTGTTCAGGATGAGCGTGGCGAAAAATCTCATGGCGGGAAGGATCCACGAAGATCGGCTCTTTCCATATCCAACTCTGCGCGATAAGGACCGCGAAGTCCTGGGCATGATGGTCGATGCCATCGACCAGTTCCTGGGGCCCAAGCATCAAGACTTCAAACGCTGGGATCGCGCGGCCGAGCAGCCGGCCGAGTTCATTCAAGGCCTGCGGGATCTGGGGTTGTTCGGCCTCATCATTCCCGAGGAGCACGGCGGCCTCGGTCTGTCGAACGCCGGGTACGCGCGCGTGCTGAGCCAGAGCAGTTCGCACGACAGCTCGGTGTCGCTCACCATCGGCGCGCACAGTTCCATCGGTATGAAGGGTATCTTGTTGTTCGGCACTGCCGAGCAGAAGGCGCGCTACCTGCCCAAACTGGCCAGCGGGGAAATGATTGCGGCGTTTTGCCTGACCGAGTCCGGTGCGGGATCGGACGCGGCCTCGATTCGTACTCAAGCGGTCAAGAATGCCGACGGCAGCTGGATACTCAACGGGGAGAAGATTTGGATCACCAACGGCGGCATTGCCGACCTGTATACGGTGTTCGCACGCACCTCATCGGCCGCGGGCAAGATCACGGCATTCGTGGTCGAGGCGGCATGGCCCGGCGTGAGTCACGGCCAGCACGAAGACAAGATGGGAATCCGCGCCTCCTCGACCACCACGGTGAGTTTCGCGGACGTGCGGGTTCCGGCCGCCAATGTGCTCGACACCGAGGGCAAGGGGTTCAAGGTCGCCATGGCGATATTGAACAATGGGCGTACCGGCCTTGGCGGCGGGGCAGTCGGGGGCATGAAGACGCTCATTGCTCATGCGACGCGGCAGGCGGAGACGCGCAAGCAATTCGACACTCCCATCGCGAATTTCGGCCTGGTCCGCGAAAAAATCTCGCAAATGACGGTCGATTGTTTTGCCGCCGAAAGCGTCGTGTGGATGGTCGCCCACTACATCGACTCAGGGGATGAGGATTATTCGGTGGAAGCGGCGATGAGCAAGGTCTTTGCCAGCGAAGCCCTGCAGCGCAGCGCCTATGAGGCACTGCAGATTGCGGCCGGCAGCGGCTACATGCGCGACTCCCCGTACGAGCAGATCACCCGCGACTGCCGGATTTTAACGATATTCGAGGGAACCAATGAGGTTCTCAGGCTGTATATCGCTCTATCCGGCCTCAAGGACCTCGGCAAGTCGCTGGGAGAACTGAAAGCCGCGGTGGATGACATTTTCAATAATTTCATCAAGGGCTTCGGCGTCTTGACGGACTATGCGGAAAAGCGCCTGACGCAGGCGACCGGGGTGGGGCGCGACAAGATTCTGACTCAAATGCCCGAAGCGCTGCGCGAGGCGGCCGAGGTGTTTGAGCGGTATACTGTGGAACTCGCCAAGGCGTCCGACTACCTGCTGCGCAAGCATGGCAAGTCGATTGCCGATCGTCAGCATGACTTGAAGCGCATCGCCGACATTGGCATCGATCTCTTCGTCGGCCTGTGCGTATTGTCGCGGGCGACGACCTTGAGTAAGGCACCCGGCGAGCAGGGTGTGCAAGCCATCGGGATCGCGCGCGTCTTCGCTCAACAGGCGAAGCGGCGGATGGCGAACATCGTGCGGCGAATCACGCGCAATGAGGATGAGGAGATGAACGGCTTGGCCGGTTTCATCCTGGACAAAGGAAGTTATCCCTGGGATGTCGTGTAATGAGTCAACAAGGTCCCGATTCCGACGGTGTCCGTGACCGAGATCGGTGTGAGCTCGCTGCCGACGACCGTCAGCATCATCGGCACCATTGCCGCGCGATACGACATGCCCATCGGCGTCGAAGGCGAGGCCGGACGCGTCGCGGCGATTTATGTCGAGGCCGGCGACCATGTGAAACGCGGCCAGGTGCTGGCGCGTTTGAATGTCTCCGTGCTGGAGCCGCAGGTGGCGAATCTCGAAGCGGCGCTCGAGCAGGCGCGTGCCGAGGCTGAGCTTGCCGATGCGGAATATCGCCGCGCACAGGCGGTCGGCGCTTCCGGCGCCTTGTCGGCCGAGGAAACGCAGCGCCGCAAGTCCGCCGGATTGACCGCCGCCGCCAAGGTCAAAGTCGCCGCCGCGCAGCGGGCGGAGGCGCAGGCGCGTCTTGCGCGCGCGGCAGTGCGCGCACCGGCGGATGGGATCATATTGACCCGCAATGTCGAAGTGGGGCAGACCGCGACGCCGGGCGGCGAGCCGCTGTTCCGTCTGTCGGAAGGCGGTGAAGTCGAGCTGCGGGGACAGGTCGCGGAGCAAGATTTACCGCAGCTCAAGGTCGGTCAGTCCGTCAACGTCCGGTTGACCGGCACTCCCCGCGTCTACGAAGGCCACGTCCGGCTCCTCGGCGCCGTCATCGATCCGCAGACCCGCTTAGGGCAGGTTCGTGTAGCGCTGATTCCGGACCCAAATCTGCGGCCCGGCGCATTCGCCCGTGCCGAGGTGACGGTGAGCAACGCCGATCGCGTGGTTCTGCCGCAAACCGCGGTGCTGACCGACGACAGGGGCAGTTATGTCTTGATCGTGAACGCTCAGCACAAGGTCGAGCGCCGCGCCGTGCGGGTGTCTGGGATAGTCCAGAGCGGAGTGACCATCGCCGAAGGCGTGAGCGCGAAGGAGCAGGTCGTCGCCACCGCCGGGGCGTTCTTGCAGGAGGGTGAATTGGTCAATCCGGTTTTGAAAGACTCGAGCCGGACATGAGAAATATTTCGGCTTGGGCCATTCGTCATCCGGTCACGCCGATCGTGCTGTTCGTCGTGCTGTTCTTCGTGGGCGTGGTCGCCTTCATTCGCCTGCCGATCAATCTTGATCCCGATGTGTCCTTTCCCGTGGTCAACGTCGCCATATCTCAACCGGGCGCCGCGCCCACGGAGATGGAGACCCAGATCGCACAAAAGGTGGAGGGTTCGATATCGAGCATCGGCAATGTGCGAAACATCACGACTTACATCGTCGAGGGCCAAAGCACCAGCTTCGTGCAATTCGAGATCGGCACACCGATCGATCGTGCGGTAACGGACGTTCGCGACGCGGTTGCCAAAGTTCGCAATGACCTGCCCCAGGGCATAATGGAGCCGCTGGTGACGCGGGTCAACATCGATGGCGGTGCATTCGCCTACTACGCGGTGACCACCACGAACCTCACACCCCAACAGCTCAGCTGGTTCATCGACAATACGGTGACCAAGCGCCTGCTCACGATCCCCGGCGTCGCGCAGGTGTCGCGAAGCGGTGGCGTCGACCGCGAAATCCGCGTCGAACTGGATCCCGGCCGGATGCAGGCCCTTGGCCTCACCGCCGTCGAAGTCAATGAGCAATTGCGGGCGCTCAACATGGATGCCGCCGGCGGCCGCGCCCAGGTGGGCGGCGGCGAACAGGCGATCCGCGTGCTGGCCGGCGCGAAAACGGCGGAGGCGCTCGGGGACACGCAGGTGATCGTTCCCGGCGGGAAATCGGTGCGTCTGCGCGAAATTGCCGACGTGCACGACGGCGTCGCGGAGGTGCGCACCATCGCGCGACTCAATGGCCGGTCGGCCACCACGTTCGGCGTGTTCAAAGCCAAGGGCGCCTCGGATGTCACCGTGGCGAGGGCGGTGCAAACCGAGCTCGGCAAGATCAGGGCCGAGACTCCCACGGTCAGCATGACGCCCGTCTTCACCACCGTCGACCATACGATGCGCACCTACCATTCGGCGATGAGCGCCCTCGTCGAGGGGTCGGTGCTCGCGGTCGTCGTCGTATGGCTTTTTCTACGCAATGTGCGCGCGACGGTGATCTCCGCGCTGGCCATTCCGCTGTCGGCGATACCCACCTTCTTCTTCATGCAATGGATGGGCTTCACGCTCAATCAGATCACGCTGCTCGGGCTCTCTCTGGTCGCGGGCATACTCGTGGACGATGCCATCGTCGAAATAGAAAACATCGTCCGCCACATGCGCATGGGCAAGGGTTGCTTTCAAGCGGCGATCGATGCGGCGGACGAGATCGGCCTCGCAGTGGTGGCGACTTCGGCCACCATCATCGCGGTATTCCTGCCGGTGAGTTTCATGAGCGGCGTGAGCGGCCAGTACTTCAAACAGTTCGGCCTGACTGTCGCCGCGGCCGTCTTCATCTCGCTCATGGTCGCGCGGCTGATCACCCCGGTATTGGCCGCCTACGCGCTGCGCGGCGACTCCGTCGTCGTACACGATGCCGACGGGCCGATCATGACGCGCTATTTGAGGATGTTGCGCTGGTGTGTCGCGAACCGCTGGAAGACCATCGCGGCGGGCATCGTGTTTTTTGCGCTGTCGGTGGCATGTCTCTTGATCATTCCGACGGCCTTCATCCCCCCGGAGGATTTCGCCAGCGCGGAGCTGGATATCGAACTGCCGCCGGGCGGCACGCTTGCGGATACGTCGCGAGTCTCGGCGGCTGCCGCCGCAATCCTGAGGCAATCGCCGGAAGTGACCGACATCGTCGAATTCGTGGGCGGTGAGGACGGCGAGATCCGCAACGGCACCACTTATATCAGCCTCGTGCCGCGTTCTCAGCGCGCCTTGAGCCAGAAGCAGTGGGAGCAGAAGATGATGCCGCTGCTCAGTCGAGTGCCGGACGGGCATTTGAACTTTTCCGAAGGCGGCGGCGGCCGTGACATTCAATTGTATTTGACCGGGGATGATTCGCGGCTGGTGGAGCAGACGGGCCGTCGAGTCCTGGCGGAAATGCGTGCGCTGCCGGAGGTCCGCGATGCGCGGATCAGGGGGGATTTGCCGCGCCCGGAAATCGTGGTGCACCCGCGCCTGGATATCGCCGCGCAATTGGGTGTCAGCGTGCAAAGCATCAGTCAGACCATCCGCATCGCGACACTGGGAGACCTGCCGCAGAACGGCGCGAAGTTTTCCTTGAGCGATCGGCAGATTCCCATCCGCGTCAGCCTGATCGAAAGCGCGCGGCGCGATCTGACGACGCTGGAGAATCTCCCGGTGCCCACGGCCTCCGGCGCCAGCGTGCCGCTCAAAACCGTCGCCGATTTGAGTTTCGGCCAAGGCCCCTCGGCCGTGCGCCGCTACAATCAAAGCCGGCGCGTCTTTCTGGAAACTGACTTGAGTCCGGGCGTCGAACTCGGCACCGCTCTCAAGAAAATATACGCGCTGCCCACGATGAAGCATTTGCCGGAAGGCGTGCACTTGGTCGAGACCCAGAACGTCGAGTTCATGAACGAGCTGTACCAGAATTTCCTGCTGGCCGTCGGCGCCGGCATACTCATGGTGTTCGCCGTGCTGGTGCTGCTGTTCGTGCGTGTTCTTCAGCCCATTACAATCTTATCTGCCCTGCCGCTGTCCTTGGGCGGCGCCGTTCTCGCGCTGCTGCTCACCGGCCTGCCGCTGTCGCTTCCCGTGGTGATCGGTGTTTTGATGCTGATGGGCATCGTCGCGAAGAATTCGATATTGCTGGTCGATTTCGCCATCGAGGAAATGCGCGCCGGGAAGACGCGCGTCGAAGCCATCCTCGAGTCCGGGCACAAACGGGCGCGGCCGATCGTCATGACGACGGTGGCCATGGTGGCGGGTATGTTGCCGGTGGCCGTCGGATGGGGCGGAGACAGCGACTTCCGCGGACCGATGGCGATCGCCGTGATCGGCGGACTGATCACTTCCACGGCGTTGACGCTGGTCATCGTGCCTGCCGTGTTCACCGTCCTCGATGATATCGAGCGCTGGATTGCGCCCAAAGCCGGGAAACTGCTGGCTGAATCTCCCGCGCCGTCCGGCCGGGTCGAACCCGCGTAATCGGCCGGACGGCCGATTAGTCCATCACGGCGTGGGTGTCCGCTTCGGGGGCCTTTGACCGGCCGGGCGGCCGGTGATGAAAAATACCCATCGCCAGTTGTAACTATCGGTGAGCCAGCCGCCCAATGTCGGTCCCAGTATCGGTCCCACCATGACGCCCACCCCCCAGATTGCCATGGCGGAGCGAACCAACCGGTGAGCGGAGTGGCGATGGCCGCGGCCACGATGTAGGCGGTCAATACCCAGGCGATCTGGTCCTGGGATGCCGACAGCGTCCCTTGCATGTGCGGCAACGCGACGTTGGCGATGGTGCCGTCGAGCGTTTGCATGATCGTCGCCAACATGATGGAGAGCGTGATCATGGGGCGATTGAGCGGGCGGGTCATGGCATGGAGTCGATGATGCCTTGCAAGCCCTCGAGTAGTTCTGTGGCTATGAGCAGCGCTTTGGGATCCATGTTGGCCAGCAGTTCCTTGCGAAACGCGGCGGCCTCCGCACGCACCTTGTCGTACAGCGCATTGCCGGTCTGGGTCAGCACGACGCGCTTGACTCGGCGGTCGGTGGTCGAGGGCTCGCGGATGACCAGTCCGGCCTTGACCAGACGGTCCACCATGGCCACCATGGTGGCGCCTTCAACACCCAGACGATCGGCAAGTTCGGACTGCGACAGCGGCGTTCGAGCCTTGGCGGCGACCGCAATGGTCATCCAACTCGCCTGGCTGACACCCAAGTATTTGAGCCTGCGATCCAGGGCCTGGCGCCAGGCGCGGGAGGCATTGTGCAAGGCGCCGCTGAAGCGTTCCTCAAGATCGGTCATTCACCAGAGCTCTAATGGTTAGTACTCTAAGTAATATAGCACGCTTCGAAAAATAACTGAAAAATAGCCGCACGAGATCTTGTACCGCCCAGGCCCTGCGTGAGTACGCAGGGAACCCGCCGGTAGCCTCGAGGTCTAGCTTTCATGATAGGCGCGTCGTTGATACCGACAACGAAATTCCGCGAGGCCGTATTACCCCGCCGCTCGGTCGCCGACGGACAGTTCCTGGATCCAAGCGACCCGGCGATCCATGCCATCACCGATTTCACGCGCGAGCATCCTGTCACCGTCGACGAAGACCGCCAGATCGACGATGCGTTGCACGACATGATTCATCTGGGCGTTCGCGCGATGTTGGTGGTCCGTGAGCAGCGCGTCGTGGGCTTGATAACCTCATACGACATCCAGGGCGAGAGACCGCTGCAGTTCCTGCAGACGTCGACTTACACCCGGCATCAGGAAATTCGAGTCGGCCACATCATGACGCCGTGGGATAAATTACTGGCGGTGGAATGGGAGAGCATTCAATCGGCACGCGCCGGCGACCTGCTGCACGTGTTGGAAGAAGCGGGGATCACCCATTTGTTGGTGATCGAGGCCGGAAAGAAAAACATCACGCCGATCGTGCGCGCATTGGTGTCGCGGGCGCGGCTGACTCGGCAGCTGCGAGGATTGCGGCGCGCCGGCTAGGCTCCTAACCCTTGAGCCAGATGACGGTGGCGATGCCGGCGAACGTCATCAACAAAGAACCCAGCAAATGGGCCGCCACGGCGCCCAAGGCCCAAACAGCGCGGCCTGACTGCAGCAGCATCACGATCTCGGCGGAAAAGGTCGAGAACGTGGTCAAGCCGCCGCAAAACCCGGTCGTCACGAACAGCCGCCATTCCGGCGCAAATGTCGGGTACATGGTGAAAATCGCGATGGCCATTCCGATGATGTAGCAACCGATGAGATTTGCCGCCAGGGTGCCCGGCGGAATCGTCGGGAAGTAGCGGTTGAGAAATATCGCGAGGCACCACCGCAACAGGCAGCCAAGCACGCCGCCCACCGACACTGCAATGAAAGATCGCCACATCGTCGTGCCTCAATGTCGCTTGTAGGGAACGCCCGCCCGAGGATGGACGCGGCGCAATCGTGCGAAGCCCAAGGCGGTGTCTCATCGCGATCTTTTGTTGTAACCGTTGACAGATCGCATCCCGCAGATCGTAATCGGTTTCGAGTATGCCATTGCGAAAACCAGAAACCAAGAGCGCGCCAGCCCACTCTGTCCACGCAAGCGCAGGGCTTGCGGCGCATCTCGATCAAACATTGCGGAGTATCCCTTGATTGCGGAAAGCTCGAGCGTCTTGCATAGCTGGTGCGTTCAGGCGGACTGGAACGCGCCGACCATCGTGGGTGGAGAGGGAGCGCGGTTCTGGGATGAGTCGGGTCACACCTACCTCGACATGAGCAGCCTGGCGGAGTGCATGAACTTGGGTCACCAGCACCCGCGCCTGATACGCGCCATTCAAGAACAGGCGCAGACTCTATGCTTCGTGAATTCGGCTTGGGGCGCAAAGTCGCGCGCGGCGCTGGCCGAACGACTCTTGGATCTCTCCGGATTCGAGGGCGGCCGCGCGTTCTTCACCTTGGGCGGCGCCGATGCGAACGAGCATGCGGTGAAATTCGCGCGCCAGGCGAGCGGCCGGCCGCAGGGTAAAATCGTTGCGCGCGATCGCTCATACCACGGCGCGAGCTACGCGACCATGGCCTGGTCCGGGGACAGCCGCACCCGCGGCCACGACGAGGAGGCATTCGGGGTGCTGCGCGTGCCCCCGCCCTACGCGTATCGCTGCCCCTACGGAACCGCGGGCGATGCCGAATGCGCCGACCGCAATGTGGCCCACATCGGCGCCGTCATCGGCCAGGCAGGCGCGGACAATGTCGCGGCGGTTCTGATGGAACCGAACGCCGGCACCAACGGCATCATTGCGCCCGATAACTTCTGGCCCGGTTTGCGCGCGCAAACGCGCCGGCTCGGCGTCTATCTGATCGCGGACGAAGTGATGAGCGGGTTCGGACGCTGCGGCGAATGGTTCGCGTGGCAGGCGCACGGCGATGCGGGACGCCCGGACCTCATGACTCTCGCCAAGGGCTTGACCGGTGCGCACATTCCCTTGGGCGCAGTGATATTGGCGCAGCACGTGGCCGCAAAGCTCGAGCACACCATGCTCAATACCGGATTGACCTACTGCGGGCATCCGCTCGCCTGCGCCGCCGGCGTGGCGGCGATCGCTGCGTATCAGGATGAGAAACTGATCGAGCGTTCACGGGTGTTGGGCGGAGCGATGTTGCAGCGCCTGCGCGCCATGCAAGAACGGCATGCGGTGATCGGCGATGTACGCGGCGGCAAGGGTCTCTATGCCATCGTCGAATTGGTCAAGAACCGCGATACGCGCGAACCCTTGGCGTCCTGGCCGTCCCTGCATCCATCGATGGCCCGATTCGTGACAACGGCGCGCGAGCGCGGAGTATCGTTTGCGGTTCGCGGCAACTTGATTATTCTCGCGCCGCCCCTCGTGATCGGGGAGAATGAGCTCGAGCGGGCACTCGATATAATGAATGCATTGCTGGGGGAGTTGGACTGGACATGAAAAAACCGAACATCAAGACCGATTTGCCCGGCCCCAAGGCTCGCGAGCTGCTTGCGCGCGACGCACTCGTCGTCTCGCCGTCGTATCCGCGCGACTATCCCTTCGTCATGTCTCACGGTAAGGGGGCGCAAATTTGGGACGTCGACGGCAACCGCTTTTTGGATTTTGCCGCCGGTATCGCGGTGTGCAGCACCGGCCACAGCCATCCGGTGGTGGTTCAAGCCATCAAGGATGCCGCCGATCGTTTTCTGCATATTTCATCCGACTACTGGCACGAAGGACAGATCAAGCTGGCAGAGCGCCTCAATGAACTGTCGCCCATGAAGGAGCCGGTCATGAGCTTCTTCGCACAGTCGGGGACCGAGAGCGTGGAAGCCGCTTTGAAATTGGCGCGATACACCACGGGGCGCGGCCGGTTCATCGGGTTTCTGGGCGGGTTCCACGGCAGAACCATGGGTTCGCTGTCCTTCACGTCCAGCAAGTACACCCAGCAGAAAGGCTTCTTCCCCAGCATGCCCGGCGTGACTCATGTGCCCTATCCCAACAGTTATCGGCCGCTGTTTGCGGGTGCGGATCAGGGCCGTGCCGTGCTGCGGTATATCGAGGACGTTCTGTTCGCGCACAACGTGCCCGCGAGCGAAGTGGCGGCAATTCTCATCGAGCCGATTCAGGGAGAGGGCGGCTACCTCGTGCCGCCGGACGGATTTTTACAGGGTCTGCGCGAGCTCTGCGATCGGCACGGAATTCTGCTGATATTCGATGAAGTTCAATCCGGCATCGGCCGCACCGGCAAGATGTTCGCCGCGCAGCATTGGGACGTTCAACCTGACATCATGACGCTGGCCAAGGGACTCGGCTCGGGTCTGCCCATCGGGATGGTGGTCGCCAAGCGCAGCATCATGCAGAAGTGGACGCGCGGTGCTCACGGAAATACCTTCGGTGGGAATCCTCTGTGCTGCGCCGCTGCGCTCGCCACCATCGATCTCGTCGAGCGGGAATACTGCGCCAATGCGGTCAAGGTCGGCGACTACTTCATGCGCAAGCTACGGGGATTCGCCGATAAGTTCGCCGTAGTCGGCGAAGTGCGCGGCAAGGGATTGATGATCGGCGTCGAATTGGTAAAGGACCGGGCGACCAAGGAGCCGGCCAAGAAGCTCTGCGATGCCTTGGTCACCCGCGCGTATCATAACGGCCTCATTTTGCTGTCATGCGGGCAGAGCACGGTTCGCTTCATGCCGCCGCTGGTGATCGATGAAGCCGACGTGGATGAGGCGATCGCGTTACTCGACCAGAGCCTGGCCGAGGTGTTGGCGAGCGAGCACGCTCGCTAGCCGAACCACAGGCTCTCGCCACAGGGTTCGCAACGTTGTGGCGGCCGATGCAACCGGATACGCTTCCGAGTCACGAGGCGGGAGCCTTGTGCGCAATGGCGCATGTTCGGGACTGGGTGGCAGACCATGAGCAGCACACAGCATCTGGTGAATATGGCGAACGATATTGGCAATTTCTTCCGCGCCCAGCCGCGGCAAGACGCCGTCACCGGCATCGCCAATCACATCAGGAGTTTCTGGAGCCCCCAGATGCGCCAGAAGCTCATGATGGAACTCGACGCCGGCGGAGTGGGGCTCGATGAGTTGCCGCGCGAGGCGCTGCGTTCCCTCCGCGAACATCCGGCGGATAAGCCGAACCAGCCGCCGGGTGGCGACGCGGGCTAGTGCTGCGATGGTAAACTAACTGCATGAGATTCAGTCGACTTCAAGCCGCCAATGTACTGCCGTTGCTGCTGATGGCGCTCGTCGGGGTCGGCGGAGTCAAGGCCGACGCCGCCGAGGAGAAGCGTCTATTCATCTACAATTGGACCGATTTCATCGGCCGCAACACCGTCGCCGAATTCGAGAAACAGACTGGAATCAAGGTGACCTACGACGTCTACGATTCCGAGGAAACTATGGACGCCCGGCTGCTGGCCGGGAGCTCCGGCTACGATGTCGTGATTGCTTCCACGGAATATTTCGGGCGCGAAATCAAGGCGGGCGTCTATATTCCGTTGGACAGGACCAAATTGCCCAACTGGAAGAATCTTGATCCGCGAATTCTTGCCATCCAGACCGTTCACGATCCCGGAAACGTGCATTCAGTGCCCTATATGCACGCCATCAACGGCTTTGCATACAACGTCGATATGATCAAGGCGCGCATGCCGAACGCGCCGGTCGACAGCCTCAACATGATTTTCAAGCCGGAAATCGTGGCGAAATTCGCCGATTGCGGCGTCACCTTTCTGGACTCCGCAACCGATACCTTGATGCTGGCCCTGCAATATCTGGGGCTGGATCCCAACACCACGAAGCGCGAGGATTACAAGGCCGTGGAGGACCTGCTCCTCAAGGTGCGTCCCTACATCCGCTCCTTCGATTCCGCCGAGTACCTGAATGGACTGGCGAACCAGGAAATTTGTATCGCGATGTCTTGGTCAAGCGACTATGCGCTGTCCAAGGCGCGCGCGCGGGCCGTGGGTGTCAATGTCAACCTCGCGTTCACGGTACCGAAGGAGGGAGCAAACCAGAACTTCTCCTCCTTGCTCATCCCCGAGGGCGCGCCCCACCCGGAGGCGGCTTATCAGTTCCTCAATTTCATGCTGCGGCCCGATGTGATTGCGGAGATAACCAACGAGATTTATTACGGTAATGACAATATCGCCTCGCGCTCGTTGATCAAACCCAGTATTCTTGAAGACCCGACTCTGTATCCGACGCCCGAAATCGAGGCCAGGCTGTTCCGATCCGACGAGGCTACCGCCGCGACCGAGCGCATTCGCACACGAACCTGGACTCGCGTGAAGACCGCCAGATGACCGACAAAATCGACCGCACAGCCGTAGCCGACGCCGGGGTAGTGAGCTTTCACCGGATGGAGGACGGCACCCGCGAAGACTACGTGCTGCTGGACCGTGCCGAACGCGACTATGTCCGCGCATTGCCGGATCGGTTGCTGGCGGCGCTCGAAAAATTGGGTCATTCGCTGCAGGGATATCGCGTGAGCCGATTGGATCACTCCTTGCAAACCGCGACCCGCGCGCTCAAAGACGGCGCCGACGACGAGCTCATCGTCGCCGCGCTCATTCATGATTTGGGTGACGATCTGGCGCCGTACAATCACTCGGAGATCGCCGCGGGAATCATACGGCCCTATGTGCGGCCCGAGGTCACGTGGATCGTCGAACAGCATGGTTTGTTTCAGACCTATTACTACGCGCATCACTACGACCGGGACCGAAACGCCCGCGAGAAATTTCGCGACCACCCCTGGTATCAGGCCTGCAAGGATTTCTGCGCCAATTGGGATCAATGCTCATTCGATCCCGACTATCCCACGGAACCCCTGAGCACGTTCGAGTCCCGCGTGCGGGAAATTTTCAGCCGGCCGGCGCACGACCCGCGCTACGTGGGCAAGGCGTAACGCGGCGACGGCGTCAGCGTTCGGCCATCTGTGCATCCAGCACGCGCTGGCGTTCTGCCCGCTGCATGAGATAGCCGGCCAGCAACACGCAGGCTCCGACCAGACAGATAATCAAGCTGGCGAGCGCATTGACATCGGGGCTCACACCCAGCTTCACCTTGGAGAAAATCACCATGGGCAGGGTGCTGGCGCCCGGCCCCGACACGAAGCTCGATATCACCAGATCGTCGAGCGACAGCGTGAAACTGAGCAGCCAGCTCGACGCCAGGGCTGGTGCGATGCTGGGCAGCGTGGTGTCGATGAATGCGCGAACCGGACCGGCACCCAAATCCATGGCGGCCTCTTCCAGAGAACGGTCCACACTCGCCAATCGTGACTGCACGGTGACCGTCACATAGGCGCTGCAGAATGCAATATGCGCGATCACGATGGTGGTGAAGCCGCGATGCGGCCAACCGAATACATGCAGCATCGAAATGAACAGCAGCAGTTGGGTGATACCGGTGATGATCTCCGGCATCACCAGCGGGGCGTTGACCATTCCCGTGAGCAGCAGCCGGCCGCGGAACATTTTGAATCGCACCAGCGAAATCGCGGCGAGGGTGCCCAGAATGACCGACCCTGTCGACACTACGACCCCAATTTCCAGCGACAGCCAGGCCGCGTCGAGAATCTGGTGGTTGTGCACGAGTGCGGTGTACCAGCTGGTCGAGAAGCCGCCCCAGACGCTCACCAGCGCGGAGGCGTTGAAGGAGTAGCCGATCAAGACCAGGATGGGGATGTACAGAACCGCGATGCCGATGCAGAGGATCGAGATCAGCAAGGGCGAGATGCGGCTCTCCATCCTTAGGACTCGAGCTGCTGGGTGTTGTAATGTTGGTACAGAGCGATGGGTCCGACCAGCAGCACCAGAAATGCGATGGCCACGGCGGAGGCGACGGGCCAATCGCGGTTGCCGAAGAACTCGTCCCAGAGCACTCGGCCGATCATAAAATTATTCGGACCGCCGAGCAAGGTCGGAATGACGAATTCGCCAATCGCTGGGATGAACACGAGCATGGAACCCGCGATGATGCCGGGCATCGATAGGGGCAGAGTCACGTCGAGGAAGGCTCGCCACGGGGGGCTGCCCAAATCGCTGGCCGCTTCGAGCAAGGAATGATCCAGCTTCTCGAGCGTGGCAAACAAGGGCAGGACCATGAAAGGCAGATAGGAATAAATGATTCCGAGGTATACCGCGAAAGTCGTGCGCATGATCTGCAGCGGATGGTCGATGATCCCCAACCGGAGGAGGGCGGTGTTGAGCAAGCCGGTTTCCCGAATGATTCCCTCGAGCGCGTAAACCCGCAGCAGGAACGAGGTCCAGAACGGCAAAATGATGATGAGCAGCAGGACGCTTTGCGTGCTCTTCGAGGTCCGGGCGATGGCATAGGCCATCGGATACCCCAGGCCTAAGCAAATGAGAGTCGAGAAAAATGCGGTCTTCAGCGAATAAAGGTATGAAAGACCGTAGACTTCGTCGGTGAACAAATACGTGAAATTGCCGAAGTTCAGCGTGACGTGGATGTGCCAGTCGGGACTGACGGATAGAATATCCGTGAAGGGCGGTACTCGCACCGCCGTATCGGCAAAGCTTATGACCAGGGCAAACCCAAAGGGAATGAGAAAGAAAACCAGCAGAAAGAGCAGGGGCGGCAGGATGATGAGCCACTTCCCTCGGCGCTTCAGCCATTCCTCGAGTGCCGCGCGCGGCAGAGCGCGCGCCGGAGTATCGTCGCGTATCGCCGATGTCATGAGTGCTTAAGCCGAAGCATGCGTAGTCTCAAGAGAAAATCCCCAAAGCCGGCGCGTATCCCGCGCGCGCGAAATGCCCATGGCCGGCAGCGCCAACGCTTGATCGATGCGTGCATCTCCGCCCTGCATATCTACGGGCCGTCGCGAACGACGGTGGAAAAGGTGGTGGCTATCGCGAAAATGTCTCCCGGCATCGTTCGGTTCTACTTCGCCTCCAAGGCGGCCATGCTGGTCGCGTCCCTGCAATTCCTTGCAGCCGAGTTCGAGGAGCAATTATTGGTGCCCGTGACGCGTCTCAAATCCAGACCGGTTGCAGCGTTGGAGTTGATGGTTGATCTTTATCTCGACCCGGAAATCGCCAGCCCCCGCAAGGTCTCTGTTTGGTATGCATTTTGGGGTGAGGCGAGTTCACGGCAGGAATACTACGATATTTGCGGACAGAAGGACGAGAGCTTTGCGGCCTTGGTGCGCGAGCTCATCGAGCGGCTGATCCTCGAAACCTCCCAGCCGCAACTGGACGCGGATGGGATCGCGCTTGGCCTCATCGGGGTACTGGAAATGCTGTGGCAGGACTTCGCGTTCCGAAGCGAGGCCGAAATCAATCGCGCCGCCGCGAAACGACGCGCCATGGCCTATCTGCGCTCGATTTTCCCCGGTCAATTCACCGCTCCGACCGGCGCCGGTGTCGAGGGAGGCGACAGGCGCCTGGCGGGGTGGGTATACGCCAACGCCCGCCTGTTCGCGATCGAGCGCCAGTCGCTGTTCCAAGATTCTTGGCAGTTCGTCGCGCATCAGGCAAGAATCCCGGGCCCCGGGGATTTTCTGGGCGTCGACCTTGGCTTTGAACGGGCGCTGATCGTGCGCGATGGCGCGGGGGAAATACGCGCGTTTCGCAATAGTTGCAGCGAGGCGCCGCACATACTGATCGCGGCGCGGTCCGGCCGCGCCGACACGATTCAGTGCGCGGTTCACGGGCTTGAGTTCGAACTCGACGGCAGACGCCGCGGCGCGCGGGGCGCTGCCGACCTCACTGCCATGGATCTGCGCCTGATCGGTGATCTGATCCTGGTGCGCTCGGCGGAGCGCCGCCCATGGCACGCGCCGGTCACGGATGATTGGGCTGAATTCTCGCCGCCGCCCGGATCGCGGCCCCTGGGATGGCCGGTCGAGACGGCGATTGCCGCCGACTGGAAGCTCGTGATCGAACAGTGGCTCGAATTGACGACAGGCAGCGGATCGCGGGAGGCGGACGCGGACGGCTGGAGCGCCCGCTCGTACGAGCGCCTCTTGGCATCTTCCGCGAATTCTGGCTGGCAGCAGCGATTCCTGACGCCGAACCACCGGATTGAGCTGCGGCCCGACGGATTCACCCTCCTGCAGGTGCTGCCCAGTGGGCCTGGCCGCTGCCTGTTGCGGAGGCATGAGCACACGGTGTGCGACGTGGACCGGCACGCACGCGCCGCGGAGTACCTGGCGTCGCGGCTAAGCCCGTACGCACGGCGATCGGCGATCGCCGTCGCGGAATCGACCCAACAAGGCATAGTGACTTTCGGTCACGAGGCGGCGGACGCGGCACAGGCCGCGCCTGCGGTCGCGGCGTTCCGGCGACAGCTGGTCACGCTCATGCCGATGATGGCGCTGGCTCGACCGCCCAACGACCTCTGAGAGAATTCACTATACTCAACAATAACTGGCGACATTATCGAGAGTAAGGCACTTGACATCCCCCTACGCCATGAATGACGAGGATTCCCTGGTGGCGATAGATGCCCCTATCGCGAAGCACTGGATGCTTCGTTACCCGACGCACTCTCGCAGCCTAAGCCACCGAGCCGCCGCACTTCCCGGCAACAGGGAAGCCGCTCAAAACACGCCAGCGCATAATTGCGAACTTGGCGCCTCCAAGTTTAGCGTGCCTCCTCCCCTGCATCAATGCCGGAGTATCCGGCCCGGAGAATTCCGATGAATTTGACGTCCTTGACCACGAAGGATTGGCATGCGCGCGCCGCCGGCGTGCGCTATGAAACAAGGCATTTCATCGACGGTCAATACGTGGATTCGGTCGCGCGCGGCCGTTTCACCGTGGTGAACCCCGCGACCGGCGCGCCTCTGTGCGAGGTGAGCGCCGGCACGGCGGCCGACATCGATTTGGCCGTGGCGGCAGCCAAACGCAGCTTTGCCTCGCGAGTGTGGAGCCGCAAAGCACCGCGCGATCGCATGGCGATCATGGCGGCGTACAGCCGGCTCCTGGAAGAGAACACTGAAAAGTTTTCCCTGCTCGATACCCTGTGCATGGGCAAGCCGATCACCGACATGGTGACCATCGATGTGCCGGCGGCGGTGCGGAACTTCGCGTACTTCGGCGAATTGATCGACAAAATCGACGGCGCGGTCACCTCCACCGCCGCGGATGCATTTCACTACATTCTGCGCGAGCCCCTGGGCGTGGTCGGCTGCATCGTGCCGTGGAATTATCCCTTGTTGATGGCTGCCTGGAAGGTTGCGCCGGCTCTCGCCGCCGGTAATTCGGTGGTGTTGAAACCGGCCGAGCAGTCGCCGCTGTCGGGATTGCTGATGGCGCAGCTGTTCATCGAAGCGGGCGGCCCGCCGGGCGTCTTCAATGTGGTGAACGGATTGGGCGAAGCCGCAGGCGCCGCACTGGCGCTGCACAATGATGTGGCCAAGATCGCATTCACCGGCTCGACCGAGATCGGCAAGCAGATGCTGATTTACGCCGGCCAGTCCAATATGAAGCGCGTGAGCCTCGAATGCGGCGGAAAGACTCCGCAAATATTTCTCGCCGACCTGCCGGACCTCGATACCGCGGTGACGCACGCGATCAACGGTATCTTTGGCAACATGGGCGAGGTGTGCAACGCGGGCTCCCGGCTGTTGCTCGACCGTCCCATTGCCAAGGAATTCCTGGCGCGTTTCATCGAGCGTGGGAAAGACGCATACCGGGCGGGCGACCCGCTCGATCCCACCACCAATTTGGGGCCGCTGGTGACCGCTTCGCACCGTTCGCGGGTCATGGGCTACATCAACCGCGGCAAGTCGGAGGGGGCGCGGCTGGAATTCGGCGGGAGCGCGCCGGATCTGCCGGGAGCCTTCGTCAATCCCACACTGTTCTCGGGCGTCAACAACCGCATGACCATCGCGCAAGAAGAGATTTTCGGACCCGTTGCCGCCGCCATCGAAGTGGACGGCCTGGGCGAAGCGCTGACCGTGGCCAACGACTCGATCTACGGGCTGGCGGCGTCGGTGTGGACACGCGACTTGAGCGTCGCTCATAAAACCGTCCGCGATCTCGAAGCCGGCGTCATTGGGCTGACGATTGAATCAATCTGGGTAAATAGTCGGGTACCTCCGACCGGCGAGCGGCTCGCGTACGAGCCGCCGTCAACCGAACTGTTTGGGCGGACTCGGCAGCGCGAATTCCGGAATGCGCTCGCGCAGCAAGTTGTGGAATTCGAACATCCAGCGTTCGAGTTGCGACAGGGGCCCCGGTTTGTAGCTGCGGGATGCAAGACCGCGCTGCACTCGACCACAGAGCCACTTGTCCTCGTTGTTCACCTGCGTGTTGATGCGCGAGCTCAGGTAGCGAATCGCGCGCATTTCGCGGCGCTCGTCGGGTAAACCAAACACGGCGCCGCGAATGGTGCACTTGCCCGGGCCGTCGGGTAATACTTGGAAGAAATCCATTCGCTCGGGATACACATCAATGCCCAAATTCGGCAGCGCGCTGTAGAAACGCCAACAGCGGCGCTGATCTTCGGGCAAATGCGTGGTGACGCGACCGATTAGCCGCTGATACAGGCCCTCCGACCAGCGCGGCGAGTCCTTCTCGCGCAGCCAACTGATGCCGCGGGCGACGCCGGGCACCGAGGCCTGGTCCTCGTAGTCAGGCGTAAACATGCGATACAGCCCCGGATGGCCGATGGGCACGTGATACGACTCGAGGTAATTATCCATCGCGATTTTCCAATCGACGTTCCAAGTCTCTTGGGAAATGGGCTCCAAGGGCACCATGTCTTCGAGCCGATAGGGCAGGAGCTCCTCGGCCAACTTGCCCCAGACCGTCGACACCGGCGGCGGATCGCCGGCCAGGCAGACGAAGACGAAACCGAAGGCAATATCCGTGCGGACGGGACGCAGGCCATGTTCGGCGCGGTCGAGCCCCGGGAAACTCTCGCGAACGGGCATGCCAATCAGGCCACCGTCGTGCCGGTACGTCCAGCCGTGATAGGGGCAGATAACGGTCGCGGGACAGTTTCCCGAGCCATCCAACAGGCGCGCGCCGCGATGTCGGCACACATTGTGAAAGCCGCGTATCGAACCATCGCGATCGCGCAATACCATGACGCTTTCCGGGCCCAAATCGAAAGTTTCGTAATCACCCGCCTTGGGGATGGAATTGACGTGGCACACGATCTGCCAGCTCGGCATCAGAATGCGTTCGAGCTCGAGCCGGGTCATCTCGCCGTGGTTGTAGACCCAGGCGGGCAGTGCGTGCGGCAAGGTGTTCGCGGCCTCGTCGGCGCGCTTCGCGACGGATAGGTTGGACATTGCTTTCCCCGAGGCGATTTATATGGTCATTTAATGTACGCCGAAGAGCGGCGTGTTGGCAAGTCGTAGCAGTTCAACAAGGTATTTCACGGTGAAATCATCTATTCAGCCATGTGAAAGCGGAATTTGGCGGTTGCGCAGCACAGGGTGGGCGCGCCGCGCCGGGCGCACGATTTATATAGTTATATAATATTTCTGGACTAGGTGCGCGGCGAATGTTACGGTCTCGGAAATCCTATCGATAGCGAACCAGAACAAGGGGGACGTCATGGCCAGAAAGCTGACCAAGAACAACGCGCATTTTCAACGCGCCGTCAAACGCCTGCCGCTCGGAGTGGCTTCCAATTTCCGCTACTGGGGCGAGGATCGCACCATCTATGTGAAACGCGGCGTGGGCGCGCGCATCACCGATCTCGACGACAATGAGTACGTCGACTACCGCATGGGTTATGGTCCGGCAATCTTGGGCTACGCCCACCCCGACGTCGATCAAGCGGCTCGCGAAGGCATGGGCGTGGGCGGTGTATTCGCCTTGTCCACGGAACGCGAGCTCACCGTGGCCGAGCGCATTTCCAAAATGGTGCCGGCCGCCGAGCTCGTGCGCTTCTCCAACTCGGGTACCGAAGCGGTCATGGCCGGATTGCGCCTGGCGCGCGCCTACACGGGAAAGGATGATTACGTGATTCTCGAGGGCGGTTATCACGGGCTGTTCGATGCGGCGATGTGGTTTACGCCCATGGACAAGTGGTCGCAGGTCGGCGACCCCGAAGTAAAACCGTACAGCGAAGGCGTGCCCATCAGCACGCGCAGCTTTGCGCACTTCGTGCAGGCCAACGAGACGAGGTCAAGACCGGGTTTCGCGTCGCGCGCGGCGGCGTACAGGAACTGTACGGCGTCAGGGCCGATCTCTGCACCTTCGCCAAGGCCGTGGCCAATGGCTACCCCATTTCCGTGCTGGCGGGCCGCGAGGACATCATGCGCAAGATCGGCCGCGGGGTTGCGCACGGGGGCACCTACACGGCGCATTCGATATCGCTCGCGGCGGCGGAGAAGACTCTGCAGATCCTCGACGAAACCGATGCCCTGGAGCGGATCGCCGACTACGGCACGCGCCTCCGCAACGGCATGCGCGCCGTGCTCGGCGCGCGCGGTATCGCTCATAGCTTCGTCGGCCATCCGTCCATGAGCGGCTTGTATTTCGCGCACGAGCCGCCGCGCAACTATCGTGCCTGGAAGAGCAGCGACTATTCCTTCTATGACGCCATGGCGCAGGTGCTGCACGACGAGGGCGTGCTGTGCGAACCCGACTCGCGCGAACCTTGGTTCGTCTCGGCCGCGCACGATGCGTCCTGTCTCGTCGACACATTGAAGGCGTTCGAGATTGCGGTCGATGCCACGCTGAAGTCGAGCGGCGCCACGCACAAAGTGCCTGCTTGAGCGGCGTCGCGTCAAGAACGCCTTCGGACCTGGACGCCATCATCGTCGGGGCCGGCCACAATGGCTTGGTTGCCGCATGCTATCTGGCGCGCTCCGGTCTCAAGGTGCTGGTGCTCGAACGTCAGCCTTACATCGGCGGCGCGGCGGTCAGCCGCCGCTTGTATGAGGACTTCACGTACTCCAACTGCTCGTACGTGTGCAGCCTGCTCCGGCCGGAGATCATCCGCACTCTCGAGCTGCCTAAATACGGATTGCAAGTCATCCCTTACGAAGGGGGATGCACCATGATGCAGGGCGGGGGGCATCTGGCGCTGTACGACAACCACGATGCGCTGCGCCGCGAAATCGCCCGGCATTCGAAGCGCGACGCGGAGGCTTACGATCGCTACTCGCGCGATGTCATGCGTCAGTGCAAATTCATCAAACCGCTTCTGATGCGCGAGCCGCCGGATCCCACCTCGTTCAAGCCGCGCGATCTCAAGGAATTGCTCTACCTCGGCAAGCACTTCCATGGTTTGGGCGAAGAGCGCATGTACGACACGCTGCGTTTCTGGACCATGAGCGCGGCGGATTTTCTCGACGAATATTTCGAGAGCGAAATCGTCAAGGCGCATTTTGCGGGCAGCTCCATCATCGGCACGGCCTTGGGACCCCGCTCGCCCGGGACGGCTTACGTGCTGTTGCATCATTACATGGGCGATATCGACGACACGGTCGGTGCCTGGGGCTTCGCGCGCGGCGGGATGGGCGCGATTACCAAGGCGCTCGGCGCGTCCTTCGAGGCCAGCGGCGGCGCCATCCGCAGCGCCGCGCCCGTGGCGCAGATTCTGGTGCGCAATGGTCGCGCGTCCGGAGTTGCGCTGGCGAACGGCGAGGAAATTCACGCGCCGCTGGTCATTTCTAATCTGGACGTGCGCCGGACCTTTCTCGACACCATGGATGCGAAGGATCTGCCCGACGAATTCCTGCGGCAGGTGAAGAACTTCAAGATTCGCGGGTCCTCCGGAAAATTGAATATCGCCTTGGACGGACTGCCGCGGTTTCCGGCGATACCTCAGGGCTCACCCTGCACCCGCGGCGACATGCATGTCACCGACACGATCGAAATGATGGAACGCGCGTACGACGATTGGAAGGACGGGCGCTGGTCGCGGGCGCCGTATATCGACATGCTCATTCCCTCGCAGATCGATCCGACCATGGTGCCCGACGGCAAGCACTACATGTCAGTCTTCGTTCAGTATTGTCCATACGAGCTGGCCGACGGTCCGTGGGATGCCGCCAAACGCAAAGCCTTCGGCGATACGGTGATCAATACCATCGCGCAGCACAGTCCGAATTTCAAAGATTTGATTCTGCACGCCGAAATTCGAACTCCCTGGGATATTGAAAACGAGGTGGGCCTCACGGAAGGCAATATCTTTCAAGGTGAGCTGACCATGGATCAGTTGCTGTTCAACCGGCCGGTGCCGGGCTACGCACAGTATCGGGCGCCGGTGCGCGGCGTGTACATGTGCGGTTCCACCACGCATCCCGGCGGCGGCGTCATGGGCGCGCCGGGCGCGAACGCCGCCCGCGCCGTGCTGCGCGATCTTGGGCGGGCGCATTGACCGTGGGGGTCTCTGCCGCACAATCGCGCTACGGCTGCATCGTCATCGGCGGCGGTCACAATGGACTGGTGTGCGCGGCGACGCTGGCGCGCGGCGGCCGGTCGGTGCTGGTGCTCGAAGCCGGAACCCAAGTGGGCGGCGCCGCGGTGACGCGGGAGTTCGCGCCCGGTTTCCGCGTCTCCGCCGGTGCGCATCTGTTGCACCTCATGCCCGCGGATCTGATGCGCGAATTGCAGCTGGGAGCGCACGGACTCGAATGGGCCGCGCAGGGAATGACGACCACGGCGCTGGTGCCCGGCGGCGCCCGCCTGTGCCTGACCGCAGAGGGGGCGGAACAAGGGCTTTCCAGCGCGGACGCGCAGGCGTATGCGGCCTATACCGCGCGCATGCGGCGTTTCGCCGCCGCGCTGGCGCCGATGTTCTCGCGCGTGCCGCCGCGCTTAGGGAAGGAGGACTGGGCCGATCGTATTGCGCTGCTGCGGATCGGTTGGCAAATACGCAGGCTGGGGCGGCGCGACATGCGCGAGCTGCTGCGAATCGGCGGCATGAACGTCTACGATTTGCTCGAAGAGAGCTTTGAATCGGCGGCGCTCAAGGGAGCGCTGGGGTTCGATGCCGTGCTCGGCGCCAATTTCGGTCCGCGCTCGCCCGGTACCGTGTTGACGCTGTTATACCGTTTGGCGGCGGAGTCCGGGGCGGGTGCCTCCGGCTTGTCCCAGCCCAAGGGGGGCATGGGCGCCCTGTGCAATGCGCTCGCCAAGGCGGCGAGTGCGGCCGGCGCGACGATTCGCACCGGCGCGCCGGTGGCGAGCATTTTGGTCGAAGGCGACCGCGCCTCCGGCGTCGTGCTCGAGTCCGGGGAGAGCATCAGTGCGCAGAACGTGATTTCCAGCGCCGACCCAAAGACCACCTTCCTGCGCCTGCTGGGACCGCGGTATCTCGACACCGGCTTCGTACGCCGAGTGAAGCATATTCGCTCCCGCGGGCTCGCCGCAAAGCTCCATCTGGCGTTGAATCGTGCGCCGTCGTTCAGCGGGGTAAGTGAGGCGAGCTTGCGCGGACGATTGCTCATCGCGCCGTCCCTGCAGCACATCGAGCACGCGTACAATCACGCGAAGTACGGTGAGTTCTCCGCGGCGCCCGTCATGGAAATAACCGTCCCCACCGTCAATGACCCCACGCTGGCGCCGCCCGGACAGCATGTGCTGTCGGCCATCGTTCAATATGCGCCGTATACGCTCAAGGAGGGCTGGGAGAGTGGCCGGCAACGCTTCACGGACACGGCATTGGATGCGCTGGAAAGATTTGCCCCCGGTCTTCGCAGCAGCGTCATCGGGGCGGAGTTGCTGACGGCAGCCGATATGGAGCAAGAGTTTCGCATCAGCGGCGGCCACTGGCATCACGGAGACCTGGCCTTCGATCAGTTCTTGATGGTTCGTCCGGTTCCGGGAGCCGCCCAGTACCGCACGCCGCTCGAAGGTCTGTTCCTTTGTGGGGCCGGGTGTCATCCGGGAGGCGGGGTCATGGGCATTGCCGGACGCAATGCCGCGCGACAGGTATTGGCGTTGCGAACCACCTGAGGCCGGTGACGCGCACGTTTCCGCGCAAACCCGACAGCGTCCGCCCAACGGATGACGTCTCCGCGAAAACGCGAATTGGATGAGCCAGTGAATGACAGTGAGTGAGCTGGAAGTGAATGGGCTAGAAAGTGAAATCACAATGACAGAAATCTCCGCACCGCACTTCAAGCAGCCGCTGCTCAAGACTCCGTTTCACTCGCGCGCCCGCGCCCTCTCCCAGGTCGATAGCTTCATACCATGGGCGGGGTACACCACGGTTGATGTCTTCACCACCGTGGAGCAGGAATACTTCGCGATTCGCAATGCCACGACGCTCTATGACTTGACGCCGATGGTGAAGTACCGCGTGGCAGGTCCGGACGCGCTGCCGTATCTCAATCGCTTGGTGACCCGTGATCTCGCCAAGCTCAAGCCGGATCACGTGGCCTATTGCGTGTGGTGCAACGACGCGGGTCATCTCATCGACGACGGGACGGTATTTCGACTGGGCGAGGGCGAATATCGAATTTGCACGGCGGAGCGCCAGATCGATTGGTTGTTGGATTCGGCCATCGGTTTCGACGTCGAGATCGGCGAGGTTACCGAGCAAATAGCCGCGCTCGCGGTCCAGGGGCCAACCTCCTGCGCCGTGCTCAAGGCGGTGGGCTTGCAGGGAGTCGACAAGCTCAAGCCTTTCGAACTCGGCTACTTCGCTCTCGGCACTGATCGGTTGACGGTGTCGCGCACCGGATTTACCGGCGACTTGGGTTACGAGCTATGGATGGAACCGGAAGCAGCCGAGGCCGTGTGGGATGCCTTGATGGAGGCGGGGCACTCGCGCGGTATCCGCGCCATCGGTTCGCAGGCCTTGAACATTGCGCGCATCGAGGCAGGGTTCCTGCTGCCCAACGTCGATTTCGTATCGGCCGAACACACGATTCGCGCGGGGCGCGACCGCTCGCCGCTCGAGTTGGGGCTAGGGTGGTTGGTGGATTTCAACAAGGGGCATTTCACGGGGCGGCGCGCGCTGCTGACCGAGCGCGCGCAAGGTTCGCGCCGCCGACTCGTCGGCCTGGATATCGCCGGCAACAAACCGGCCCACAACTCGCTTCTCTACACCGACGACACCGGCAAACGCCAAATCGGCAGCGTCACATCCGCGATTTGGTCGCCGACTTGCAAGCGCAATATCGCCCTTGCTATCGTCGATGCACCGCATTTTCAGGTCGGCGCGACCGTCTGGGCGGAAATCTACTTGAATCGTGAACTCGTATGGGAGCGTCGAATGTCGCGAGCGCAGATCGTGGAGCGCCCCTTTTTCGCGCCTGAGCGCCGCCGCGCAACACCTCCCGCGGAGTTCTAGGACTCGTGGTCGCCACCACGAAATCGATCGCCGACCGGCCCTGGCTCGATCCGGACGCTAAACCGCAAATCGTCATCGAGAGCATCAACAAGACATTCGGCGCATTTACCGCCGTCGACAGCGTGAATCTGCGGATTTACAAGGGTGAGATGTTCGCGCTGGTCGGCGCCTCCGGTTGCGGCAAGACGACGCTGCTGCGGATGTTGGCCGGATTCGCAAGCCCGAGCGCCGGCCGCATCCTGATTGAAGACGTGGACATGACCAAGGTGCCCCCGCATGAGCGCCCGGTCAATATGATGTTTCAGTCCTACGCGCTGTTCCCCCACATGTCGGTCGAAGACAATGTGGGCTACGGACTGCGGCGCATGACATTGGATAAGCCCGTCAAGGCCAGGCGAATTCAAGAAGCGCTGGAAATGGTGCAACTGGCGCCCCTGGCGAAGCGCAAACCCCACCAACTATCGGGCGGCCAGAGGCAGCGTGTCGCGCTGGCGCGCGCGCTCATTCGGCGGCCGAAGGTCTTGCTCCTCGACGAGCCTTTGAGCGCCCTGGACAAGAAATTGCGCGAACAGACGCAATTCGAGCTGATGAACATCCAATCACAGGTGGGCATCACCTTCGTTTTCGTCACTCACGATCAAGACGAAGCGATGGCCCTGTCGACGCGGATCGCGGTCATGAATCGCGGCCAGGTCGTGCAGGTCGGCACTCCATCCGAGATCTACGAGTTTCCGCAGACTCGATTCGTGGCCGACTTCATCGGCACCACCAATCTGTTCGAGGGTACGGTGAGCGGCGGCGAGCCCGGCCATATCATCGTGCGCAGCGCCGAGGCGGGGTGCGACCTGATCGTCGATGAGATCGGGCGTTTCGGCAGCGGGCAACGCGTCTGGGTGGCGCTGCGCCCGGAGAAGATCCGCTTGAGCAAGGAGCCCATCGCCGGCAACCGGCTCAATCAGATCAAGGGAATGGTTTGGGAACTGGGGTACCTCGGCAATCGTTCGACCTATCGCATCAAGACGGAAACCGGAAAGCTCGTCACCGTTTTCGCACAGAACGACCAGCGTACGTCGGAGTGGTCCATCGATTGGAGCGACGAGGTGTACTTGAGCTGGACCGCCAATTGTGCGGTGGTTCTGCAGCAATGACCGGTTGTTCGGCATCGGCAGTGAGTAACAAATCCATTTGCGGGTGACGCATGCAAGTACGACTCGGCACCATCATCCAGGCCTTGGCCATCAGCGCGTTATTGCTGTTCGGTGCGACACCGGCCCTGGCCGGCAAAACGCAAAACATCGTGCTGATCGTGAGCGACGGATTACGGTGGCAGGAAATCTTCACGGGAGCGGATCCCACTCTGCTGAACGAGAAGGAGGGTGGCAGCTGGCTGGCGGAAGCCGATCTGCGTAAACGCTACTGGCGCGATGACGTCGATGCACGGCGCGCGGTGCTGTTTCCGTTCCTGTGGGGAACGGTGGCCAAGCAGGGGCAGATTTACGGCAATCAACTCAAGGGCAGTGTGGCGCACGTCACCAACGGCAAGGCATATTCCTATCCTGGCTACAATGAAATGTGCACGGGATATCCCAACGACGCCATCGATAGCAACGCGTTCGGACCGAATCCGAATGCGACGGTATTCGAATGGCTCAACAAGTTTGACGAATTCCATGGCAAGGTCGCCATCTATGGA
>WNFI01248134.1_pt1 | contig 30216 bp, 23 predicted proteins | sample 5400471 | NCBI WGS metagenome assembly WNFI01 (sample SAMN13153348, study PRJNA577476) | soil metagenome | isolation source: 100 cm saprolite on Douglas fir-dominated hillslope | place: USA:California | collected 2013-09-17
AGGACCGCAGGCCAAAGATCCGCCGATGCACTCTGCAACCAGCGCGCGACATCAGAGGCCGTTTCCGAATCAACATGCTTCATGTTGAACATGTGATACCATGCACATGTTCCCATCAAGCAAAATCGCTCGGGAAAAATCGCGAGAAACCCGCTAGTTTCAGCGCTAAAATTAATTTCGCGACAGAAACTAACTAGTCCAACGTCGACCCACAATCCCAGCGATGCGGCGGGCACCAAGCGTGTGATGACTATCATGCCCGCCGATGGTTGGGAGCAATATGACCACGGCCGGTCAAAAAGCCGCGGGCCCGACAAGCAAAATACCGAATCTCTCGGCCAGAGCAGGAAGGTCAATCTCGCCGCCTCTGGCGATCACGCGGAATACTTCTTCACAGCCGCCAGGGAAAGCAACCACCGCGATGCGTAGCTGCGAATTCGAACGATTGCCCCACGCGTGCGGAATTTTCCTTAGAAGGGTCACAACCTTTCCAGCTTCTGCATCAAATACCTTGCCGCCATATGCGATGCGTGCAGTGCCTTCCAAAACGACGATATGTTCGTCTTCATTCTGATGAACGTGCATGGGCGTGCCATCGCCGGGACTCGTGATGATTTCAACGAACGAGTAAACGCCGCTTGTGTCCGCCGCGGGTACACGTATCAAGCACTGCTCGCCAGGTCTTGTTTCTAGCCATTCCACCATTTGATCATTGTTGCTTGGCGTCATGTCGACTCTCCATTGCCATACAGCGTGTGCGCTAACTCACCTCAACCACCCGCCCCCGCTATATGCGGCTGCCTGGCATCCGCTGGACGCGTTGAGGGGGCGTCTTGCTTAACGTCTCTCAACCGTCGGATAGACGAGCGATTGATCCTCGATTTCCTGAGTGGAGAGTTTATTTACGCCCACTATTGCGTGGAGTTCTTGCAACGGCGCCATGGCAGCGGTCGATCGCTCGACCGCAGAAGATCGCGACCGCAACATGGTGGTTGCAACCACAATGAGAGCAGCAACCGCGATTGTATAAATGGAAGCCTGCTTTTCCCAACCACTTTTTGCCCGAGATTGCGTTTGCTGCGTCAAAGCATCTGTTGGGGTCATCTTCATTGGCTGGTCTCCCGTTGCTGATATGCCGCACCCAAATTGAACGGGCTGCGCTACGGCGCTATTTCAGCCTCGGGAAAACGGTTACGATTGTAGGCGAGCGATCAAACACGCGGCGAAAAACGAGGCGAACCAGCGCCGCACGATAGACACCAGCCGCATCGCACTCATCATGCGAGCGCAGGGATGGACCGGGTCGACGGATATGCGCATCGGCGGTAAGAACTCTCGAATGCGCTGCCACCGCAATTATGCGCTGTCACCTAATGCAAATGTCGTTGCCGTCGATGTATCTGGTTGCATGGAGGGAACCAACGTCGCTTTCTGCGCCGTGCAGATTTCCATGACCTCATCCCAGCGGGAGAGGAATGCGTCCACGCATGCAGGGTCAAACTCGCGCTCTTTTTTCTCTTCGAGATAATCGCGAGCGGTTTGCAGCGGCATGGCTTCCTTGTAGGGCCGCTTCGTTGTCAAAGCATCGAACACGTCGGCAACCGTTACGATCCGAGCGGCGATCGGAATTTGCCGCTGCTTGAGGCCGTTGGGATAACCGCTGCCATCCCAACGCTCGTGATGCGCGCCGGCTATCGTCGCGCCAAGCTGAATCAGCTCGCAATGGCTGTCCGCAAGTATCCGCCCGCCAATCGCGGCGTGGGTTCGGATGATCGCCATCTCATCGTCATTTAGCCGCCCCGGTTTGAGAAGAATGCTGTCGGGAATGGCGACCTTTCCGACATCGTGCAGCGGTGCCGCAAGATAGATATCGCGACATAGCCGCGGGGGGAGGCCCAGTTCTTCGGCGATGATACGGCTGTATTTGGCGACACGAAGCGTATGTTCGCCAGTGTCGTTATCGCGGTATTCGACCGCGAGGGCCAGGCGCAGGATAATTTCCTCTTCGCGCTCCTGAAGCTTTCGCGTGGCAGCGGCAACTTCATTGGCGAGGTCGGCAGCGCGGTCATTAAGCTTTCTGACGGCGAACCCGAGCTTGATAAGATTGCGCAGCCGGACACTCATCTCCATCGCTTGCGGACGCTTCGGCAGAAAATCGGTGGCGCCGGCTTCAAGGGCCTTCATGCGAACCTCGTCGGTCTGGATCGAGGTAATCATCACGATTGGAATATCGGCGAACTTCGCAAGCGAACGAAGTTCACGGATGAAAGTTATGCCGTCCATTTTCGGCATCTCGTAATCCACGAGCGCGATGTCGAAATCGCGTTCGCGTGCGGCCGCCATTGCCTGCACGGGGTCCAAGAAGGTCGTGGTCTGAACCAAGCCATCCGCCTCGATGAGTCGCTTCAGAAAATCGAGGACGGAGCGGCTGTCATCGACGAGCAGCGCTTGAGTAAGCATTGGGCAGTCTCTCTGAGGGGCGGAGGGATTCGAAATCGACCAACCCCAAAACCTAACCCGCCGCCCTTAACGTGGAGCTAAATGCCAAGGTGGCTTTGATTGCATTGCAACACGATGCAACCTCGGCAGCGGTCAGGCATTGCAACGACCATTCGCTGCGGATCTGGCACCAAAGGCGATAAAAATCCAAAGCAATTTCAATGATATAATGGTTGCAGGCTTGTTCTGAGTGGCGCGCCATTCCTGTGAAATCATTAATGATTTCGGGTTCCAACGCTTTGAGCGGTTCGCCAGTCTTTTGGCCTTCGCGTGGACATATCTGGCAGGGGCATACGCATTCTCCGCCACAGCACGTTGTCACGCTACTCGGCGACGGGACCTAGCGGGCTGTCTCGGAAGCAGCAGGACTGAATTGAACCTCAATCAATGCCGTTCGAAGAAGCGAAAACATCAGCTGCCTCGAAGCCCGCGCTTTATGAAGCCGGCCAGCACGCCTCGCATCCGAGCTGTCTCTGCGACATTCCCGTAGGACGAACCGAAGAGCCGCGCGACCAGAAGCCGCCTTTGTTCGAACGACAATTGCAGCTTTACCGTGACTTCAGCGGTTGAATGTCCAACCAGCGTTACATCGACCCATCCCATCGGCACCACATAAAGCATTGCGGAGCGGTTGTTGTCGGCAGCAACAACCAGCTTTGGGTCGATTCGCAAGTTCGCTGATGACGTTGAAACCGACGTGATGTCGCATGGCAACAGGTCACCATTCAACGAAAGCCAAGCTTGCTCCTTCAAAGGAAACAGCTCTTCGTGCCGGGGCACTTCAAAGCAGACAACAAATGCAACAAACGCGATGAGCATCGAAACACCCGCCCACAACAGATTGAAGAAATCCAGCGACGAGATCTCGCCTGCCGCATAGGGCGATACGAATGCCCAAAGGATGCTTGCTGCCGAGCTCAAGGCGATCAAGCCGAACGTTGCGGCGAGTTTGAAATGGATCCTCGGTGCGGATCGATCACCGCCCTTGTCGGTGACTTTGAACGGTCGGCCGAACGGCTTCACGATTGCACTGGCCAAGGTGGCGCAGATTGCAAAGGAGGTAACAGCATGGGTCGCCTCCATAAACAGGGGGAGCGTTCGCGACCTTGAAATCCAGGACATGTAAATCATTTGGCCAAGCAGCGCCGGCAGTCCATATCGCAGAAACGACAAATAATCGGCTTCGAACGCCGGCAAACCTGCAAACCAGTAGATCGGCGGCGCGATCAACAGCAGCACCATAAAGGGCTTACAAAGCCAGTTCAGAACCCCATGAAGATAGTGCCACCTTTGGGTGAATGTGAAAGCACGTCCTCTGAAGGGGCCGTCACGGAGAAGTGCTACTTGTATCGTTCCAAGGCACCAGCGCGCGCGCTGAGTGATATATTCGGGGATTCCCTCTGCCGACAAACCGAAGCTCAGTCGTTCGTTGAGCCACCAGGTCTGGTAGCCCCTTGCAAGCATGGTGTAGGTGAGATTGATGTCCTCCGAGATGGCCTGACTGGGAAAGCCGCCTACCTCGTTCAGCCGATCGCGGCGGACGATAAATGAGGTTCCGACGCAGAAGGCGCATCCCCATGCGTCTTTAGCCGGTTGGAATATGTCGAAAAAGAAGCGCTGGTCATCGACCCAGCTTTGGGTGGCCAGCAGATTATGCTGGATGGGATCCGCATTGTAGTAGAATTGGGGTGTCTGCACGACTGCGACGTCCGGATGGGAAAGCAATCCGGCGGTTCGTTTGAGAAAATCCCGCCGCGGAGCAAAGTCTGCATCCAGGACCAGAATAATCGGCGCATTGGTGTCAGCGGCGGTAACCGAGAGCGCGTTGTTCAGGTTTCCTGCCTTTGCGCCCTTGTTGTCGGGTCGTGAGATGTAGCGCGCACCGACCTTCGCGCAGTATTCTCGAAGCCAATCCCGTCGCGTGTCATCGAGAACCCAGATCGTTGCCGTCGGGTAGTCGAGTGCCAGCGCGCTCAATATGGATCGCTCGACGATTTCGAGTGGCTCGTCATAAGTACATATGAAGACATCGACGGCAGGATAGCCGCCGTCGTCCTCCATTCTGGCTTGCGCTTCATCCGCCTGACCAGACCGGTCGATGTTACGAAACAGAATAACGATCGACATCAATGTATAAACGACGGCCAGCAATTCGAAGCCAAAAAAGAGATGAGGCCACAGGCTCTCCATCGAGAAGGCCAGCGGTGGCAGAGTATCGTGCCACCGCCAAAACACATAAGTCAGCAGCAACGATCCCGCCGTCATGCCGAACACGACGCGATCATTTGCTCTTGCCGGATTCAAGACCCGCGCAAGCACAAACAGCCCAAGCAACAGGCCAAGATCAATCGACAATATCGACTGGATGTCGGCGGCCGTTTCCAGCATCAGTCGACCCTTCGACCAAGGAAGGGATTCCATGCTTCTGCCGCCAGCGCGCCCCACGCTGTCGCTCCAAGGTGTGGACGCCGGAAATAAAAGAAATCAGCGGAGCCGCCGGTGGGGTCGAGGGATAGTCCGGTGGTCAAACGGGGTTTCCGCGTGGCGTTAAGCAGCCCGGACTGCGTCCTGTCCTGTTCCAGTCCCATCAACAACTGTTCGCCGCGAACTCGATCGCCCGCGATCCGATAAGCCAGGGAGGCTTGCGCCGTGCCCTCGACCCATATGCCATCGCGATCTCCGTTGAAATCAAATCCATCGTCTACAGACAGATTTTTGGCGGCAAAATCGAGAGCGGCACGCCACTTTGACGGCCCATCGGGAGCCGCCATCCACGGCCACAGTTGCACATCCAGCGCTAACATGGAGTCATCCGCCAAGCTGCCGTCGTTTTTGGTTCCCAGCAGGAAATGGTTGTTTTGGAAAGTTCTATCGAGAAGACGCCGCGCTTCAGACGCGGCTGCCTGGAATCTGGAGTCGGCAGTCAAGCGAAACAGCCAGGTGGCGACCGCGTAAACGTCGGCATTATGCTCGGTCGACATCCAGGACAGCTTCGTCTGCTGCGGATCATAGCCGTGGAAGCCTCCCCGGAAGCCGCTACCGGAAGATACATTGCCAATCATCCAATCGAGCAGACGTTCGGCATCGGAAAGGTAGGAGGTATTTGCGGTCGCCTGATGCAGGGTCAGAAGCGCCAATGCAGCCCAAGCGACGTTTCCGGTTGAGGTCCCATCCTGGGCGGGATCTTCTGCCCAGATTTTCGAACGGTCGTCCCACCAACCGGGCAGGAGCGGCGCGCCTTCGTCGACGCGACCTGCACGATAGGCATTTCGCACGCGACCGTCGGCGAAAGTCCGATCCTTGCGAGTGGCCGCACTCAGCGCGTCGCCGATCAACGTCGCATTGTGCACATCTCCGCACGCGACCAAAGCAATCGCCGCCAGCGCGTTGTCGTAAACGAACGCTGTCGAGGCCAAACCGAGGGGCAGACCAACTTCATCACTTCCCGGTTCGTAGCTCCGAACAAAGACTGCCCCGCCTCCATTGCCTGCCGACGCTACAGCCCGCGCAAGGGCGTTACAATATTTCGTTGAAACGTCTTTCCGGTCGGTCTTTGCTGTCGACGGGGCGATCAACGTCGCCAGGGTCAACATGGCGAGCACCAACCGGATCATCGCGACACGACCGAATCGACGTGCGGCGACCAGTCATCAAGATCCGGCCGCTGGCTGGAAACCGCTGTTGACCGGAACCGGGCCGCGAGTCGGGCGATTCCGGCCTGGCGGTTCAAGTCTTGACGGTCTTGCTGCGGGACATGATTGCCACGCCAGGAGTCCACGGCCGTCTCGAGACGTCGCCATGTAACCGACATCGATGGAACAATGCCGTTCTCTCTCGTGACAGTAACCCATCGACCGACCGCGCAGGCAGTGGACCGGTCAGGTTGGAGCGCCGCATTCGACGAATTTGAACCGGGCCGATCGCTGGGCTGGATGATCGCGTAGAGCTCGCGCCGTTCAGTTTGCGGAAATGGAACGGCAAATCGCTCGTCGAATTTGTCGCTCGTCTTTGGCAAAATTTCCGATACCACCCCTGATCCAAATGAGCTGCCATCGACCCGAACGCGTGTGCCTACCTTCATGCTTTGGCCCTGGCGATAGGAAAATATCGCGACGACGAATTGTGCGTCACAGTCCACGACCGAAGAGATGGCGTCTCCAGCGTTGACATGTCTCCCAGGTGCCACTCCAACCGTGAGAATTTTGCCTTGGGTTGGGGCTTGAACAGAGGCGGCGGCCAACATTTTCAATCGTCGGCGCTCGGTTTCGATCAGCCGCTGGTGATCGCTCAAAACCGCCGTCAGTTCCTTTTCTTCGATGGCCATTCTCTTTGCGTCGAGATCGATGTCGCGGCGCTTTTGGACGATCGTGTCAATGTTGACAAGATCGTCTCCCACGTAGATGCCCTTTTCCAAAGCATCAAGTTGCGCGAGTTTTTGACTGAGTTTTGCTTTTTCCGCATCCGCCTTGTGGAGCGCAGCCGAATATTGCTGCGATGTCGGCTTCAACATATCCAAGCTCGCGGCATCCCGAGCGACCATGTTGGTCTGTCGATCGACCAGCGCCTTCTTTTCGCCACTGAGAGCGTCCGACTCCGCCACCCGCGCGCGCATCTCGACGATCTGGGACTGCAATTGAGTTTTAAGCTGGTCGGCTTGATCCGCAATTTCGGAATCAAGAAGCTTGATATATTCAAGATCCGAATTCCGCTTTTCTTTTGTCGCTTCCAGTTTTTCCCGTGCATCGGAAGCTTTTTGTTCGAGCGAAATCAGTGTGCCTCGGTCCAGCCGGGCGTTTGAGATCTCCGCTACGGAATCTCCGGGCTTTACTTCACGGCCAGGCATGGCCGAGACGGACATGATTTCTCCGTCGACCGGGGCGGTCAAAAGCGTCACAGGGGCATTGATGACGGCTCGATCGGATTGATCCGCGACAATAGGAGGAACCACGGCGGTCAGCATGAGGAGCGAAAGAAGTCCTGCGACCCCTATCGAGGACACGCGCAAGATCATGGGATGGCGTCGCACCTTCGGGGCGCGTTGATCGCGGCTTTGATCAGACATTATGCTCTCTCTCAAGTTAGACGTCACGCCTGAGAGCGCTGCCTCCAAAAAGTGTTCTGCCTCCGATCTCGCTCGTAAATGCGCCCCGGATTTGGCAATCAACGCCGACAACGCGGTTTAGATCGAATTTCTCTGCTCAAAGGTTTGTTACAGGCAGATGTTCAAGGATGACGAGATTGCGATTCTCGCGATACCCCTTTTCATGCAGCAAATCGCCCAAACATTCACCGCCGAAATGGCGGGCGATCAGCAGACAAACCCACAAACTTGGCGAGTCATTTTTCCAGCACCGCGTCTCCCAGCGCCGCGTCGATCTTGCGTCCAACATCTTGATCGACGCGAAGAGCGTCCCGACGTTTCGGCCGCCGGATCAAGGGCAAAGAGCGTTGAGCGGCGGGGTCCTTTCAAATAGCAACCGACGGCTTTCGGGTTTGCTAAAGTCAGCCGAATGGCATCGCTGAACCTTTCTAAGCACTTTGTCGCGGAACAGTACCGCGGCGAATGGGTTGGTTTGCCGGTTAAATGACGACCATTTGAGAGGAGAGAAACATGAATAAGCGACTACTGATTACCACGGCCGTTGGCCTGATTTTGGGAACCTCCGCCTTCGCGCAATCTCAGAACGAAACCTCCAGGACGGTCCCAATTCCTTCCGCGACGCAAAATCGGATGAACAGCGAATCGCCATCCTCGTCCACTTCGTCCTCGCCCTCCGCTCAGAGCGGCTCCACGTCGAATCCGTCGGCCGAGACCCAGGCCCCGAGGTCCAGTACAACCACCAGCCAGTCGTCGCCATCGAACGCGACCGGGAACAATCCTCCTGCTTCGCGGGTGGAGTCCGATAAGAATGCTGGTTCGTCGAATTCGCAGCGGACCGACAGCAATTCGACCCAGTCGAATTCGCGAGCCCAATCCAGTGCCCCGGGGAATTCACCGAACCAGGCGCAGGGCAACGCTCCGGCGTCGTCCAGCAATCAGGCGCAGCAGGCCCCTGCCGGCGGCGCGAACGCCAACCGGACGGCTGAGCAGCCGAACAACGCAAACTCGAATACGACCGCGCAGCAGCCTGACAACCGGACCAACACGGCGCAGTCACCGTCGTCCAGCGTCAATGCGTCAGTCCATATCAACGATCGCGAGCGCATCCGCGTCAGCCAATCGATCGACCGCTTGAATGTACGTCCGCTGAACAACGTGAACTTCTCGCTGTCGGTTGGCACCGTGGTTCCGAGGGACATACACTTTCAGCCGCTGCCTGCGGACGTGGTGGAAATCGTCCCGCAATACCGCGGCTACGACTTCTTCATGGTTCGGGATGAAATCGCGATCGTCGAGCCGTCGACCTACAAGATTGTCGACGTGATACCGCGCTCGGGTGGCTCGACCGCTTCGGCGCCGGCGTCATCGCAACGCAAGGTGACGTTCTCCGATAGCGATCGCGAGGTGATCCGCAAGCATGCCCGCGTGCGAACGGAATCGCGCACCACGGGCAGCACGACGTCAACCCGAGTTCGGGTTGGCGACCGTCTGCCTGATTCCGTGGAGATCCAATCCTTCTCGGATGATGATTATCGGGATTCGCCGATCCTTCGGGAATACCGCTATATCCAACACGACAACCGGACCTATGTGGTTGAACCGCAGGAGCGCCGGATCATCGAAGAGATCGACTGACGAAGAGGAAGGTCCGAACCGGGCTTTCCCTTTGGATATGCCGGCTGCACGAGAGTGTTGCCGGCATGTTTTTTGGAAGCCGGCCAGGCCGGGGCTATTGAGCAATCGATGTTTCATGTGCGTCGCGGTTGCGGCGCGCGATGGGAACCCTCCGAAACCTGTTCGGTTCCTACGTCGCGCTGAGAAGCATCCGATTACGACCGGTATGTTGCCGTTCCGTCCGCTAACGCCCATGGGGAGGCCCGCGCTTCCATTCATTCCGACCCAAATTTGCTAAAAGAAAAGGTGAGGACCAGCCGCGGTTCCCGGAACGATCGGGGGGCGGCATCGTTGGATGCATGTATCAATTCTCCAGGAGGTGGACAAATGCGTAAAATCGCAATCACTATCGCCGCAGGTGCCGGTGCACTATTGGCTACTGCCGCCAACGCTGCTCCGTTATCAAACGGCATCACGACCTTGCCGGACAGCAACCTTGAGAATGTTCGCATGGTCTGCAACAACTCTGGCCGTTGCTGGCGTGAACGTGGCGAACGTCGCGTGATCATACGCGATTCCTACGGCTACGCGCCGCGTGAACGATATATCGAGCGCCGCGACTATTACAATGATGAGCCCCGCCCTGGCATCGGATTCCGCGCTCCGGGTGTAAGCGTGGGCATCGGTGACGACCGCTGGTAAACAGTAAGGCCTTCGGGAAAAGGCCGCAGAGAAATCTGCGGTCTTTTTCCGGCTGTCAGCCGTTATTGGAATGGTGACAGAAGGGGAGTTTCAGGCTCATACCGGGCCGGTGGCATTTGGCGGCCCGTTGCCCAATTAGCAGGCCATTGCTATTCGGCGGTTGTCGACAGGCTGTGTTCATCCGCATGAACCGGATTTCAGGGAGCACTCCATCAATCCGAATTTTCTTCAGTAGCCCGTAGCCGCTCATCGGCTCCATATTCCAGTCCGAGATCACCAAGGCGTACTTCTTTCTCGCGCATTTTGGCGAGCGCCGCCAAGCCGTCGGAGGCGTCGTTGACGTCGCTAAAGCCCACACGCGTCAATAGGGGGTCGCAAGATGAGGGCGGTTGCGTTGTGATCGTTGCGTTGTGATCCTCGACCACGAGAATCGGCATCGACAAACCCAGGGCCATCGTTCTGCTCCCGTCCGCCGCCGTCCTCACCGGGACCGCAAGCCGGCCCGGGCTTTGGGCGTTTGCGCCGTCGCGCCCCGCGGTGCTGCGCACACTACATGGAATATGTTCGGGATTAATTATACGTGTCCTGTACCCAAAGTTACGTATTCTTTAGCATGGTTGATCTAATCTCACCTTAATACCTATTTCGGCCGACAGTTGGGAATTCCGCGCAAGGGAGCCCTAACCGGCTGCAGCGAGCCCAAGCAGTGTTGGTACACGGAAGGCGGCACCTCCCAATGAATGCCAGCATTCGCACCCGATTGATCGTTCTCGTCTTCGCAGCCGTGTTGCCTGTGCTTCTTGTTGCAGCCTGGTTTCTCTGGGAAGATGTGCAGGGCGATTACGCGAGAGCACGGATTGCCGCCACTAGCGCGGCGCAGCTCGCCGCGGCGCGCATCGACGATCACATCAACGATGTGAGTTCCTTGTTGCGCGTGTTTGGCCGAATGGTTTCCTCCGATCCGGCAGATGCCGAAAAGAACGATGCGGTTCTCCGGGCCATCAAGGCTGATCTGCCAGAATACACGAACAACATTCTGGCCTTCGATCGGAACGGTCGCAACATCGGAATGTCCCAGTGGCCTTTGGGCGACCGAAGCGCACTCCTCGCGGTACATCGTAGTTATTTCAAGGCGGCGCTCGAAGGAAGAGTCGCGGTGAGCGATCCGATGAAAAGCCGAATGACCGATAATTGGATTGCCAACACAGCGCGTTCGATGATTGACGACGCCGGCGCCGTGCGGGGTGTCATCGTCCTTGGCACGCGGCTGGGGCGCATCGACAAGATTGTCGAATCGGCGGCCTTGCCGCCGGGGAGCGCCGTCAGGATCACGACCGAGCAAGGTATCATCATCTCCCACACCGAGAAACCCGATTGGATCGGCCGCGACGTGTCCGATGATCCGATCGTGCGCCGTCACATCGAGATCGGAGAGGCCAGCGAAGAGGCGGTTTGGCCCGACGGCGTTACGCGCGTCACCGCAAGCGTCAAAGCGCGTGCCGTGCCTTGGGTCGTGACCGTCGGTCTGCCCGTGGATACGACACTTGCGGTCGCGTCCAAGGAGGTGCGCTGGGAGCTGTTCATGTCCGCGCTCGCGGTCGCGGTGGCATTTCTGCTGGCGTGGAGATTGTCCTCGGGAATAGCCGGTCCGATCCGGCAATTGCAGCAGGCCGCTGCCATCGTCGGAGCCGGAAAGCTCGATCACCGGTCTCGGATTCGAACAACCGGCGAGCTCCGCGATCTGGCGGTCGCTTTCGACAATATGGCGGATTCCTTGCAGCGCAAGCAGAAGGAAAGCGACGAATTCGAGCAAGCGTTGCTGACGGAAAATGCCGAGCGCCAGAAGGCCGAGGAGGCGCAACGCCAGGCCAGGGATACGGCCGAAAGGGCTAGTCGCGCCAAGTCGGAATTCCTCAGTGCAATGAGTCACGAGATCCGCACGCCGCTCAACGGCGTGATCGGCATGACGGGACTTCTGCTGGATACCGAGCTCGATCCGACGCAGCGCCACTACGCGGAGGTGGCGAAGCAATCCGGAGAGTCACTGTTGGGCGTGATCAACGATGTCCTCGACTTCTCGAAAATCGAGGCAGGGAGGGTTAAGCTCGAGGTCGTCGATTTCGATCTCTACGACATTGTCGAGAACGTCGCCGGAATGGTGGCGGCGCGCGCCGCCGCCAAGGGGCTGGAGTTGGCCACCTTGATCGATCACGACCTTCCGGAGTCTTTTCTCGGCGATCCGCTCCGCGTGCGCCAGGTTCTCGCCAATTTGGCCGCCAATGCGGTCAAGTTCGCCGAACGGGGCGAAGTGGTTCTGCGCGCCAAGCGATGCGCCGCGAACGCAGATGGGGTGACGATCCGTTTCGAGGTCACCGACACGGGAATCGGCATCTCCGCCGAGCAGCAGTCGCAGCTCTTCGCGGCGTTCTCCCAGGCTGACGTTTCGACGACGCGGAAGTACGGCGGAACGGGACTTGGTCTCGCCATCTCCTCGCAGCTCGTCAGGTTGATGGGAGGCGAGATCGGCGTAGAGAGCGAGCCGGGAAAAGGAAGCACGTTCTGGTTCACCGTCCCGCTCGATGTGTCGTCGAAGCCGGCGACACGCCGGCGCAAGGATTTGCGCGGCTTGCGCGTGCTCGCGGTCGATGACAACGCGGTCAACCGGGCGATCCTGCACGAGCACATTATCGGTTGGCATATGCGCAACGGCAGCGCCGAATCCGGCCCTCGTGCTCTGGACATGCTGCGTGCCGCAGCGGCGCGTGGCGAACCATACGACGTGGCGATTGTCGACATGCAGATGCCGGGCATGGATGGGCCCGCGCTCGCGCGAGCCATCAAGGCCGACCGTTCGATTGCAGGTACGCGGCTCATCCTCTTGACGTCGATCGGCCAAATCGGCCCTGAGCCGAACCGCGATGGTTTTTTCGATGCGTGCCTCACGAAGCCAGCGCCGCAATCACAGCTATACGATTGTCTGGCGCGCGTCATGGCAGGGTCCAATCCGACCGAAGACGAATTCCTCCGCGTTGAAATTCCTTCGGCCTCTCAAAAGCGCGCGAAGGGATTGGTAGCGCCGCAGGGCGGTCGTATCCTGATCGCCGAAGATAATGTCGTCAATCAGCAGGTGGCGATCGGCGTCCTTGCGACGCTCGGCTATCGCTCCGATGTCGTGGCTAATGGCCGCGAAGCCGTCGAAGCCACGCGCCTCGTGCCTTACGCGGCGATCTTGATGGATTGCCAGATGCCGGAGATGGATGGCTATCAGGCGACCCAGGAGATCCGGCGACGCGAAGGAACCGGCCGGCATACGCCGATCATCGCGCTGACCGCCGATGTGTTGAAGGACGCGCGTGCCAAGAGCTTGTCAGCGGGAATGAACGACCATATCACCAAGCCTCTCAACCGGCAGGAGCTTGCTGCCGCTCTCGACCGGTGGCTCCCGGGCGTTGGTGAAATCGGAAGCCAAGCCGTCGCGGCGCAACCGCCAGCCGAGGGTGCCGTCGATCACACCGTGCTCGACGGTCTGCGCGAACTCGAACGCGCGGGGGCGCCCGGATTGGTGAAAAAAATAACGGATCTGTTCCTTCTGGATACGCCGCGACAACTGGCCGATCTGCGGGATTCAGTTCAGAAGGGCGATTCGGTTCGTCTGGTCAAGGTCGCCCATACCCTCAAGGGAAGCGCCGCTAATCTGGGCGCCCGCGAAATGGTCCGGATCTGTGCCGAGTTGCAGGTACTCGGAGAAGCGGAAGATGTCCGTATCGCCCCGTCACTGATCACCGATCTCGAAATCCAGTTTGAGCCGGTTCGCGACGCGCTTCTGTCCGAGGATGCGAAGGGATAAGCCATGCGTATTCTTGCCGTAGAAGATGACGCCGCCTCGGGTCTGATCCTCGAGACGGCGCTGACATCGCTTGGCCACGAATGCGTCGTGGCGACCTGCGGTGAAGAAGCTTGGTGCCTGTTCGAGACTGTCGATGTGGACGCCGTCATCAGCGATCGCATGATGCCCGGAATGGACGGCGTCGAATTGTGTCGCCGAATCCGGGCGTGTGGGCGAGACACATACACCTACTTCATCTTCCTGACGGTATTCGACAAAAAGGCGGACGTCCTGAGCGGCATGGAGGCCGGCGCGGACGATTATCTCGTCAAACCTCTCGACATCGATGAGATGAAGATGCGACTGCTCGTAGCGGCGCGGGTCACGTCTCTGCACCGACAACTATCCCAGCAGTCGGCGCAACTGGAGCGGCTCAATCGCGAGCTCTTCGTCCAGTCGCGTACCGATCCACTGACCCAACTCGGCAGCCGACTCAAGCTGAGCGAGGACCTCGAAAACATCATCGCGAGGGCGGATCGCTATGGGCACACCTGCTGCGCCATCATGTGCGACGTCGATTTTTTCAAGGCTTACAACGACAGCAAGGGTCATATCGCCGGCGATGACGTGCTCCGGGCCGTGGCGCGGACACTCATGAATACGACTCGGAGCGGCGACCAGGTCTATCGCTACGGGGGCGAGGAATTTCTGATCCTGTTGCCCGAACAGTCTCTCGACGACGGATTGGCGGCGGCCGAGCGCTACCGGCGGGCAATCGAGGAATTGGCGATCCCCAGCGAAGCCAATCCCAGAGACGGGGTCGTGACCATCAGTGCCGGGGTAGCGGCGCTGTCGCACCCTGAAGTCGAATCTATAGGAGTGTGGTTGAGCGAGGCGGACGCCGCGCTCTACAGCGCGAAACGATTGGGGCGCAACCAGGTTGCGCGGATCGCGCTCTAGCAACTCAGGTTAGACGCCAGCGTTGTCGATTACCCCCAGGGCGCAACTCTCAGGAATTCGCACCAAGCCCGAGGCTGGCATAAATCCGTCGCGCGTAAACTCCGAACTCTTCCGATGTCTTGATCGGCAGCGTGCGCGGAAACGGAAGATCGATCTCCAGATATTCGGCCATCCGCGCCGGTCCGGCGGTGAGCACCGCGCAGTGCGAGGCGAGGAACACCGCCTCCTGAATACTGTGGGTGACGAAGATGATGGTCTTGCCGCTGTCGCGCCAGATCCGCAGCATTTCGAGATTCATCTGTTCGCGCGTCAGCGCATCCAGCGCGCCGAACGGCTCATCCATCAGGATCAGCTTGGGATCGTGGATAAAGGCCCGCGCGATCGCGGTGCGCTGCTGCATGCCTCCGGAAAGCTGTTGCGGATATTTTGCCTCATAGCCGGCGAGCCCGACCAGTTTGAGCAGATCGCGCGCGCGCTCGCGTGCGGCCTTGATCGGCAGCCCGACGATTTCCGCCGGCAGCAGCACGTTGTCGAGGATGGTGCGCCATTTCAGCAGCAGCGCCTGCTGGAATACCATGCCGATGTCGCGACCGGGATCGAACGGCGTGCGCGCATTGCCGATCTCGATGGTGCCGCCGTCGGCCTCGTGAAGTCCGGCGAGAATTTTCAGCACCGTGGTCTTGCCGCAGCCGGACGGGCCGACCAGCGAGACCAGTTCGCCTTCCCGCACGTCCATGGTCACGTCGGACACCGCCAGAAACTCCTGGCCTTGCGAGCGATACACTTTCCTCACATTGCGCAGACGAATAAATGGTTCATCGGTCGCCGTCATGCCAGCCATCTTTGCAGATTGGCTGCGACGAAGGCGTCATCGCTGAGATCCGCATGGTCGCGCGACACGCGGTCGATCTCCCGGATCTGGCCGGGGCTCAAGCCCTCGGCCGGATCGAGGCACCAGATGCCGCTGAGCAGTCCCTGGCGCCGCAACACCTCATGGCAGCCGGCGATGCAGCCGTGAAAATTGTTGGCGACGTCGAAGAACGCGCTGTTGCAGTCGGTGACGCGGGCATCGAGCGCCAAGAGATCGTCCGGCACCGCCCCCTGGCTCCGCGCGGCGCGGCACATCTCGAATTGCCTGACCGCGCTCGCGGTCCACACCGACCAGTGCCCGAGCAGCCCGCCGCGGATGTGCACGCGGGTGGTGACGCCCTGATCGCGCAGATCGAACGGCAAGGTCAGATCGAGCAGGATGTGATCGTCATTGCCGGTGTAGAGCGCGATCCGGTCCAGCGCGCCCGCGGCGCAAACCCCGCGCAGCACGTCCAGGGTGCGGTAGCGATTGAACGGCGCCATCTTGATGGCGATGACGTTGTCGATCGACGCAAACCGCCGCCAGAAATCCGCGCTCAGGATCACGCCGCCGACGGCGGGCTGCAGATAGAAGCCGACCAGCGGAATTTCACGGGCCACCGCCTCGCAATGGGCGATGATCTCGTCTTCGGAGGCGGAGTTCATCGCGGCGAGGCTGAGCAGGCCGGCGTGATAGCCGATCGCCAGCGCGGTCCTGGCCTCGGCCACGGCCTGCTGCGTCGGTCCGCAGAGCCCGGCCACCAGCGCCAGCGGCTTTGTCGTCCATGATGCGGCGGTCTCGGCGGCCCGCTCCAGCACCGGCCTGTACAGCCCGACGTCGCGAATGGCGAATTGCGTGGTGTGAACCCCGACCGCCAATCCTCCCGAGCCCGCGTCGATATAATAGCGCGTCAGCGCGCGCTGATGGGTTGTGTCGAGAGCGCGATGGCTATCGAGCGCCAGCGGATGCGCCGGAATTACCGTTCCTTGCGCGATCAGGCGCCTGACGCCCGGTTCCATTTGGCTATGATGCATGACGTGCTTCCTTATCCAAATTCCGGCCCGGCGCCGGCCATCGGCGGCACTGCCGCCTGACCCGCGGCAATGCCGAAACGCATGCGTTGAAACGGCCGCTGGATGGACCAGCCGGAGCCGGTCAGGCGCTCCACGATTCCGTCACGCGTGTCGACGGCATCGATCAGCAGCGGCCCGGTCTCGGATCGGACGATCGCCTCGACCAGCGCCAGCGCCTGATCCGGACGATCCGCAAACAGCGGTCCGATGTGCCGCGCCTTGCGGCCATTCCTGACCAGGCCGAGCGCGCCGTCGAAAGACACCAGCCGCGAGCCCGGCCGTACGCTGAGTTCGCCCAGCAGGGTACCGCGATCGAAACCCATGGCGCGACGATCGCGCGCCAGAAATTCGTCAAAAGCAGCTTCCGAATTGGGTTCGGGCGCCGCGCTTGATGGCGTGCTCGACCCCTTGAAGGCAAGCCGCTGCACCCCGAGCGTCGGTGTAAATCCCAGAGGACCATAAACCATGACGCCCGCCGGTGTCGCATCCAGCCACGGCGTCAGCCCTTTGGTTTTGGCGAGCGTGAGACAGTCATCCAGAAGGCTGGTCGCGAGGCCGCGACGGCGCCAGTTCGCGGTAACCAGCACCATGCTGATCCATGCGGCACCGGAGGTGTAAGGCAGCAGCGCCGCGGTTGCGACCAGCCGGCCTGCCTTGTCGCGAATGCCAAGCACCGTGCCATGATTGAGGAAAAACCGCCAATCGTCCTCGGTCTGGTTCCAGTGGGCCTCGTCGGACAGCGCAAGCCCGGAGAGGGCATCTTGCGGACCGAGCCGGATTGCCGTGCCGTGATCAGTACCGGCCATCCCGCACCTCGTACTTGGTCGGCTTGCCGAGGCTTGGCATCGATCGCGCAACCCAGTCCGCGGTCCATGCGATCAGCCGCTGGGTATCGACGATCGGCAGCCCGAACAGTTTTGTCGCCTGCGAGGTATCCGTCAGCCACGCCGTCGGTTCCTCGTTTCCGACAATGATCGGCTCGCGGTTAAGGCGCTGTCCGAGCTTTGCAGCGAGATCGCGGACGGCGAGGATTTCATGGCCGCTAACATTGATGGGAGAGGTCGGCGTGTCGCAATGCGCGAGGCATCGCAACGCCTGCGACGCGGCGTCGCCCTGCCAGATGAAATTGACGTGGCCGAGGCTGACGTCGATCGGCTTGTTCTGCAGGATCTTGCTGGCGATGTCATGCAGCACGCCGTAGCGCATGTCGATCGCATAGTTCAGGCGGAACAAGCGGCCCGGCGTGCTGAACCTGCGCGAGAAATACTCGAACATGCGCTCGCGGCCGACGCAGGATTGCGCGTATTCGCCGGGAGGATCGGGTGGCACGTTTTCATCGGCGCCTTTTCCCGTCACCGGCACGAACGGATAGACGCAGCCGGTGGAGAACGCCACGATCCGCGACTTTGGAAATGCCTGGGCGACCAACGCCGGGACATGGGCATTCATCGCCCAGGTCAGCGAAAGATCGCCCTCGGCGCCGAATTTGCGGCCGGCCATGAAGACGATATTCGGCGCTTTCGGCAGCGCGCCGATCGCGGCCTGATCAAGCAGATCGCAGTTGAGGGTCTCGATGCCGCGGACTTCCAGCCAGGTTTTGACGGAAGCGTCGCTGAAGCGCGCGACGCCGATCACGCGGCGACCGGGCGAAGCGGCCTTGGCCAGCCCCGCCAGCGTCGGCCCCATCTTCCCGGCCACGCCTAGGATCATGATGTCGCCATCGACCTCGTTGAGGTCGTCGATCAGCTTCTGGCTTGGCCGGCACAAGAGATCGTCGAGCGCATCGGTGTCGCCAATAGTGTCCGGCAGATTGTCAGGCGTAAGCAGCATTTGATTTCCCTGATTGATTCCTATTGGAGCCGGACGTCGCGGACCACGAACAGGCGTTCGAGGCCGAGAACCAGCCCATAGAGGGCGACCCCGAGCAGGGTCAGCAGCACCACCGCCATCACCATGGCGGGGGTGTCGAGCGAGGACTGCACCTGGATCATCAGATAGCCGAGTCCGCGTTCGGATGCGATGAACTCTCCGACAATGGCGCCGGCGACAGCCAGGATGGCGCCGACCTTCATCCCGGAAAAAACGTAAGGCAGCGCGCCGGGAAGCTGGATCTTGCGAAACAGCAGCCAGCGCGACCCGCGCAGGGATTTGACCAGATCGAGCAGGTCGGGCTCGACCTCGCTGAGGCCGCGCGCCGTGGTCAGCAGGATCGGGAAAAAGCAGATGCTGAAGGCGATCAGGATGTTCGGAAAGATGCCGTAGCTGAACCAGACGATGAACAGCGGCCCCAACGCCACTTTCGGGATCATGTTGAGGGTCACGAACAGCGGCAGCAGCAGCAGGCTCAGCAGCGGCGACCAGCAGAACAGCACCGCCAGCGCGACCCCGACCAGCGCGCCCAGCCCAAAGCCGCCGAGGATTTCGGCGGATGTGACGGCAAGGTTGGATATCCAGGCGTATTTCGCCGACGCCAGCGTCGCGATGGTGGCGAGCGGCGAAGGCAGCACGAATTTCGGAACATGGAAGGCGTCGACCAGAACCTGCCACAGCACGATCACGACCAGATGCACGATCAGGATGATCGTAAAGGATCGGGCCGACCGCAATCCCCCGCTGGACACTCCACGCTCCCTGGATTCAGGCCCGCTTCAGCAAGCGGGACACGGCTCAATCTATCGCCATCGCCGCCACGTTTCAACCATCTGGTTGATAATCGTCAGGGGATGACCGAAAAAGCGAACAATGAAATATGGGGTCTGAACCCGTCATTGCGAGCCAACGGGTCGGCGCAAAGCGCCGCCCGATGACAGGCTCAGCGAAGCAATCCAGAAAGCGGCGAAGTGCAGACTGGATTGCTTCGTCGCGGAGTTCATCATCGGGCCGGCCGACGGCCGGACCCGTTGGCTCCTCGCAATGACGAGAAAACGCCCATTATTGGCCGCAGTTTGAGACCCTTAGGGTCGCAGCGCCCGCATCACCAGATCGACCACATGGCTGCGGCGCGCCCGCTTTGCCGCGGCGCTGGTGAAATCCTTGCCGAAGATGGCCGACAGCGTCGGCGTATTGGAAAAGAAGAAGTAGCTGAGCCCGGCAATCGAAATGTAGAGATGCACCGGGTTGATCCCCTTGCGGAACATTCCGCTCCGCACGCCTTCCGCCAGGATCTTCGAAACCACGCTGACCAGCGGCGAATGCATGGCCTCGAGTTTCCTCGAACCACGCACGTGCCTGGCGCCGCCTCGATTCTCGTCATTGAGCAGCACGATGAAGTCGGGGTGGGCGGCGAGGTGGTCGAACGAACTCTCGATCAGCTTCTTGATCGCCTTGTCGGGGGCCAGCCCCTCGAGATTGAGCTTGCGCTCCTGGGCGCGGATTTCCTCATAGACCCACTCCAGCACCGCCAGATACAGCGCGTCCTTGTCGCCGAAGTAGTGATAGACCAGTTGCTTGTTGACGCCGGCCCGCGCCGCGATCTCGTCGACCCGCGCGCCCGCCAGGCCGCTTTGCGCGAATTCGCGCCGCGCCGCGACCAGCAATTTGCGCCGCGTGGCGACCGGGTCGCGCCGGCGCGGCTCGGCGGCAGTTGAACGTGTCTTGGGCATTTCCAACCAAACAGTTGACAACTCGGGCTGTCCCTTGTTGCATTGGTAATCACACCGGTGCCTGACCACAAGTGCCGTCGATTTGGCGGATCGTCACGCCAGCCGCAAGATGAGGAGCTGCCCCGTGAAAAATTGGAAGATTATGGGATTGATGCTGGCCCTTGTCGTGCCGGCGCTGCAGGCGGAGGCCGCGGAGCCGGTCACCCTGACGCTGAACTGGACGCCGACCGCCGACCATTCGCCGTTCTATTATGCCAAGGCGCAGGGCTGGTATGAAAAAGCGGGAATCGATCTGACCATCGAAACCGGCAAGGGCTCCGGCGTCTCATCGCTGAAGGTCGGATCCGGCGGCTCCCCGTTCGGGATCGCCGATCTGGCAACGATGCTGGTGGCGCGCGGCAAGGGCGCCGACGTGGTGGCGCTGATGAGCATCTACGCCAATACCGGACAGACCTTCTATTGGCTCAAGAGCTATGGCGTTGACGGCGCAAAAGGATTTCCGGGTCACAAGATCGGCAATCCGCCGGGCGACGCGTCCCGGGTGATGTGGCCGGCCTTCGCCAAGGCGGCGGGCATCGCGCCTGATGCCGTGACCTTCGTGAATGTGGGCCCGACGGCGAAGATCGCCGCGCTGAAGAGCCATACCGTCGATATCATCAGCGATTTCTACAACGAGCATGATTTGAAGGTGATCGAGTTCGGCGCCGACCTCGGCTTTCTGAACTGGAAGGACATCGGGCTCAATCCCTATGGCAATTCGCTGATCGTCAACGGCGCCTTCCTTGCCAAGAATCCGAAACTGGCGGAAGATTTCGTGCGGATCAGCCAGAAGGCGTTCGCGGCCTGCGTCGCCGACGTCAGCCCCTGTTTGAAGGCGCTGCTCGATCAGGTGTCAGGCCTCGACAAGGTGAATCAGGAACATCAGTGGGAGCGCATCAAATATCTGATGACCGACGAGTTCACCACAACCAAGGGGCTGGGCTGGATCGATGGCGGCCGGATGCAAAAGGACTACGAATTGGTGCAGACCTATCTCGGCATGGAGAAGCCGTTCGCGGTGGACACCGTCTTTACGACAAAGCTGCTCGATCCATCGATCAGGATGGACGCGAGCAAGGTCAAGAAATAGCGCGGTAAGCGATGCGTGAGGGCCAAACAGACGTCATCGCCTGGCTTGACCGGGCGACCCAGTATTCCAGGGCGTCGATGATGGATCGCACGGCTCTGGATATTGGGCCACCGAGGCGAAATCGCTCTATTGACGTTGCGGTGGAGCGACGGTGACCAGCGGCCCGATCCCGATCCTGCGCAACAGAATGAAGATCGACGGGTCGAGACCTGTCCTCCGCCGGCACAGCAGGTTGAGTACAATGGTGGTGATGACCAGGCTCACGGTGCACGAGATGGCCGCGCCGAGCACGCCGAACGGTGGGATCAGGACAAGAAAGCCGAGCAGGCGCAGCGCTACGTTGCCGCCGACCGCGGGAATGTAGATGCCCTCGTGACCGGTCAACTGAAGGAGCGACGGGGCAGGACCGCCCGCGGTCTGTACGGCGGTGCCGATGGCAAGAACGATGAGCGTCCATTTGTACGTCACAAAGGACGTGCCGAACAGGCCGAGCAGTTCGGTGGCGCCAAAGGTGAAGATGATGAGACCGGCGGCAATGCAGATCGCGCTCACCTCGGCCATCAGCATCAGGCTCCGCTCGATCTCGGCATGCGCGCCAGCGAAGTAAAGCGCCGGAAGGCGCCGGGTGGCGAAGGTGTTGATCGCGCCCAGCAGCATCGCGAATACATTGGCCAGCCGCGAAGCGGCGAAATAGATCCCGGCGGCGGCCGAATCCAGCAGCCAGTAAACCACGACGACGTCGAGATACTGGCTGGAAACTTCAAGGATTGCCGACAGCCAGAAGCGAACCGAAACTCCGATCCAGCGCCTGGTTTCGAACACCGGCGGCGCCCGGCGGATATCGTCGGACAGAGCCCTCCAGATGCCAAACGCCTGGACCATCACGCCCAGCGCCATCGTCGCCGCGGAGAGGTATAGGAATTCCTCCGGGCTGATGCCGCGATGAGTGCCGAGCGTCACCAGCAGCACGCCGACGACCAGAACGCGCCAGGACAGATCGCGGCTTCCCTCGCCCATCAGGATGCCGACGAGCGAGCGCGCGATCTGGCTGCCGAGCATGATCGCGGCGTTGGCGATCATGAACAGCGCAACAGCAAGTATCAGCGTCGGGCTGTCATGCCGCGCCAGCCAGGCGAAGGCGACGACCACCATGCTGGCCAGAATGCAAAGGGCCAATCCCAAGCCATTACTGAACAGCAGGATGCCCTTGGTATGCCCCGGCTGGTTCGCCACGGAATATTCGTTCAACGAGCGAACCACGAGCATTTCCTGGCCAAACAGGCCAATGACGCAACCGATCTGGGCGACGCTCAGCCACATCGCCAGATTGCCGAAGTCATTCGACGGCATGTTGCGAGCGGCGAGCGAGAACATCGCAAACGCGACGATGCCGCTGGCGACCTTCAGAAAGATCGTTCCAATCACGCTCCTGGTCACGTCCCGCGTGATCAGTTTTTGAATGCGACGGATCATGGGTTCAGGCCGAGGCGCACGACCCAGCAGCCTGCGCTGGTTCCGCGCCAGGTCAGGACCATAAGATCACCGCGCACTTCGGTCGTCATCGCATTCATGGCGATGCTCCAGTTCTGGTCATTGCTGTCCCGGCATTCCCACAAACAGACACAGCTGCGCGTGCCATGGGAGAGTGAATCGACATCAAGCCAATCTAAGCAAGGATCTCGCCGATGTCAGCGAAGTCGGCCTGTGGCGCGTCAATGCGGCCTCGAATCTGCATTTGAGGTTAAGATGGCTCACTGATTTTGCGGAATCGAAAAGCCAGAGCAGGCACCGAAGTCCTGTTTACCAAAACCGTCGAATTTATATTGAAGTGAAGGTATTCGCCCGCTCCCTCCGCTAAGTTCGCGCCCAGAAGTGACGGAAACGCAGCCCTCGATGGCCGCCGCTGCCGTTCCGCAATTTCGGAGATGACATGCACAGCTCGCCGCCGGAGATCGGGCCAGATACCAGCTGCCCCGTTGTGGTGGTGGGCGGAAGCGTTGCGGGGCTCGGCGTCGCGCGCAGCCTGTCCGCTGCGCGGACATCCGTCGTCATTCTCGACACATCGCAATTCAATGCCGCGCTGTGGTCGCGTCATTGCTCCGGCCGCGTCATCGCAAGCGTGTCGGGAGAATCGCTGATCGACGAACTCAAAGCGGTAGCTCGCAGCTTTACGCAGCCTCCGCTGTTGATATTGACCAAGGACGCGGCCGTGGAAGCCGTGTCGCAATGGCGCGCCGAGCTCGAGCCTTGTTACCGCTTCCTGCTGCCTTCGGAAGCAACGGTCGATCTCCTCAACGACAAGGGGCGGTTTCACGACTTTGCCATGCAGGAGGGCTTCCCGGTGCCGCGCGGCATCGTCGTTACGTCAGCCCGCGGGATCGCCGAACTCGACTCCATGGCTGCGCCCGTGGTGGTGAAGCCGGCGCGCAAAAGCGCGCTGCAACACCCGGGACTGGATCGCGCAACGCGGTTCGACACCATGGATGAAGCGAAAGCCCACTGCGCGGCGCTTCTGAAACACAATGCCGACGCCATCGTGCAGGAATGGATCGAGGGGCCGGATCACGGCATCTATTTCTGTCTGTTCTTTTGCGATGCTGCCGGACAGCCATTGCGCATCTTCACCGGGCGCAAACTGTCGGCTTTTCCTCCGGGGGTCGGATCGACCGCGACCTGCATCGCCGCGCCGGAAGTGCAGGTGCAGCTCGAAGCCCTGACGGCGCGATTGACGACCAAGGTCAAGTTCGCCGGCATGGGCGGGCTCGAATTCAAGCGCAACGAGAACACCGGCGAATTCCTCATCATCGAGCCCACGGTCGGGCGCACCGACTGGCAGGAAGAGGTCGCAACGCTGTCGGGGGTCAACATCCCGATGGCCGCCTTGGCTTTTGCGACCGGGCAACCTGTCCACACCGCAGCCGGTGGCGCCGAAGCGATCGCCTGGCGCACCTCGCTCAAGCATCGCGCCCCAAAAGGGTTGCGCGATGCCGGCATCAGGATCGTCGACGGATATTGGCGCGCCACCGACCCTTTTCCGGGTTTGATTTTCTATGCGGTCGAGCCGGTCCGGCGCCTCATCAATCGCGGCCTTTCCGGAGCGTAGCAGACCCGGCGGCAAGGGCTCCGCCACAGTTATTTCGGGGCGTTCGCTCAACCGGCAGCCGACAAGTTCGTCATGGCCGGGCTTGTCCCGGCCATCCACGTCTTGGGCGCAAGAAGGGAAAGACGTGGATGCCTCGGCACAAGGCCGGGCATGGCGGAAAGCAGTTATTTCGTGCCGGCCGCTTTCGCGCTCGCAAATACGTTGGCGATGGCGGCCTGGGCGTCCTGCTGGATCTGCTTCAGGTGAGCCTGGTTGCGAAAACTTTCGGCATAGATCTTGTAGACGTCTTCGGTGCCGGAAGGACGCGCCGCAAACCATCCGTTTTCGGCAACCACCTTGATGCCGCCAAATGGCTGGCCATTGCCGGGCGCGGCATTGAGCGTTGCGCGGACCGGTTCGCCGGCAAGTTCCTTGATGCCGAGCTGATCAGGCGAAAGCGACTTCAGGAGATTCTTCTGTTCGACGCTCGCGGGCGCGTCGATCCGCTCATAATGCGGCACGCCCAATTCGCCGGTGAGGCCATCAAAGACCTGGCTTGGATCGTGCTTTGTCCGGGCGGTGATCTCGGCGGCCAGCAGGCCTAGGATGATTCCGTCCTTGTCGGTGGTCCAGGCCGATCCATCCCTTCTCAGGAAAGACGCGCCGGCGCTCTCCTCGCCGGCGAAACCGAACGAACCATCGCTCAGGCCATCGACGAACCATTTGAAACCCACCGGCGTCTCGACCAGCTTGCGGCCGAGTTTTGTGGCGACCCGATCGATGATCCCGCTGCTGACGATGGTCTTGCCGACCGCGCTGTCGGCGCGCCAGTGCGGGCGATTCGCGAACAGATAGGAAATGGCGGCGGCAAGGTAGTGGTTGGGATTCATCAGGCCATTCGAGCGCGTCACGATGCCATGCCGGTCTGCATCGGTGTCGTTGGCAAAGGCGACATCGAACTTGTCGCGCATCCCGATCAGCCGCGCCATGGCATAGGGCGAGGAGCAATCCATCCGGATTTTTCCGTCCCAGTCGACCGTCATGAAGCGGAACGTCGGATCGATGGCGTCGCTGACGACGGTGGCCGCAAGGCCATAGCGTTCGATGATCGGCTGCCAGAAATGCACGCCGGCGCCGCCCAAGGGGTCGATCCCGATGGTCACGCCCGATGAACGGATGGCTTCCATGTCGAGCACATCAGCGAGGTCGGCGACATAAGGTCCGATGTAATCATGGCGGTGAACGCAGGCCGAACGACGGGCGCGTTCAAGCGGTATGCGCTTCACGCCCCTGAGTTCATCTTCGAGCAGCGCATTGGCCCTGCGCTCGATCCAGCTGGTGATGTCGGTATCGGCCGGTCCGCCATTCGGCGGGTTGTATTTGAAGCCGCCGTCCTCCGGCGGATTATGCGACGGCGTGATGACGACGCCGTCGGCCAGTCCGCCGGTTCGGTTCTTGTTGGTGGTGAGAATCGCGTGCGAGATGACCGGCGTCGGCGTGTAGCCGTCGTGCTCGTCGATCATCGTGGTCACGCCGTTGGCGGCAAACACCTCAAGCGCGCTGGCCAAAGCGGGTATCGACAGCGCATGGGTGTCCATGCCCATGAACAGCGCCCCGGTGATGCCGGCGCCGTGCCGGTGCTCGCAGATCGCCTGGCTGATCGCGAGGATATGCGCCTCATTGAAGGCATTGTTGAAGGCGGAGCCGCGATGTCCTGAGGTGCCGAAAGCAACCCGCTGCGACGGCACCGCCGGGTCCGGCTTGCCGGCGAAATAGGCGGTCACCAAACGCGGCACATCGACCAGCATCGATGGCGGGATTGTCTTGCCGGCGAGCGGACTTACTTCGGCAGCCATCTCTTTCTCCGTCAGCGGTGGTGGGCCGGATTGGGCTGCGGAGTATTGCCGACAACTATGGGCGCGGCGCAAGACCGAATTATCCGAGAACAATCCTTATCAGATGGGTCGCACCGTCGTCTGCCAGAGGGACCAGGGTCTGTTCTCCTGTCAGCGCCTTGCCGTCCAGTTCCGCAAGGATGATGCCGCGGCTGACGCCCCGCGGGTTTTCGACCCTGATATGGTAGCGGGCGGAGCGGTATCGGAACACGAGTTCGAAGCCCGGCCAGGTCCTGGGAATGCATGGATCAAGATGTAGCGACAGGCCCAGGATACGCAGCCCCAAAATGCTTTCGATCCCGGCGCGTTGCATCCATCCCGCCGAGCCGGTGTACCAGGTCCACCCGCCACGCCCGACATGAGGCGCCAGCGCATAGATGTCGGCGGCGACCACATAGGGCTCAGTCTTGTAACGATGCACGTCTGCGCGGTTTCGCGCGTGATTGATCGGATTGAGCAGCGAGAACAGGCCGGCCGCCTTGTCGCCCTCGCCAAGCTTCGCCAGCGCCATGACCGACCAGAGCGCCGCATGGGTGTACTGACCGCCATTCTCGCGAATGCCGGGCGGATATCCCTTGATGTAACCCGGATCGAGCGGTGTCTTGTCGAAGGGCGGCCTGAACAGGAGAGCGACACCGTCCTGTGGACGCACCAGTTCGCGTTCCGCGGCCGCCATGGCGCGGCCTGCACGTTCCGGGGTCGCGGCATCCGAGATCACCGCCCAGGACTGGGCGATGGAATCGATCTGGCATTCATCGCCCGCCGCCGATCCCAGCGCGGTGCCGTCATCGAACCAGCCGCGACGATACCAGTCGCCGTCCCATGCCTCGTTTTCGAGCGAGGCCTGCAGCGCGGTGGCGTGCGCCTCCCAAAGCGCGGCGCGGCCGGTTTCGCCGCGCGCGTCGGCCAAAGGAGCAAACGCTTTCAGCGCCGCGTACAGCAACCAGCCAAGCCAGACGCTCTCTCCCATTCCCTTTTCGCCGACGCGATTCATCCCGTCATTCCAGTCGCCGGTTCCCATCAGCGGCAGACCATGGCCGCCGGTGGCGAGGCTTTGGTCGAGCGCGCGCGCGCAGTGCTCAAACAAAGTAGCGACCTCGTCCGAAACCGTCGGCTGAAAGAAACTGTCGTGCTCGCCGGCTGCGAGTTTGGGGCCTTCCAGGAATGGAATCATCTCGTCCAGAACCGCGCGATCGCCGCTGCCTTCGATATAGTGGGCGGCGGTGTAAGCCAGCCACGCCCGGTCGTCGGAAATGCGGGTGCGCACGCCCTGCCCCGAATGGGGAAGCCACCAATGCTGAACGTCGCCTTCGATAAATTGCCGCGCTGCTGCCCGCAGCAAATGCGCACGCGTCATGGCCGGACGCGACGCGACCAGCGCGGTGCCGTCCTGAAGCTGATCGCGAAAGCCATAGGCGCCGCTGGCTTGATAGAACGCGGAGCGGGCCCAGACCCGGCAGGCAATCGTCTGATACAGCAGCCAGCCGTTCAGCATGATGTCCATGGAGCGATCCGGGGTGGTCACTTGAACCGCGCCGAGGATATCGTCCCAGGATTTGGCGATCTCCAGTTCCATCGTATCGAAATCCGCTGTGCGATAGCGCGCGATCAGATTGCGGGCATCGTCCGCGTTGGCGGCCTGGCCGAGAAAGACCACGATCTCGACGCTCTCGCCCGGCGCGATCTTGATCGTCGTCGTCATCGCGCTGCAGGGGTCAAGTCCGGCCCCGGTCAGCTTGGATAATGCAACCGATCCCCTCAAGGCCTCAGGATTGGCGAGCGTTCCGTTGCGGCCAATAAATTCCCGGCGGTCACCAGTCCAGCCGTTTTGACGGCCGCTCATATCGGCAAACGCGATCCGGGATCCAAAAGCGGCGCTCCATGGATTTCGCGCGAAAATCGCGCCGGTCGCAGCGTCGATCGCCGTTGTGATATAGGCTGCGGACGCTTGGCGCGACGGCCCGAGAACCCATTCCGCATAAGCCGTAACAGAAAGATTTCGCAACCGGTTCGATCGATTGTGCAGCTTGAGACGGGAAATCTTGATCGGATCGTCGAGCGGTACGAATTGCACGAGATCGACGTCAATGTCCCGTGTGCTGTGGCTAAATCGACTATATCCCCGGCCGTGACGCGCGACGTAAGTCACCCCTTCGTCGCGGATCGGCAAGGCCGTTGCACTCCACAGATCGCCGGAGTCGTTGTCGCGCAGATAAAGTGCCTCGCCGGACCGGTCGGTCACGGGATCATTCGACCACGGCGTCAGCTGGTTTTCCCGGCTGTTCACTGACCACGTGCTGCCGCCACCTTCGGTCCCGACCTGAAATCCAAAGTTGGGATTGGCGACGACATTGATCCATGGCGCAGGCGTCGATTGGCCTGGTCCGAGGATCGTTACATATTCGCGGCCGTGATCGGAAAATCCGCCAAGACCGTTGAAGAATTCAAGATGCTTCGATGCCGGCAGTTCGCTCGGCGACGAGCCCGCGCCGGCCGTACCACGCTTCGGAGGCGGTGCGATCGCAATCCTGACATCGGGAACGCGATCGAGCTGATCCGCGAGCGGGCCGCGCTGTCCGACCAGCACCGCTCGTGAAATCGACAGCAAATGCGCGCGTGCGTCGGAAGATATCAGGTCGGACCTCAGCACAAACACGCGGCCGGCGGTCCGTTCAATGCCGGTCGTGGGTCGCGATTGACTGGTCCGTACCAACGTTTCAATCGCGATCTGGAGATCCTGCACATAGGACGAAGCGCGTTCGTTGAGAATGACCAGATCAATCGCCAGCTGCTTCATGCGCCAGTATTCGTGGGCTTGCAGAAGCTGATGTGCCAGATCCAGGTTTTCCGAATCGGAAATGCGCAACAGCAGGATCGGCAGATCCCCGGAAATTCCGAGCGGCCAAAGCACGGACTGCGGGCCGATACCGCGAAGGATGGATTCGGAAGAAGGCCTCAGCATCGGCGCTGCATAGAGCAGGTGCCCGGCGAGGCGCTGAAACAGGCCGGCTTCACCGGGGTTGATGCCGATGTGGCGGAGCTGCACCTGCGCCTGGGTCCAGGCCAGCGTCGATGCGCGTTCAAAAGCGGTGGTGTCGCGGTGCTTGTCCACAAGGTCGAGCAGCGCCTCGCGGGAGGAGGCCACCATGGTCCAGAACGCGACGCGTACCGTTGCACCCGGCGCGATGCGCACTCCGCGGCGCAAGGCGAACACCGGATCCAGCACGGTACCGACCGTGCCTGACAGTGGCCCGCCATCGATCGCCGCAATCGCTGTACGGATGCTGCCGCCGCGCCCGAGGAATCGGGCCCTGTCGGTCTCCACTTCGATTTTCCCGACCGTCGCGCTGTCCAGAACCGCAAGATGCGCCGCCCAGATTTCGGGCTCGTCGGGCGAGCGCCGTCGCCGCGTTGCCAGAATGGCGCCTTCGTTGGAAAGATATTCGGTTTCCACGAACAGTTTGGAAAAAGCCGGATGCGCGATGTCGGCAGCCTGCGGCGCCAGCACGATTTCGGAATAGGAGGTGAGTTCAACCTCTCGTACCTCGTCGCCGGTATTGGTCAGCGAGATCCGCCGAACTTCCGCATCGTCTTCGGCCGAGACGACGATCTCCAAAATCGTCGTAAGCGGGCCGTCATGCCGGGTGAACTGGGCGCGATCTTCATTGAAAGCCACTTCATAAGCGTCAGGTTCGACGCCGCTCGGCTGAAATCCCGCCGACCAGACCTTGCCATTGTCGACGTCGCGCAAGAAGACGTAGGAGCCCCAATCGTCACAGGTCGCATCCTCGCGCCAGCGGGTAATCGCAAGATCTCCCCAGCGGCTGTAACCCGAACCCGCGGCGGTGATCATCACGGCATAACGGCCGTTCGACAGCAGCTG
>WNFI01320290.1_pt2 | contig 30206 bp, 27 predicted proteins | sample 5400471 | NCBI WGS metagenome assembly WNFI01 (sample SAMN13153348, study PRJNA577476) | soil metagenome | isolation source: 100 cm saprolite on Douglas fir-dominated hillslope | place: USA:California | collected 2013-09-17
TTCAGCCACTCTGAAGCTACAAGAATTAAGGCAGCAACTAACGCCGCGCCATCTGACCTCAAACCAGCGCCAACGCCTAGTGGAATTGCTAAAGACGGGACCAAAGGGAACAGCGCTGCTGACCTGTCCCATGAATAATTCCGAGGCATCTGACTTTTTAACTGAAATAGGTGCAGCATTAAAGGAGGCGGACTGGAAGGTCGCCCCGGATATACCGAGAATTTTCGAAACAACCCCTGTTGGGTTAGAATTTAGTATCCCACGAAATGACACATCCCAGCCAGCCGTAGAATCGCTTGACGCTGCCTTTGAGGCCGTAGGATTGACTATCTCTAATCGCGGCGTTTTGCCGGGCCTAGGCACCGATGTTAGGATTTTAGTAGGGGCAAATCCAAAATCAATAAAGTGACGGCATTTTTCACCATGGAAACAAAACGAACCAACGAAGCCTTTAATCGCTTCCGCACGCTGACACAGCGCGTCGTATCCGTTCCTAAAAAGAAGGTGGATGCGCTGTCTAAGCGGCTTGAGAAGCGGAAGGCCCGCGCCAAAACCGCCTGAGTTTTGCTTCGCGGTTTTCAAAGGTTTCCCCTCGTGCCCACTGAGGCTAGTATATTGATACCCTCTCCAGAGGGGATTTTCGAGGCATGAAATTCCCCTCCATCAAGAGGGGTGCCCGCAGGGCGGGGTGTGTCACCGCGGGCGCTGGCTCAGGATAAATTCAAATTGTTTCTGGGAAAACAGCCGGCGGGGCACGCGGCGCTCCGCCTCGGCGATGAGCTTGTCCCAGTCGGCATCATTGGGCGGGCCGTAAGGCTCCCAGGACGTGTGATGGCCGTATTTCTTGGTCCAGGTGATGTTCTTGCCAAAAACATCGACACATACCTGGTGTTTCTTTCCTTCCGCGTCTTTTTGCCACCAGCCGAATTCCATGAGGTCAGTGTGAGGAGGAGCTGGTTGACGGCAAGCTGCTAGCGTCTTCCCTTTTGAAACCCCTCATTAATCCCGCGACAGCTCGCCGGCGCGGCGGGTGCCGGCGAGGATGGTTTCCTTGACGGTCTCGCGGAACCTGGCGGAAGCCATGACCTGCAGGCCGGCAAAGGTCGTGCCGTTGGGCGAGACGACCTTGTCGCGCAAGACCTCGGGCTCGCCGCCGGTATGGGCGAGGAGCTTTGCGGAACCGAGCACGGTCTCAAGCGCGAGCTTCTGGGCGGTCTCGCGCGGCAGGCCGGCGGCCACGCCGCCGTCGCGCAAGGCGGCGACAAATTCAAAAAGAAACGCCGGGCCGCCACCGCTGAGCGCCGTGGCCGCGTCCATGTGCTCCTCGCCGAGTTCGAGCAGCTGCCCCAGGGCGCCGAGCAGTCTTTCCACGCCGGCGCGGTCCGCCGGCGCGAGCGGTGCGAGCGAGCACCACGGCGTGATGCCCGCGCCGATGCTGGCGGGGAGATTGGGCAGGGTCCGCACCAAGTTGCGGGCGCGGGGAAAGGTTTGCGCGAGGCGCGCCAGCGGCTTGCCGGCCAGCACCGAGAGGACGAGCTTGCCGGCCGTCAGCCCGGCGAGGCGCGGGTCCGCGCCAGCGAGCGACTGGGGCTTGAAGGCGATGACCACGGTGTCCGCGCCGGCGAGCAGCCTGGGCAGGTCCGGCTCGTGGGTGATGCCCGTGTCCGAGGCGAGTTTCTGCGCCGTGACGCCGTGCTTGCTGGTGCAGGCGATGTCGCCCGGCGCGTGGACTTTTTTGGCGAGCAGCCCGCGCACCATGGCCGATGCCAGATTGCCGGCGCCGAGGAAAATTATGCGAGGAGAGGGCATCGAAGTTGGGCAGATGGATTGCCGCGTTGCTGCGCTCCTCGCAATGACAATTCCGACGAGCCCGTCCGGAGGCCAAGCTCCACCACTCAGGCCTTGTCTTTGCTCTTCCGCTCGAGCGGGTGGCGGATGGTGCAGATGGCGCCGCCGCCGGGCCGGTCGATCAGGGTGACTTCGCCGCCCAGGGTGCGCATCGAGTGGCGGGCCACGGTCAAGCCCATGCCGACGCCGACGGTGTGCTTGGTGCTGGTGAACGGTTCGAAGGCGTGGTCCTTGATCTCGGGGTCGATGCCGCGGCCGCGATCCTCGATGTGCACGAGGGCGAAACGGCCCTCCTCGGGGCGCTCGACGATCTCGGTGCGGATATTGATGGGGCGCTTGTCGTCGGGCTCATCGTGATAGCTTTCCCAAGCGTTCATCAGCAGCTTGGAGAGCGTCTCCTCGAACACCTCGACGTTGGTGTCGATCAGCACCTCGCCGGCGGCGTTCTCCATGGTGATGGGCTGGTCGATCTTGTATTCAATCTGATAGCGGCGGATGCCGCTGTCGATCATGCGGACGAGGCTGGCGCGGATGAGCGGCGGGCGGTTCTTCACCACGAGGCTGGTGAGCTGCTTGATGATGACGACGATGCGGTTGACAGCGTCCTCGAGGTGCTGGGCGTTCTTCTTCACCAGCGCGGGCTTCTCGTGGTAGGCCTTGATGAGGTCGACGTAGCCGATGACGACACCGAGGAGATTGTTGAGATTGTGCGCGATGCCCTGCGTGACAGCGCCGATGGTGGCGGAGCGGCGGGATTCACCGAGGCGGGCCTGCAGGTCGACGAGCTCGCGGTTGATCGAGACAAAACGAAGCTGGGTCTGGACGCGGGCGAGGGTTTCGTCGAGGTCGATGGGCTTGGTGATGTAGTCCACCGCGCCGACGCCGAGGCCCTCGATCTTGCCCTCCTTGGAGGTGCGGGCGGTGATGAAAATGACGGGGATGGCCTTGGTCTCCTTGTCGGCCTGCAGGCGCTGGCAGACCTCGATGCCGTCCATCTCGGGCATCATGACGTCGAGCAGGATGAGGTCGGGCTTGTCGGCCTTGACGAGATCGAGCGCCTCGCGGCCGGAATAGGAGGTGGCCACGGTCATGCCCTCGCGTTCCAATTTGCGTTTTAACAACTGGACGTTGATCGGCTGGTCATCAACGACGAGAATCTTGGGCGTGGCCATGCGGTGGGTAGGGGAGCGAAAGGGGTTTGCCGGTGACTGGCAAGTTTCAGTTAAGGCCAAATGGTCTATTTGTCACCGGTGGGTGAAACTTGGCTCTGGCGGCGGGCTTTCAAAGTATTTTGCATCAGCATGGCCACGGTCATGGGGCCGACTCCGCCGGGGACGGGCGTGATTTTGCTGCACAACGGGGCGACCGTGGGGAAATGGACGTCCCCGGTCAGGCGATAGCCGCTCTTTTTGGCAGGGTCGGGCACCCGGTTGACGCCAACGTCAATGACCACGGCGCCGGGTTTGACCATGTCGGCGGTGACGAACTCGGCCTTGCCGATGGCGGCGATGAGCACATCGGCCTGACGGGTGATGGTCGCAAGATTCGCAGTCTGGGAGTGGCAGACGGTGACGGTGGCATTGGCCCACGGCTTGCGCTGCAGGGCAAGCAGAGCCGCGGGTTTGCCGACGATGAGACTGCGGCCGAGCACCACGACGTGCTTCCCCGCGAGCTTCACGCCGGAACGCTGCAGGAGTTCCATGATGCCGGCGGGCGTGCAGGCGACGAAGCCGGTGTCGTCCTCCTGCGCGAGCTTGCCGAGGTTGAGCGTATGGAAGCCGTCCACGTCCTTGTGCGCGGCGATGCGGCGGAACACGGCGATCTCGTTGAGGTGCTTGGGCAGCGGCGACTGGACGAGGATGCCGTCCACCCCGGGATCGGCGTTGAGTCCGTCGACAAGGGCAAAAAGTGCATCCGCGGAAATGGTGACCGGCGGGAAGATGAGCCGGCTCTCGATGCCGATCTCGGCGCCGGCCAGTTCCTTTTTCTTCACATAGGAGACGGAGGCGGGATCTTCGCCGACGCGGACAAGCGCGAGGCACGGTTTGCGGCCCGGCAGAGCGGCGACCTGAGCCTTGAGCTCGGCGATGATGGCCGCGGCGATCTTGTTACCGTCGATTAATTCCATGGAGGGAAAAAGAAAAGCCGGCCGCGGGCGGCCGGCGGGGGTGCGGGATTTATTTCAACACCATGGACTCGGCGGCGATGACGAGATCCTTGCCGTCCACCGTGTTCCGGACGGTGCCGGTGATGGTGACATTGCAGTCGATCATGGTCTCGATCTTCTCGGTCAGCACCAGGCGCTTGGTGTCCACGTAGGCGAAGCGGCGGCCGGAGACATCGACGAGTTGGTAGTCGTAGAGCGGGTTCGGGTTGAGGATGGCGCGGCGCGCGAGGACGAGCTTGCCCGCGAAGAGGCGGGGCAGGTCGGCGGTGTTGCCCGTGATCGGCACCGGGTGACCGGCGGTGGTCACGGGGGCGGCCGGCGTAGCGGGCGCGGTGAAGCTGAACACGGGCTTGGTCTCCGCCGGCGTGTTGGCGGCCTCGCCCACGGCGATGAAGCCCTGCAGTTTTTTCTCGAGCCTGACCTGACACCAATCGGCGGCGTTGTTGACGAGTCCGATGACTTCGGTCTTGTCGCCCGCGGCGGCGGTGGCGAGGAGCTGGGCACTCTTGCTCGGGGCGGCGTAGATGCTGGCACCCTCGCGGACCTCGAGGCCCTTGGTGATGTCGCGATTGTGCACATAAACCTCGAAGGGACCGGCAACCTCGACGCGGCGCCAGCCGGCGGGGGCGACGCCCACGACAGTGACGGTGGAGCCGGCCTTGAGACGGGTCAGGACGGGCGATTTCGGGTCGGACTGCACAAACACCGCGGTGTCGGCCGTCAGGGTGTCGGCGGCCAGGCGGATGACGGTAAACGCGAGGAGTCCTACTACGCCAAGGCTTCGGAGGACAAGGAACGGGACGGGTTTAATTTTCATGATGGGCGGGAGCCGCCTCGTCGCGGTAGTGCGAACGTGGAACGGCAAAGAGGGATTGGATTTCCTTCGTAGAAAGTTGTTTGACGCCGCGCAAAGGAATTCCTTTCAGGCGGAGGGCACCGATCTGGTAACGGCGGAGGCGGCGGACCTCGAATCCGAGGGCAGTGAAGAGCTGGCGGATCTCCCGTTTCTTGCCGTGGTGCATGTGGACATCGAGCTCGGGCGAGCTGCGATCCACGCGGGGATTGACGAGGTTGGCGCGCTCGACCTTAAGGTGCTCGCCCTCGAGCACAACGCCGTTGAGCAACTGGCGGAGGCGGCCCGCGGGGAAAGGTTCCTCAAGCGAGACGTAGTAGCGCTTCACGACCAGGTTGGACGGGTGCATCAACTTGTGCGCGAGGTCGCCGTCGGTGGTGAGGATGACGAGGCCCTCGCTGTCCTTGTCGAGCCGGCCGGCGCAGAAGAGCCGCAGTTTCGCCCATTCGCGCGGCAGGAGGTCGAAGATGGTCTGCGTGGCGTGTGGGTCGCTGTTGCTGCAGACGACGCCGCGGGGCTTGTGCATGACGAGGGCGAGCTTGGGCTGGGCCTGCGACCGGAGGGGCTTGCCGCGCACGCTGACCTTGTCGGTGCCGGGCTCGACCTTCTGGCCGAGCGTGGCTTTCACGCCGTTCACATAGACCTCGCCCGCCACGATCAGGGCCTCGGCGGCGCGGCGGGAGCAGATGCCGGCCTCGGCGATGAGTTTCTGGATGCGGACGGGTTCCATGTAATCCGGCTGCATGGCAGGCCGTCCCGGGCGGAGCAACAGGAAAGCCGCCCGCGTATGGCTGGAATCATGCTTGCAACGGGTTCCCGACTGGCGGCAAAACGTCCCACAAGCATGAGCTCGGAGTCCACTCCTTCCGCCTACGACAAAGACCATCCGTTCCCCGCCCGGGTGACGGAGAACCGGCTGCTGAACAAGGCCGGCTCGCACAAGGAAACGCGGCACATCGTCGTGGACATCGCGGGCAGCGGGCTGGACTACAAGGTCGGCGATTCGCTCGGGGTCTTCCCGTCGAACCGGCCGGAGGAGGTCGCTGAGATTTTGTCGCGGCTCGGCGCGAGCGGGGAGGAGCCGGTCTCGCCCGCCGCGCTGGCCAAGCCGACGCGGAAAATCGTCGAAACGCTCGCGGCCAAAGTGACGAATGAAATCGAAAAAGCCCGGCTCGCGGCCCTGCTGGCGCCCGAGGGCAAGGAACAGCTGGCGGGTTATCTCGAGGACCGTGAATTCATCGACCTGCTGGTTGAGTTTCCCAGCGCGAAACTGACACCGCAGGAGTTGGTGGATCACCTGCGCAAGCTCATGCCGCGGCTCTACTCCATTGCGTCCTCGCCCAAGCCGTTTCCGACGGAGGTGCACCTGACCGTGGCGGTGGTGCGTTATGAAATGAACCACCGGGAGCGCGTCGGCGTGGCGACCACCTACCTGGCCGACCGGGCCGGCTCCGTTCCGGTGCCGGTGTTCGTGGCGCATTCGCATTTCGGCCTGCCGGAGGACGGCGCGAAGGACATCATCATGGTCGGGCCGGGGACGGGCGTGGCGCCGTTTCGCGCCTTTCTGCAGGAGCGCGTGGCTGCCCAGGCTCCGGGCCGCAACTGGCTTTTCTTCGGCGACCAGCACCGGGCGACCGATTACCTCTACGAGGAGGACTGGAAAGTCTGGCAGGCTTCAGGTGCGTTGACCCGGGCGGACCTCGCGTTTTCCCGCGACCAGACCCTGAAGATCTATGTGCAGGACCGGATGCGCGAGAACGCGGCGGAGTTGTGGGCCTGGTTGAAGGCCGGCGCACATTTCTATGTCTGCGGCGACGCCAAGCGCATGGCGAAGGACGTCGACGTGGCGCTGCACCAGATCATCGCGGAGCAGGGGCACCTGGACGCGACTCAGGCCGCTGACTACGTGAAGCAGATGAAGAAGGACAAGCGTTACCAGCGCGACGTGTATTGACAGGGCGCGGGAGTGGGGCTCTATGGCGCCAATATCTCATGAGCCTGACCTTCAATAATCGAATCGCACTCGTGACCGGCGCGGGCCGGGGCATTGGCAAGGCGATCGCGGATCTGCTGGCGAAAAACGGCGTGACAGTGATCTGCGTGAGCAAATCCGCCGACAGTTGCGGCGCGACGGCGGCCGCCATCACGGCCGCGGGCGGCAAGGCCAAGGCCCTCGCGGTGGACGTGGCCGATGGTGCGGCGGTGGCCAAGGCCAGCGCCGACCTGATCGCCGAGTTCGGCCAGATCGACATCCTGGTCAACAACGCCGGCATCACGAAGGACAACCTGCTGTTCCGCATGTCCGAGGTGGACTGGAACGCGGTCATTGCGACAAACCTGAGCAGCTGCTTCCACTGGACGAAGCACATCGGCCGCCCCATGACGCAGAAGCGCTGGGGCCGCATCGTCAACATCACCTCGGTCGTCGGCCTCATCGGCAACGCCGGCCAGGCCAACTACTGCGCCGCCAAGGCGGGCATGATCGGCTTCACCAAGGCCATCGCCAAGGAGTTCGCGGCGCGCGGCGTCACCTCCAATGCCGTGGCCCCGGGGTTCATCAAAACCGACATGACGGCGGCCCTGCCCGCCGAGGCGGCGGAAAAGATCACCTCGGTCATCCCGCTCAAGCGCCTCGGCGAGGCGGCGGATATCGCCCACATGACCGCGTTTCTCTGCTCGGAGGAAGCGGGTTACATCACCGGCCAAGTTTTTACCGTTGACGGCGGCATGGTGATGTGATGCCTCTTCACCAACGTTTTTACCCCCAATTTCAAACACATGGCTGACCAGAAAACCATCGACCAGCGCGTCAAAGAAATCATCGTTAACCAACTGAATGTTAATGAGGAGCAAATCACGCCGCAGGCTTCGTTTCTCGATGATCTGGGCGCCGACTCGCTCGACACGGTCGAGCTGATCATGGCCTTCGAGGAAGAGTTCAAGGACGAGATCAAGGGCGAGATTCCCGAATCCGATGCCGAGAAACTGCAGACCGTCGGCGATGTGACCGCTTACATCGAACAGAAAGCCGGTAAGAAATAAATTTTGGCATTTGACCAAAGCGTTCTACCGTCTGGCCCAGCGCTGGGCCGGTAGGGCGCTTTTTCATTTCCACCCCTCGATTTAAAGATGGAAACAGCATCTCCTCACAAACGCGTGGTTGTCACCGGCCTGGGCGTCATCGCCTCGCTCGGGCACAACGTGGACGATTTCTGGGCCGGCATCCTGGCGGGCCGGAGCGGCGTCACCAAGGTCTCGCTGTTCGATGCGAAGGACTACAGCTGTCAGATCGGCGCCGAAGTGCGGGGCTGGGACGCCACCCAGCACATGGACGCGAAGGAAGTCCGGCGCAACGACCGCTACACCCATTACGGTTTCTGCGCGGCCAAGCAGGCCACGGCAGACGCCAAGCTCGACATGACCAAGGAGGATCCCGACCGGGTCGGGGTCATCATCGGCTCCGGCATCGGCGGCATGTGGACCATCGAGGTCCAGCACAAGGTCCTGCTCGAGCGCGGCCCGCGCAAGGTGTCGCCGTTCATGATTCCCGCCCTCATCAGCAACATGTGCGGGGGCCTGGTCGCCATCGAGCTCGGGGCGCGCGGGCCGAATTTCGGCGTCGTCAGCGCCTGCTCCACCTCCACGCACGCCATCGGCGAATCACTGCGCATGATCCGCAGCGGCGAGGCGGACGTGATGGTCTGCGGCGGCGCCGAGGCCGCCATCACGCCGCTTGCCTACGCGGGCTTCTGCTCGATGAAGGCGATGAGCACCAACAACGAGAATCCCGCGCAGGCCAGCCGGCCGTTCGACCTGAACCGGGACGGGTTCATCATGGGCGAGGGCGCCGGCATCCTGGTGATCGAAAGCCTCGAGCATGCGCTGGCCCGGGGCGCCCGCATCTATTGCGAACTCGCCGGCTATTCCGCCACCTGCGACGCTTACCACATCACCTCGCCCGATCCCGAGGGCAAGGGCCTCTCGCTTTCCATGAGCCGTGCGCTGGCCGACGCCAACGTGACCCCGGCCGACATCGATTACATCAACGCCCACGGCACCTCCACGCCCTACAACGACAAGTTCGAGACGCTCGCCATCAAACACGTCTTCGGCGAGCACGCCAAAAAGATCCTGGTCAGCTCCACCAAGTCGATGACCGGCCACCTGCTCGGCGCCGCCGGCAGCGTCGAGGCCATTATCTCGGTCAAGGCCATCGAGACCGGCGAGGTGCCGCCCACCATCAACCTCGAGACACCCGATCCGGACTGCGACCTCGACTATGTGCCGAACGTGAAGCGCCGCGCGAAGGTGAACACCGTGCTGACGGACAACCTCGGGTTTGGCGGGCACAACGCCTCGCTGGTCTTCCGCAGGCTCTGAGGTTGGCGGAACCAGCGCACAGCGTCGTTGCCGCCGCCGAAATAGCGTTGCCGCGCCTGGCCGGCTGCGACTCCATCGCCGCGTGAACCACCCGCGAGCCAGTGTGCGGCTGCTTTTCGCGACCCGCCTCGTGCGGATGTTTGCCTACGGCATACTGGGAGTGATGCTGGTGCTTTATCTGGCTGCCACGGGACTGGGCGAGGCGCGCATCGGGCTCGTGCTGACGCTCACCTTCCTGGGCGACGCAGCGCTGTCGCTCTGGTTGAGCACTCATGCGGACCGCTGGGGCCGGCGGCGCGTGCTGGTGGCTGGCGCGGCCTTGATGGCACTGGGCGGGGCGGTCATGGCGGCCACGGGCGATTTCACCGTAGTGGTCCTGGCCGCGACGGTGGGCGTCATCAGCCCGACCGGCGGCGAAGTGGGTCCGTTTCTCGCGGTCGAGCAGGCGTGCCTGGCGCAATTGATCGATGATCGTGAGCGCACCAAGTATTTCGCCTGGTATAACGTGGCCGGTTATGGCGCCACGGCCATCGGCGCGCTGGCCGGCGGATTTCTCGCGGAGAACCTGCAGCATGCCGGCTGGACGGCGCTCGCCAGTTACCGGGCGTTGCTCGGGGGCTACGGTGTGCTCGGCGTCGTGATTGGCGTATTGAACTGGTGGCTGGGCGGGGACGTGGAGGCGAAGGAGACCGGGACCGCCGGGGCGGAGAAAAAATTCCTCGGCCTCGGCGAATCCCGCACCACAGTGTTCAAGCTCAGCGCGCTCTTTTCGCTCGATTCGTTTGCGGGCGGATTCATCGTGCAGAGTTTCCTTGCCTACTGGTTTTACCGCCGTTTCGGCCTCGCGGAGGCGGCCTTGGGCGGGATTTTCTTCGGGGCGAACATCCTGTCGGGCCTGTCGGCGCTGGCGGCGGTGCCGCTGGCCCGGCGCATCGGGCTGGTGAACACGATGGTCTGGACGCACCTGCCCTCGAACGTGCTGTTGATGGGTGTGCCGCTCATGCCTTCGGTCGGCTGGGCGGTGGGCTTGCTGCTGCTGCGACACACCATCTCGCAAATGGACGTCCCCACGCGGCAGTCCTACGTGAACGCGGTGGTGCCCGCGGGCGAGCGCGCGGCGGCCAACGGTGTCACCGGCACGGCGCGGCAGCTCGGCACGGCCTTGGCCCCGCTGTTGGCGGGTCCCCTGCTGGGCACAGCCGCCCTGGCCAGCGTGCCGTTCTTCGTGGCGGGCGGGCTTAAGATCATCTACGACCTCGCGCTCTGGCGGAGCTTCCGGACCGTCAAGCCGCCGGAGGAAAACGGGTGACGCGCCAGCCTGAAATTCCCCAAATTCCCGTTGACGCATCCTCGCGCCGCCCCTTTAACTCGCCCCCTTTCGTCATTGGCAAGTTAGCTCAGTTGGTAGAGCAGAGGACTGAAAATCCTTGTGTCCTCGGTTCGATTCCGAGACTTGCCACCACTTTAAGGCGCAGTAATTCACAAGGTTGCGGCGGTTTTCGTTTTAGCTCCCACAGGGCAGGTCCATTCACTGGCCTAATCCTGACCTAGTTTGGAGGCTCCCAAGCTGTCGGCATACTGGTCAAACTTCGGTCTGATGACGCCGGTAGTCCAGTCGATGTCCTTACTTAGCCAGCCCGCCGCAGGCAATGTTGATAAGCTCGGCAAATCGTCGCAAACATTCTCGGCTAAAGTGGATTAATTAATGCGGATGCCTGAGCGGGTTTGGACTGGCAAGGCATAAGCTTAAGCGGCATAATTAAATGTGATTCATGATAGACCACCCAGCTACGCCCGGCGGCGTTTTCCTTAGCTATGCCCGCGAAGACACCGAAGCGGCGCGGCGCATCGCCGACGCCCTGCGGGGATTCAGCGTCGAGGTGTGGTTCGACCAAAGCGAATTGCGCGGCGGGGATGCCTGGGATGCGAAGATAAAAAAACAAATCCGGGAATGCGCGCTTTTCGTGCCCATCGTCTCGCTCAATACCCAGACGCGCGGCGAAGGATACTTCCGGCGTGAGTGGAAGCTCGCAGTCGAGCGCACGCACGACATGGCTGCCGGCGTGCCCTTCCTGCTGCCGGTCGTGATAGACGAGACGGCGGAGTCCGAGGCGCTGGTGCCCGACGAACTCATGCGCGTGCAATGGACGCGGCTATCCCACGGCGCGCCCACCCCGCATTTTGTCGAACAAGTAAAACAACTGCTGGAAGGACTGAGTAAACCAACCCGGAAGGCGGGGCGCCTTGGTCCCGCGCTCCACCGGGAGGCCGCCGCGCCTGCAGTGAAATCCACCATTCCCGGCTGGAGGTGGGGCGTGCTGGCCGCCGTGCTTGTCGGGGTCGGCATATGCATCGTGGCCTTGCGCAAACCGGAGCCACCGGTCGCGGTGGCAAAATCCGCTCCGGACTCCAAGCCAGCCGTGCCTGCCTCGGCTCCGCCAGCGGAGGGAAAGTCCATCGCGGTCCTGCCGTTCGCGAATTTCAGCCCGGACAAGGAGAACGAGTTCTTTGCCAGCGGGCTGCACGACGAGGTCATCACGGTCCTCGCGAAGATTCACGCGCTCAAGGTGATTTCGCGCACCTCGGTCATGGCCTACAAGAACCCGGAAGGGCGCAACTTGAAGAAAATAGCCACCGAGTTGGGGGTGGTGACGGTGCTCGAAGGCAGCCTGCAGCGCGCCGGGAACAAGGTGCATCTGAATATGCAATTGATCGACGCCCGCACGGACGACCACCTTTGGGCCGATACCTTTGACGGTGATATGGCCGACATCTTCGCCCTGCAGGCCAGACTGGCGCAGGAAATTGCCGCCGCCCTCAAGGCGACACTCACCCCCGGTGAGCGGACGCTCATCGCGCGCCGCCCGACGGAAAATCAAGAGGCCTACGAGCTATATCTGCGGGCCCGCGTTCTTGACCAGAACAGAGGCTTCGGGTCGTCAAAGGAGGAATACGAGCGGGTGATCGGCCTCTATGAACAAGCGGCGTTGAAAGATCCCGCGTTCGCGCTGCCGCACGTCCAGGCCTCGATCCTGCACGGCACGATGTATTGGTTTGGCTCGCTTGACCCCACCCCGGAGCGGAGGGCCAAAGCGCAGGCCGAGGTGAATATTGCGCAGCGCTTGGCCCCCGGGGCGCCCGAGACCCTCCTCGCCCAAGGAACGTTTGATTATGCTTGCCGGAATGACTGGGCCGGGGCGCTGGTGGAGTACCGCGCCGCTGAGGCCGGACTGCCCAATGATGCGCAACTGCACCTCCGGATCGCGCTGGCCCTCCGGCGCCTCGGCCAATGGCCGGAGGCATTGACCCGGCTGGAGCGGGCGGCTGCGCTCAATCCCAACGACGTGAATGGAATCAATACTCTGATTTCGACCGTTTTTAGTCTGCGGCGTTGCCCGCAGGCGCTCGAACTGATCAGCCGCTATCAGGCCATTTTCCCCGATGAGATTGGGCTGAAATACAATCGGACCCACGCCCAATTTGAACTCGACGGCGACCGGGCCGCCTTCCTTCGGGCGCTGGTGGCGTTGCCGCCCGCAGCCAGCGATGTGAAAGGACTTCAGAGGGCTTACGGAATTGCAATGGAGCAGGGCGACCTGGCCGCCGCGGACCATGCGCTCGCCGATTCACGGATTACCTCGGTGGAAAATATTGACGCGACGATCAGAGACCCGGTGGTTTTGCATCGCGCCTTCATCGCCTGGTTGCGCGGCCGGCCGGAAGAGGCGCGCCGGTTTGCCGACGAGGCCATCGCAGTATACCGTCGCCAGAAATGGGCGCCGCGGCAAGAAGTCTGGGCCCAGTTCGGCATCGCCCGGGCCGAGGCCTATGCCGGGCGGGTCGACGAGGGGATTCGCGACGGCAAGGCTGCGCTTGACGAAGAACTGGCGCGTGATGCCCTCTCGGCTTTGGTGATGCGGGTAGAATACGGACGGATTTTGGTGATCGGCAACCGCCGCGAAGAGGCTCTCGCTCTGCTCCGCGAAATCATCGCGATGCCCGCCTTCGGCACAGAGCCCAATGCAATCCGCTTCGACCCTGTCTTGTCGCGCCTGAAGGACGACCCGCGCTTCGAGGCAATCCTCAAGTCGGCGAAACCGTTATGAGCCGTGCGGGGAACGCCCGCGGTTTAGCAGGCCTTCGCCAGGCGACTGGGGCGGCGCCGGGGCGACTTGGTTGGCTCGGAACCGAGCCTTGCCACCACTTTGGAGTTCCGTGAAAACGGGGTTCTTTTTGTTGGAATAAGCCGCGTTTAGGCAGACTCTTACCCCTGCATGGCCAATGAGATTTTCAACGAGCTGGTGGACGCGCATTACACGCCGCTCTTCCGCTTCGCCCTCAGCCTGACGAAGAGTTCGTCGGACGCGGGCGACCTCACGCAGCAGACATTTTTCATCTGGGCCAAGCAGGGGCATGCCCTGCGGGAAAAAGCCAAGGCCAAGTCCTGGCTCTTCACCACGCTTTACCGGGAGTTTCTCCGCGGCCGCCGCCGGGCCGAGCGCATCACCGCCTTGGAGGACCTCGGGCCGGTCGAGGCCGATCCACCCGCGCCGGAAGTCGACTTGGTAAGCAGCATGGACGCATCCCTCGTGGTCGAGGCGCTGCAGGAAGTGGACGAGGTTTATCGCGCCCCGCTGACTTTGTTCTACATGCAGGATCTGTCCTACAAGGAAATCGCGGAGATGATCGAGGTGCCCATCGGCACCGTCATGTCCCGCCTCTCGCGCGGCAAGGGGCAGCTGCGCGCCGCGCTGGCCCGCAAGGAAGCGGGCACCCGTGGCAAAGTCGTCCCCTTTCAAACACCCACCGCAAGGAAACTCTCATGAACACCCAGCAGGCTAAATTTATTCTGCAAGGCTACCGGCCCAACGGCGCGGATGCCGGCGATGCGACCTTCGCCGAGGCCCTGGAACAGGTGAAGCTCGACCCCATCCTTGCCCAGTGGCTGGCCCGCGAACAGTCCCTGGACCGCGCGATCAGTGCCAAGCTCGCGGAGGTGCCGGCCCCGGCGGGCCTGCGCGAGTCCATCCTCGCGGGCGGCCGGGTTTCTAACACGACCCGGCGCAGTTGGTGGCAACACCCCGCCCTGATGGCCGCCGCCGCCGGATTTGCCGTGCTGCTGGCCACCGGGCTGGCCCTGTGGCCCAAGCAGGTTGCGGCGAACAGTCCGCTGGCCGAATTTGCCCTGGGCGACACGCTCGCCGGTTCCCATGGTGGCGGGCACGGCGCGGAAACCGGCGCACTGCAGGCGATGCTGAGCCTGCCAACCACGCGGCTGGGCGACCGACTGCCGGTGGACTTCAAGTCGCTGTGCACCGCGGGCTGCCGCACGGTGAACTTTGAGGGGCACGATGTGCTTGAGGTGTGCTTCAAGCGCGAAGGCGCCTGGTTTCATTGCTACATCGCGCAGCGTGCGGATTTTCCGGCGCTGGCCGCCGCCGCCGCGCCGGTGCTGTCGGACCGGACCGGAGCGAGCATCGCCTCGTGGGCCGACTCCTCCCTGCTCTATGTGGTGGTGAGCAAGACCGGACACACGGCGCTGGCCAGGTTGATTTGAGGCCGGATCGCGGGAGCACCCAGTTTAGCCGTGCCTTGGCCGGGTCGGTGTGTAGCATCTCCCCGTGAAGAAAGCGGCCCCATCGACGCCCGAGCATGTTCGCCTCGCCGAGGACGCCGGCCGGCAAAAAAACTGGAAGCGCTGGGGGCCCTACCTGGCTGAGCGGCAGTGGGGCACCGTGCGGGAGGATTACTCGGCCGACGGCGAGGCCTGGAAGTATTTCACCTTCGAGCAGGCGCACAGCCGCGCCTACCGCTGGGGGGAGGACGGCCTGCTCGGCATCACGGACCGGGAATGCCGGCTGTGCTTTGCCCTGGCGCTGTGGAACGGGCGCGACCCGGTGTTGAAGGAGCGATTGTTCGGCCTGACCGGGCCCGAGGGCAATCACGGCGAGGACGTAAAGGAGGCGTATTTCTACACGGCGAGCACGCCGACGCACAGCCATATGCGCGCGGTCTACCACTACCCGCAGGCGGAATTTCCGTATGCCCGGCTGCGCGAGGAGAACGGCCGGCGCGGGCGCAACGAGCGCGAGTTTGAACTGGAGGACACGGGGGTGTTTGCAGAGAACCGCTACTTCGAGGTCGCGGTGGAATACGTCAAGGCGGGCGCGAATGACATTTTGATCGAAATCGCCGCGACAAATTGCGGACCGGAGCGGGCGGCATTGCACCTGCTGCCGACACTGTGGTTTCGCAACACCTGGGCCTGGGGCTCCAAGCACGAGGGCTGCGAGCTGAAACCCCGGATGCAGCAGCTGGCGCCCGGCCATGTGCAAACCCATCACGAGTCGCTCGGGCGGTTTTTCTGGGAGATCGAGCCGGCCGGGAACCGGCACGCCGCGCTGCTCTTCACCGACAACGAGACCAACACCCAGAAGCTGTTTGACACGGAAAATCCCGGGCCGTTTGTGAAGGACGCATTTCACGACTACGTGGTGCACGGGCAGACCGGCGCCGTGAATGCCAAGCGGACCGGCACGAAGGTTGCGGCGCACCGGGTGCTCGACCTCGCGTCCGGTGAGACCGCCGTCATGCGGCTGCGGCTCAGCGCCGAGAGCGAAGCGCCCGGCCGGCCGTTCGGTGATGGGTTTGCGCAGATCTTCGCGACGCGCCGGGCGGAGGCGGAGGAATTCTATGCGACCGTGCTGCCGGAGGGGGTGAGCGACGAGCAGCGCAACGTGGCGCGGCAGGCGTTTGCCGGGCTGCTCTGGTCCAAGCAATTTTATCATTTCATCGTCGCGGACTGGCTGGAAGGGGACGCCAAGCAGCCCCCGCCCCCCGCGGCGCGGCGGCGGGGCCGCAACAGCGACTGGCCGCACCTGTTCAACCGCGACATCATCTCGATGCCCGACAAGTGGGAATACCCGTGGTTCGCGGCGTGGGATCTGGCCTTCCACATGATTCCGTTTGCCCGGATCGATCCGCACTTCGCGAAGGAGCAGCTCAACCTTTTCCTGCGCGAATGGTATATGCATCCGAACGGGCAGATCCCGGCCTACGAGTGGAATTTCTCGGACGTTAATCCGCCGGTGCATGCCTGGGCCTGCTGGCGCGTCTACAAGATGACGGGGCCGCGCCGCGGGCGCGACCGGGTGTTCCTGGCGCGGGTGTTCCAGAAGCTGGTGGTCAATTTCACCTGGTGGGTGAACCGCAAGGATCCGGGCGGCCGGCACCTCTTCTCCGGCGGGTTCCTCGGGCTCGACAACATCGGGGTGTTCGACCGCTCCAAACCGCTGCCGACGGGCGGGCAGCTCGAGCAGGCGGACGGCACGGCCTGGATGGCGTTTTATTGCAGCACCATGCTGGCGATCGCGCTGGAACTGGCGGAAGGGAATCCGGAATACGAGGATATCGCCTCGAAGTTCTTCGAGCATTTCGTGGCCATCGCGGACGCGATGAACCACCTCGGCGGCGCCGGCCTGTGGCACGAGGAGGACGGTTTTTATTACGACCAGTTGCTGCTGGAGGGGAAATCATTCCCGCTGCGGCTGCGGTCGATGGTGGGCATCATCCCGCTCTTCGCGGTGGAATTCATCGAGGAGGACCGGCTGGACCGGCTGCCGGGATTCGCGAAACGCACGCGGTGGTTTTTGGAAAACCGCAAGGACCTCGCGGCAAAAATCTCCTACATGACGCAGGGCAAGTCGGCGACGGGCCGGCGCCTGCTGGCGATTCCGTCGCGTGAGCGGCTCGAGCGGGTGCTGCGTTATGTGTTCGATGAACGAGAATTTCTTTCGCCCTACGGCGTGCGGTCTTTGTCGCGCATCTACCATGAACAGCCGTTTGTGTTGCAGGCGGGCGGGCAGGAATACCGCGTGGACTATGTGCCGGGGGAGTCGGATTCGGGGCTGTTCGGGGGCAACTCAAACTGGCGCGGACCGGTGTGGTTCCCCACCAACTTCCTGCTGATCGAGGCGCTGGAGCGCTACCACCACTTCTACGGCGACAGCTTCACGGTGGAGTTTCCGACCGGCAGCGGCCGGCGGGTCACCCTGCAGGTGGCGGCGCAGGAACTGGCGCAACGGCTTGTAAAATTGTTTCTGCCGGCGGGTGACGGCCGGCGAGCTTGCCATGGCCCGGAGTGCGATCCTACCGCAGACGCCAGACTCAAAGACATGGTGCTTTTCCACGAATATTTCCACGGGGAGACGGGGCAGGGGCTGGGGGCCAGTCACCAGACCGGCTGGACCGCCTTGGTCGCCCGGCTGATTGAGGGTTTTGCTACAAAAAGCCGCTAGAGTGTGCAAAAATTTTTGCGCAAGAACGGCACGTAAAAACCTGCCTGTTCAGTGGGTTACAGAGTTGGCTGGTAAAAGCTGAGTCAGTCCGTCCCAAGTAAAAAAATTGGGATAAGAACCTGCTTGTCGGAGTCTAAAATATGGCCTTCCTCGCGGCCACTTAGGCAATGAAAAGACAGCTCACTATATTCCTCCTGATGGTTACAGTCCTCGGCTTTACAATTAAGGCCGGGGCGGCTGACCGTTGGGAAACCTTACGCGCCATCAATTGGGTGGAGAACCCTACCAACCAGACCAGTGCTGGACGGTTTGGCGAGCTAGGGCCGTATCAATTCCGCTCAAGCACCTGGCGTATGCACACCAGCAAGCCCTTCAGCCTGGCGAACCAGCGGGAGGCGGCCGACGAGGTGGCGGTGAAGCATTACGAGTGGATCAAGCGCACCCTCGAACGGGCCGGGGCGGAGACCAGCGCCTTCAATATCGCCATGGCCTGGAACTGTGGTGTGGACACGGTGCTTTCCGGCCGGGCGCCGAGCGTCAGTTTTCGCTACGCGGAACGCGTGACCAATCTGGTGGAGAAGCTCAAGGAGCGCGCGCAGTCGTTGGTGGAGGAGACCCCTCGCCCGGTGGCGCCCCAGCCTCAAAGAGTGGAAGACCAAAGTGGCAATGAACTGCGCTTCCGGGTGCTGCAGGACACGCCCCGCTTTGTAATCGCGGCCGGCTAGGCCCGGCCGCCGGCACGCTCATTCCAGGAACGAACTCTGCTTGGGCGCCTTGCTGGCTTTCCGTGCGGCTTCTTCCTCGGGAGTGGCGTTCAGGTGGCGCGGCGGGCGCGTCATGCGCGATGCCACCGCCGCCTCGCGGTCGGTCACAATCCGGTCGCAGATTTTCTCGATCTGCAGGTGGAGCCAGTTGGCTGTGGCGCTGTTCTCAGTGTAATCCGCCGGGCCATAGTGGTCAATGCGGCCGGTCTGGCGGAGCCGGTCGTTCTGCTCGAATTCCGCCCGCACGGCAGGGTTATAGACCGCGTAGGTCTTGCCACCGCCTTTCTTGACGACGGAGAAACTCGGCACGTCGCTCGGGCCGTCGGCGATGTAGATCATGTTCTGCAGTGGAATCCGGCGGTCCTCGGGCGTGACCTTCGCGTTTACATCGATGGCGGGGTTCCGGTTCGTGCCCTTGTTGATCTCGAAGATGGCGCGGGTCTTGGTCGTGTTGTCGATCATGACCCCGATCTGGGCGATCTCGGCCGCGGCCTCGATGGGCAATTCCTTTTGTTTGAGGAAGCCGGGCGGCAGCGGGTTTTCGATGAACTCGCAGGCCCAAACGGCGTCGAGATGGGACGCGACGGTGCTGCCGCGGATCATCTCGGCCAGGCCGGTGCTGACCACGTAATGTTCCAGCACGATCTCGTGCTTGGCGTATTCGGGCTTGGCTTTCACCCAGGCGCGGGAGGACTCGAAGAATTTTGGCAGCCCGGGGTAGAATTTGATCTCGGCGCCGCACTCGCGCAGCACCTTGTTGCTCAGGCCGGGCATCTTCCCCGCCAGCACGTAGGTCAGCAGATGGTTCAGGTAGCTGATTTCGGGGGCGATGTGATAGCCCCGCTTGCGGTAGTTCTCGACCAGGGCGTTGGTTTCGGCCCAGAAGTCGGGTTCATCGATGCCAAAACGGCGGAAAAGGGAGGCCTGCATGTAGGCCGGGATCAAAGTCTTGTCAAAGTCCCAGACACAGGCGATGATGTTTTGAGTGAAGAGCGTTGAGGCCATCGCGGATATTTTCTACTAGACGGCGGATATCGCCGTTGATTCTGCCTTTGATAAAGCCGCGGGTCGCGGCTGAGGCAATTAGCAATTTCCCGTTTCACTTCCTGACTTCCTGCATGGACACCCTGCCTGACATCACTCCCTTTCAGCGCCGCCTCGACGAGCTGGCCGCGCAAATGGCGGAGCCGTCGTTTTACGCCAATCCGCGCAAGGCGACGGAAATTTCACGCGAACAACAGGGGCTGCGGCAGCTGGTGGAGAACTACCAGGCCTATGAACGCATGGGCCGCGAACTTGCCGAGCATACGGCGATGGGCAAGGATGCCTCCGCCGAAGCCGAGTTACGCACGCTAGCCCAGCAGGAACTGCCGGAATTGCAGGCCCGGCGCGAAGCCCTGAGGCAGGCGGTCCTGCTCGCGATGATCCCGCCCGAGCCGGCTGACTCGCGCAACACGGTGTTCGAGATCCGCGCCGGCACCGGTGGCGACGAGGCCAGCCTGTTCGCCGCGGAACTCCACCGCCTCTACACCCGCTACGCCGAAGGCCGCGGCTGGAAGATCCAGCCCATGAGCTCGAGCGCTTCGGATCGCGGCGGACTCAAGGAGGTGATCTTCCTCATCACCGGTGAGCAGGTCTACAAGCAGTTGAAATTCGAGAGCGGCGTGCACCGCGTGCAGCGCATCCCGGTCACCGAGGCCAATGGGCGCATCCACACCTCCACCGTGACCGTGGCCGTGCTGCCGGAAGCCGAGGAGGTCGACGTGCAGATCGACCCGCAGGACCTGGAAGTCAGCGTGATGCGGGCCAGTGGCCCAGGTGGGCAGGGCGTCAACACCACCGACTCCGCGGTGCGCATCGTGCACCGGCCGAGCGGACTGATGGTTTATTGTGCCGACGATCGTTCGCAGATCAAAAACAAGGCGCGGGCCATGGCCGTGCTGCGCTCACGCTTGCTGAAACTGAAGGAGGATGAGGAGCACGCCAAGTATGCGGCCCAGCGCCGCACCCAGATCGGCACCGGTGGTCGCAGCGAGCGCATCCGCACCTATAATTTCCCGCAGAACCGGATGACCGACCACCGCATCGGGCTCACGCTCTACAGCCTGCCGGCCATCATGGAAGGCAACATCGAGCCGGTCATCGCGGCCCTGCAACGCGCCGCCTTTGAGGAAAAACTGGCCGAGTTGACCGGCGGGCCGCTGCCGGTGCGGCCGCGCGCCGGGGCCGACGACGAGTGAACTCATGTTGACGGTCCTGGAGATCATCAAGCGGACGACCGAGTTTCTGGACAAACGCGGCGTGGAGGGCCCGCGGCTGAATGCCGAGCTGATGATCGGGCATGCCCTCGGGCTGAAGCGCATGCAGCTATACCTGCAGTTTGAGCGTCCGCTGACCGAGCCCGAGCTGGAGAAAATCCGGCCGATGGTGAAGCGACGCGGCAACCGCGAGCCGGTGCAGTACATCCTGGGCGAGACGGAATTTTCCGGGCTGAAACTCAAGGTTGACCGGCGCGCGCTGATTCCGCGGCCCGAGACGGAGCGATTGATCGAGTTGGTGACACAGAGGCTGACCGCGGCGCCGGCGAACATTCTTGATCTTGGCACGGGCAGTGGGGCGATCGCGCTGGCCCTGGCGAAAGCCTGGCCGGCCGCGACCGTGGTCGCGGCGGACAACAGTGCCGAGGCGCTGGCGTTGGCGCGGGAAAACGCGGAGGCATCCGGTCTGGCCGGGCGGGTGAAATTTGTTCTCTCCGATTGGTTCGCCAGCTTGGGCGCAGGGGAGAAGTTTGAATTGATTGTGGCCAACCCACCTTATCTCTCGGACGCGGAAATGAACGCGGCCCAGCCGGAGGTGAATGATTTCGAGCCGCGCGGGGCTTTGTCCGCCGGGGCCAACAGCGCCGCAGCTTTGGAGCAAATCATTCGTGGAGCCCGCCCGTATATGGCGGCGGGTGGACTGCTGGCATGCGAGACAGGCATCGCCCAGCATCAGCAACTGCTGGAGCTGACGAGCCAGTCGGGCTATGCGCTCGCAGAATCGCTGCGCGATCTGACCGGCCGCGAGCGCTACCTGCTAGCCCTTGCGTAGGGCGGTGATGGGGGCGCGACCGTCGGCCCAGTATTTGGGATCCTGGTCCAGTCGCAGCGCGTCCGTGACCACCCGCAGCGTCTCGCGCAAATGTACGTCGAGCTTGGCCTTGGTCTCGGCATCCGGTGCATCGGTGTCACCGTCCTCATCAATTTTGGCGACGATGGGCTCCTTGGGGCCGGCGGCCTCGGCCTTGATGACGGAGTCGAGCTTGATCTCGCGTGAGGCGTAATTGTCCTTGGCCAGCCGGTCGCGCTTCGCATCCATGGTTTTCTTGAAGGCATCATCGGCCTGCTTGAGGGCGAGGCGCTGGTCCAGGTTGAGTGAGATGGTTTTCTGTTCCTGCCGCTCCTTGAAGAAGTCGATGCTCTTTTTCAAATAAGAGAATTCCTCCAGTGATTCCTGCCGCTCGTGACTGGAATCGAGGAGGGGCTTGACGAAGATCTGGGCGAGCGGCTTGCCGTCGAACGGCGTGGATTTGATTTCATCCCAGATGAGGGCATGGGGCAGGCTGGCTTCGCCGATGGGCAGGAAATCATCAATGGAGGGCAGGGTGATGTCGGGCGTCACGCCATTCTTCTGGGTGGACGAGCCGTTGGGCAGGTAGAATTTGCGCACGGTCAGCTTGGCGGCGCCCGTGTGATCGAGGTTCTGGCTGAGGTGGGGCAGGTAATTTTTCATCTCCAGCACCTGCTGCACCGTGCCCTTGCCGTGGGTGGAGCTGTCGCCGATGATGATGGCGCGGCCGTAATTCTGCAATGCGCCCGCGAAAATCTCGGAGGCGGAGGCACTGAAGCGCGAGGTCAGCACGGCCAGCGGGCCGTCGTAGGTGACCGCGCTGTTGGTGTCGCTGTCGATCGTCACCCGGCCCTGAAAGTCACGCTCCTGCACGACCGGGCCCTGTCCGATGAACAGGCCGGTCAGGTCGACGGCTTCCGACAGCAGGCCGCCGCCATTGCGGCGCAGGTCGATGACCAGGGCCTTGACGCCCTGCTGCTTCAGCTTGCCGATGAGCTCGGCGACGTCCTGCGTGGCGGTGCTCTTGTTTTCGCCGGGCGTGGAGTCATCCGGGGGGCCGTAGAAGGAATTGAGCACAATCACCCCGACCGGGACGGTCTGGTTGTTCTCGCCGGGCAGGTCGTAAATGGAGGCGGAGGCGCGGGCGGAGTTCAGCTTGATGAGGTCACGCGTGATGACGACCTCCTTGGTCTTGGTCGCATCGGGCGAATCGTGCGGCAGGATGGTGAGCGTGACCTTGGTGTTCTTGTCGCCCCGGATCATGTCGACGATGCGGCGCAGTTTCATGCCGATGACCTCGATGGTTTCGGCGCCCTGCTGCTTGACCGCGACAATCTTGTCGTTCACGTGGATCTGGCCGCTGGTAAAGGCCGGGCCGCCGGGCACGACCTCGCGCACCACGCAGTTGCCGTCGTCCTCGATGCTGAGCACGGCGCCGATGCCCACGAGGGACAGCTTCATCTGGATGCTGAAATCCTGCAGGGTGTCGGCGGAAAAATAAGCGGAGTGCGGGTCATACATCCGGGTCAGGCTGGAGAGGAATGTCTCCTGAACGTCCGGGGACTCCGTGTCGCCGACGTTCTTCACCATGCGCTCGTAGCGCTTGCGCACGGTGGCCTTCGCCTCCTCGGCGGTCTTCTTGGCCAGCAGATCCTGGAGAATCTCGTATTTGATCCGGCGGCGCCACAGGTCATCGACCTCGGCGGCGTTGGCCGCAAAGGGGCTCTTGCTGCGATCGAGGGTGTAGGATTCCTGGCCGGTGAAATCGAAGTCCTGTTTCAGTTCGGCAAAGATCCAGGTGGCGCGGGCCTTGACGTGCGATTCATAGACTTTGTAGATGTCGAACGCGATGTCGATGTTGCCGAGGTAGGCGAGGTCGGTCTCGACGCGCGGGCCGTATTGCTTGCGGAAGGCCGCTTCATCCTCGGTGGTGAAGAAGAGCCGCTGCGGATCGAGCTCCTTCAGATAGTCGGAGATGAGCTCCGGGTAATCGGCGGCGGTGACGGCGTCCTTGTTGTAATGGAAATACTCCAGCATCTGGACCAGCGTGCGCGTTTCGAGGCGCATGACCGGCGTGGTCTTGAATTCGCGATCCGGCGCCGCCGAGGCGGCGGTGAACAGGGCCAGCGAAAGGACGGCAAAACGGGTGAGAAAACGGGGGGGTGATTTCACAGGTAAAGGGATGGTGACTTGATAGGGATTAGTGGTTCGAAAACGAGTATTGTTTCTTGAAAACAGCAAATCGCCCAAAGGAGTGCCCGAACCAGCTGGATTGTGCGGCGAAGCTCATTGGGAGAGGGAGGGGTTGAATTCTAGTGCCTGCTGAGCAAGTCCTTCGCTTCATCCAGAATCCGCTTTTCCTCATCCGTCAGAGCGCCAAAGCCCTGGCTGTTGATCTTGTCGAGTATCCGGTCCACCTCGGCGCGGAAATCGGAGGGAGCCTGGCCGGCGCGGAACGCGGAGGGTTTTGCCGCGGCGGAGTTTTTCGTGCGCCGGCGCAGCCAGGCGGGCAGCGTCAAGCCGGCGGCCCGGTCCCAGCCGTTGTTGGCGTGAAAAAACCGGAAGTAGATCCAGCCCGCCAGCATGCCGCCCAGATGCGCCGAAGGGGTCAACCCCAGCGGGACATAGGTCCCGTTGATCTCATAAAAGACCAGCCCCATGAGATCCACCGCGAGAAATGCGTAGACGATGTGCCGGATGTTGAAACTGACGGGAAAGAAAAACATCGTCAGCTCCTGACCCGGATAAATGCGGGCGAGCACCACCAGGAAAGCAAACATCCCGGCGCCAGCTCCGATCTGGACCCCGCCATGCAACCAGTGAACGGCAGTCCAGCAGAGCCCGCCGACCAGGATGGCCCCGGCATACAAGAGAAGAAATCGCCGCGGGCCCAGCACCGGCTCGAGTTCCCGGCCGAGAAAGACCAGCCCGAGGATCGTAAACAGAATGTGGAACGGGTTGTCCGTGCTGTGCAAAAAACTGTGCGTGACCAACGTCCACACGTGCCAGGCGCGCAGGCCGCCAATGGTGAGGGACAGCTGATTGGCCAGCAGTGGGCCGGCGGGAAACAGCGGAGACAGCAGAATCAGTTCCAAGGCAAAGGCGGCCACCAGCACCGCGATTAACCAGACGACCGCTGAAGTATTTCGCGGAGGATATTCGCTGCGCATGTATGAGCGGTCGGACAGCATGATGCATAGCCTATGTCGCTTGCGCGCAAACACAAGCCCCCCGCGTTGGGCGAGGCAATCCCGCGACATGACATAAGCCGTTCGACTTCTTGACAGTCCCATGAATTCCCCTTCAGTGGCTCGCTAGATGGCCAACAAAGCTGAAAAATGGAAGGACAACGCCGCCGGAAAATTTTACGTCGACCAACAGTGCATTGATTGCGATCTCTGCCGGGAGACGGCGCCGGCGTTTTTCAAGCGCCATGAGGAGGGCGGGTATTCCTTTGTGCACAATCAGCCCACCACGGAGGAGGACATCCAGCTTTGCATGGAGGCCCTCGAAGGCTGTCCGGTCGAAGCTATTGGCAAAGACGGGGACGAGTAACCCCCGGTGAAATGAAGCCGTATCACCGCGTTTTTTGGTTCAATTTCGTTAAGCTCTAAAAATATTCATTTAACCCAATTCTGCCCATGCCCAGCTTCCCCTGCATATCACATCGCGCTGCCTGGATGGCAGTGCTCACGCTGATCACGGAGGGCCAGGCGGATGTCGCCATTCGTGGCGGCATTTTTGAAAACACCGGGTTCAAGATTGGCGCGATCTCGCTTTATGATCCGCAAACCGGCCATTACCTTGCCGAGATTCCCATCGCCTCGGCGATGTTGCTGTCGCCCCAGGTGCTGACGGGAGCCGACAATGCCTTGGCGGGATTCAACGCCGGCGTCGGCACGGTGGCCTTCGGCTGGCGGCCCATCGAGCAGCGGGGCGAGGCGTCCGTGGCCGTGGGCGATTACGCCACGAACCGCCAGAGTCTGTATCAGGGGGTGGTGTTGCCGGCCGCCGGGGGCCTGACCATCGCGGCCGATGCTGACCTGTCCCGTTCCGAGTCGGATGGGTCGGTGCCCTTTGGTGATCACAATTTCCGGCGTGCGTCCGGGCGCCTCCAGTTGCGTGGCGCGCAGAGCCAGACGGATTTCTTCGCCGGTTATCAGGCGAAGTTCTTCGGCTGGCCGAACCTTTATACGCCGTTCAAGTCGGACGAGACGGAAAACCTCAAAACGCTTTTGGTGGCACTGAACCACCGCGCGGACTTCGGGGGCGGGGACTACCTGCAGGCTGGCGCCTACTACCGCCGCAACGTGGACGACTACCGGTTCAACCGTTTTGCCGCCGTCGGTCCCGTCCTGCCTTTCTTTCACACGACTTGGACACGCGGTGCCGCCCTGGACGGACACCAGACCTTGGGCGATTACGCCGTCGCCTTCAGCGTCCAAGCCATGCGCGACAGCCTCAAATCCACGTCGCTTACCTTCGGCCGGTTTCACACGCGGGATTATCTCAAGGTCGCGGTGGTGCCCGAGCATGAAATCGACACCACGGACGGCAAACTCAAGCTGCGCGCGGGCGCGACCTACGATGAAACCAACCACGACGGCTCGGCGTTCTCGCCCATTGTTGTCGCGGAACTGACCCGGCCCGGCGGCGGACGCCTTTATGCGCAATACACGGAAAGCACCCAGGTGCCGACTTACACCGCGTTGAATTCCAATGCCGCCGCCGGCCTCTTCCGCGGCAACCCCAACCTCGGCCGTGAAACCAGCCGGAATCTGGAAGCCGGCGCCGCATTCAAGAATGCCGGCTGGACGGTTGAGACGGCGCTGTTCTATCGCTGGGACAATAAACTGGCCGACTGGACATTCCGGCAGGGCGTCACGGCGCGCACGGCCAATGCCGTGGACATTGGCACGTTCGGCCTCGAGGTCGTCGCCAGCCACAAGTCACCCCGCTGCGACCTCGTGTTCGGCTACACTTTTCTGGACAAAAACGCCGACTACGGCGCGGCGGTAGTGGATGCCAGCTTCTACGCGTTGAACTTTGCGAAGCACCGTTTGACCGCCGCCGTCGTGCTGCGGCTCGGCGCCGGCTTTGAGGTCCGGCTGGACAATGAATTCCGCGTGCAGGAGAAGAATTTGCTGCGCGTCATCGGGGGCAACGACGCGGTGCTGTCGGCCGCGGGGCTGTATTATCTGCCGCCCCGGTTGCGCGGTCTCGAATTTTCCCTGCTGGTCGACAACCTGTGGGACAGTGACTTTCAGGATGTGCCGGCGGTGCCCGCCGCCCGCCGCCAATTTTCGGCTGGGGCGGCCTACCGCTGGTAAGGCCCGCCAATTAATTTGACAGCGCTCCGGTCTGCGCGGTCATTACGCGCCTGATGGACAATCCCTTTCTCGACCGGTCTTTTGGCATTCGCTGGTCGCAACTCACCGCGGACCAGGTCAGGCCGGCGATTGAAGCCGCGCTCACGGAGGCCGAGGCCGCCCTCGCCGGGATTGCCGGCCTGGATGCCGCCCGGGTGGATTTCTCCAGCACGTTTCTCGCGTTGGAAAATGCCACGGACCTGTTGAACGAAACCTGGGCCAAGGTCACCCACCTGACCACCGTGGCCGACTCGCCAGCCCTGCGCGAGGCGCACAATACCGTGCTGCCGAAAGTATCGGCCTTCTTCGCGCGGATTCCGCTCAACGCTGGTCTGTGGCTGCGCCTGAAGACCGCGGCGGCCCAGCCGTCGTCGACCGGGCTGCGAGGCGAGCAACGCCGCTACCTGGAGGAGACGATGGCGGAATTCCGCCAGCAGGGGGCCGATCTGCCCGCCGGCCCGAAGGCCCGGCTCGAGGCGCTGCAGAGCGAACTCGCGCAGCTGACGCAGAAATATTCCGAGAATGTCCTCGACGCGACCAACGTCTGGGAGCTTTTGATTAAGGAGGAAGTCAGGCTCGCAGGCCTGCCGGCCCACGCGAAGGAAGCCGCCCGCCAGAGCGCCCTCCAGAAAGGGCAGGGGACGGAGGCGAATCCGGTCTGGCGCTTCACCTTGCATGCGCCATCGCAGGAACCGGTCATGCTTTACGCCGGGGACGCGGAATTGCGCCGGCAGGTCTGGTCGGCCGCGGCGGCGGTTGGCGCACAGGCCCCGCGGGACAATCGTGAACTCATCAAGCGCATCCTCGCCTTGCGGCAGGAAAAGGCGGTGCTGCTGGGCAAGTCCCACTTTGCCGATCTGGTGCTCGAGCGCCGCATGGCGAAGGCCGGCGCTCAGGCGCTGGCGTTCATCGAGGATCTGCACCAACGCGTGCAGCCGGCCTTTGCCCGCGAGTGCCGGGAACTGGAGCAATTCAAGGCCGAGCAGACCAAATCCGGCGTCGCGCGACTCGCGCCGTGGGAGGTCGGCTTCTGGGCGGAAAAACTGCGGCGGGCCCGCTACGATTTTGATGAGGAGCAACTGCGCCCTTACTTCCCGCTGCCGGGCGTGCTGGCGGGCATGTTCGAGATCACCGGTCGGGTCTTCGGCATTCGCGTCACCGGGCGCCCGGCGGGCGAGGTGGAAACCTGGCACCCCGAGGTGAAATTCTACGAGGTGCACGACCGCGCCGGCCGCCACCTCGGTTCGTTCTATGTCGACTGGCATCCGCGCGAGTCCAAGCGCGGCGGAGCGTGGATGAATTACCTGATCACCGGCGGACCCCGGCCCGGCGGCGTGCGCGCCCCGCATCTCGGCTTGATGTGCGGCAACATGACGCCGGCCATGGACGGCAAGCCCGCGCTGCTCACGCACCGCGAGGTCGAGACGGTGTTCCATGAGTTCGGTCATTTGCTGCACCACCTGTTCGGCGAGGTGGGCATCAAGTCGCTCAACGGCACCAATGTCGCCTGGGACTTTGTCGAGCTGCCCTCCCAGATCATGGAGAACTGGTGCTGGGAGCGCGCCAGTCTCGACCTGTTCGCCCGGCATCACGAAACCGGCGAGCGCATCCCCGACGCTCTGTTTCAGCGGATGGTTGCCGCCAAAAACTTCCGCAGCGCCGCGGCCACCATGCGCCAGCTGGCCTTTGCCCGGATGGATCTGGCCCTGCATCTCGACCCCGCGGCGTATCTGGCGGGTGATTTGTCCACGCGGTTGTCGGAACTGCTGCGCGACTACCTGGTGCCGACCGAGCCGCGTTCGCCCACGGTCGAGAATCGTTTCACCCACATCTTCGCCGATCCCACGGGCTATGCCGCCGGTTACTATTCCTACAAATGGGCGGAGGTGCTCGATGCGGATGCGTTCACCCGGTTCAAGCGCGAGGGGCTTTTCAACCCGGCCACCGGCGCCGAGTTCGTGGCCAAAATCCTCAGCCGGGGCAACGCGGCCGACCCGATGCAGCTTTTCACCGATTTCATGGGCCGCCCGCCCGACCTGTCGGCGCTGCTGATCCGGGCCGGGCTGGCCTGATCCGCCCCCCGGCCGCCTTACAACGGCTTGGCGCGTTTCCAGCCCGGCATTTTTCACTGGCAAATCGCCGCCGGGTGGCAATCTGTGCTGCACATAACAATCAACCCATTTCCGCCATGCTCATCTACCTCGCCCTCCTGATCGTTCCCTTCCTGTTCGGCCTCTACGCGCAGATGCGCGTCTCCAGCGCCTACAACAAAAACATCCAGATTCCCTCGCGCGGCCATATCACCGGCCGCGAGGCCGCCGCGGCGGTCATGGAAAGCGCCGGCATCCACGACGTTGAGATCGTCGAGGTCGAGGGGCAGCTGTCGGACCACTTCGACCCCGTGCACAAGCGGCTCGCCCTTTCCTCGGCCAACTACCGCGGCTCCAGCCTTGCGGCGCTGGGCGTCTCCGCCCACGAGGCCGGCCATGCCATCCAGCAGAAGGTGGGTTACTCCCTGATGAGTTTCCGCCAGGTGCTCGTCCCCGCCATGCAAATCGCCTCCCCGATCGCGTGGTTCGTCCTGAGCTTCGGCATCCTGCTCGCCTCGCTTCTCGGCGCCAAGGCGCTCGGCATCATTGTCCTGCAGCTGGGCGTGGTGGCGCTGACGGTCATCGCCCTGTTCCAGTTGGTGACCCTGCCGGTCGAGTTTGACGCCAGCCGCCGCGCCAAGGTCCAGCTCGTCAACCTCGGCATCCTCGGGCGCGACGAGATGGTGGGGGTCAACGAAACCCTCGATGCCGCCGCGCTGACCTATGTGGCCGCCTTCGTGTCCACGATGGGCAATCTGCTTTACCTGCTGCTCATCCTGGGCGGCGGGCGCCGCGACGACTGATTTGCCCGCAAATCCCGGCGGAGCGCGGAGTTCTCGGGACATACGCCCCGGCATGCGCCCCTGCCGCGGATGAAGGCGATGATCCCGACCTGGGACGAGGACACCAAGCTCCCGACCAACGCCGCTCGCTTCGAGCAAGTCCGCCGCAAGACCAACGAGCTGCTGCAGCTGGGTCCTCAGAAATAGGTTTGCCGCCATTCGGGGAGTAGGGGGTGAACTTTCCTGCTACACCGCTTGGCATTTCAAGGGCCTGCCAGCAGTTCACTGCCACCAAGCCATGAAATTATTGCATGACTACCAGGGGCGGACTGTTCGCCTCACGGCCGAGCGGCTGGCCCACATTCGCGAGCACCCGGAGATGGTTGGCTTGGAACAGGCGATTGCCGACACGCTGCGGCAGCCCTCCCTGGTGATCCAGTCGGTCACTGATGAAACAGCCACCCTGCTCGTTTTTATTTCGGCACGCGGGTAGGAGACAAATGGCTCTGTGTCGTCGTCAAATACAGCGCGCTGGACACTTTCGTTTT
>WNFI01519021.1_pt1 | contig 30190 bp, 25 predicted proteins | sample 5400471 | NCBI WGS metagenome assembly WNFI01 (sample SAMN13153348, study PRJNA577476) | soil metagenome | isolation source: 100 cm saprolite on Douglas fir-dominated hillslope | place: USA:California | collected 2013-09-17
TGCGCCTATCTCTCGTCCGGTTCAGCGATCCGGCGTCATAAGTTCGCACGCCATCTTGGGCGGACTTCATCACCACTACGTTCGGATTTAGGTTTTCGGTACACACAATCCCCCTGCACGAAACCCGCCGGCCCAAAACGGCGGCCGAACGACAACGCTCTTATCGGCAGCGCAAGCGGCAACAGCGCCAGATTGCGCTGGCTACTGTCCTGCCCGAAGCTACGGCAGAAGTCCTACCCAGCGATCTGCCAGTCACTTCGGCCGTTGGGTTACCAGTCACGCCGAACGTCACCGTCACGCCCGTCACTCTCGCAGTCGCGTTACCTTTTACCGCCAACGTCGCGCACGTCACGGAGTCACACCGCCAGGTGGCGGGCGGGCGGACGATCAGCTCGTATGGCTTGACGGCGGCAGCCCTCGCGCTCGCTGGCGTTGGCCTCACTATGAATGGTTGGTTTGCCCGGACGCTGGGTTCGACCGATCTAGCCGGATGGCTGTTTCTCGCCATCGGCGTCGCCAGTGATCTCGTTGCCCTCGCCGTGCCCCCAACTGCCATCCAGCTTTGGCAGGCTCGTCAGCGGGCAACGGCCACAGTGGCTTGGCTGGTATGGTCCATGACCTTTGTGTTCGCCGTCACTTCCGGCATCGGCTTCGCTTCCGTTAATATCGCTGACGTGACCCTGACCCGGGCGTCACGCGTCACGCCCGCTGTAACGATAGCGCAAGATGCGTTACGTGACGCCGAGGCGTCACGTAACCGAGAATGCGCAGGCGGGGTCGGCCGCTTCTGTCGCGAGCGCGAGCAAGCCGTGACGGAACGCCAGCGCGCGCTCGATGCTGCGTTGAGTTCGGTCGAACAGGCCGCGGACCCGCAAACCGACGCGGCCGTTAAGATCGTGGCTTGGCTCAGTGCCGGAACCGCCAAACCAGCGGCCGGTGGCTTCGCCATGCTGCGCTTGATGCTGTTGGCGCTGTTGCCCCAAATCGGCGGCATCTTGCTGATGATCGGACGGGTGCGCTGAGAGAAACAGCTATAGAGCTGCCCGACAAGATGTACGACGGCCTCCTAGTAGGTTGTCCGGCTCGCCGTCTCCGAGCGCCTGACCACGGTGCATCTGGTCGATGTCCTGCGATGTGTCCTCGATCTCGACCATATTGCGAGCGGGCTGTATCAGCTCATCGTGCCGTAGACCGGAATCAGCATAACTGACGGAGTCGCAGGCGCTCACGAAAAAAAGCCGGCTTCTCCGGGCTCTCTCCGAAAAAACGTAGCGCAAATAACAGCGCGTTTTCAGCGCCTTACGAAATCGAGTCGTTCTCAAAACGAAAACCCGGGTGATCGAGTCGTTCTTAAAGTCAAAATCGAGTCGTTTTCAAAATGCGGGATCGTGGAAAATCAAAGGGATAGCCGAGTCGTTCTCAAAGTGTCCTCACAAATGGCTTAGCAGATTTCGTTTCTCGGCACCTTGGGGCACCGCACCAGAAACGCCGCTCTCTCTCACCGATTGCCCTACGCCAACGATCCGCAAGATACCTCTCAACGTTCGATCCGACTATGGTCCCTACCTCAAAATCATAGATTCGGCGGCGTTTTCGCAAGAACAGGCTAGACAACGTTCTTCGTCTCTTCGGTTAAACAGCGGAGTAACGGCCCAGTTCGTCCTATCGATCCGAGGGCATTGTCGGTTTGCACCGCCTTGGTCGGCATCGCACCCGCAAGCGGACATGCGAAAACCTTTGATCGATTTCGGCTTAGGGCAGCCACAAGCAGACATGGCGGCAGTATAGCAAGGTCCGGCTCGAAGCGTCGGCTTACCCTTTTGACTGAACCGACCATTAAGGCAGCAGTCGCAGGCCGGTTCCCTCGTCATCTACGTGACGCCCGCGAAAGGCGTCTACCCGGGCACCTCGCTCCTCAGACTTTCCCAGGACCCGATCACCTCGCGAAGTTCGATGCTCACGATATCCGGAAAGAACAGCAGTAAGCCCGGACAAGCGGCCTCATATCAGTCTAGGTCGGTTCGTGCGTTCAACACGGCGCTCGTCGATGGCTCAAGTCATCGCCGCCGGCAGTTACGACTAATAAACTGGCTGAAGGACGCAGAATTCACGATTGAAATGAACGAGCGGTCTCCTGTTCGGCTGAAGTCGGCTATTTTTAACTTCGCAGAAAAACACGGAATGCTGTCCGACCACTATCTCTCGAGTGACTTCGCAATCGAGAACGGCGAGTGCATCGATGAGAGCGGGGACACCACTTGCCATTTTAATCCACTTTTGTTCGTCAAATCTCTCTGGGCCTTTTACCTTAGAAGACGAAAACAACTCAGCGAGACCCATATGATCATGCGACAAAACATTGACACTCACACGCTTAGTTGCGCTCATTATGTCATGAGCCCCAGCGTCGCGGTTCACACAAGCGATCAGCGAAGGTGGATCCATGGACAACGAACAAACGGCAGTCATGGTCAGACCATGCCATTCACCGTTACTATTCGTCGCCACAATGCATACACCTCCGGCGAGAAGCCGCATGCTTTGCTTGAACACATCGGACGAAATCGGTGTCTCGGTGATCACGCCACTTCCTTGCGAATTGTTCGATAAGTCGTGGACTGCAACTGGCGGAATTGACCGCAATACCGAGCGATGCCGGCCAATTTAAGCAGGGATTCCGCAAGTCGTGATTTTGATGTCTTAAATCTTAGTATCAGGCGAAGGGCGCCGCTCGAGGATTCTCGCCAAGGTCACCTGTCAATCTGAATTGTCCCATCAAGTTGGAGACCGTGTCGAAATCGACGACTGCATGGTGGCACGCCGTATTGATGTCACGGAAAGCACGATAGACGGCGTTGCCTTCGTAGAGACCGTGCGCGCCCGATGCAGCGAAGAGACGCTCGATCGCTCGGCGGCTCAACTCCACGATATAAGCGGCATCCCAGCGGAACTGAATGCGATCTTGCGCCGACATCGGAGCTTTGTCGATTGCCATCAAGGCATCGAAGCGATCGCACATGTGCTCGAGAAGTCGTCGTGCCTCGGCGATTTCCGCGGTGGATTCTGCCACACGCTTTTGCATGATGGGATTCTTGGCCTTTACTACGCCATACGGTGTTGTGCGCGTAGATGTCGCTTCCACGAAAGCCCTTAGGCCGGCTTCAGCCATGCCGAGGACAGAGCCAGACAGCATGGCAGGGAGGCCCGAGTAGACTGAAAGCCGGTAAACGGGCGCCTTTGCATGCGGGCTAAGACCAAGGAAAGTCGGGTGAGTTGGCACCGCGCGATGGTCTGGAATGAACGCGCCGTTCACGACAAGATCCTTCGATCCCGTCCCGCGCATCCCCAAGGTATGCCACGTGTCATCAAGTTTGACATCAGCGCGCGGAACCATGACGTGTCGGATGATATAATCGTCGGGTTCGGGATTGGCGACTTTGGTCCCAAGTATGAACCAGGGAGAATGGTCGCATCCACTGCCGAACTGCCATCGACCGCTGAGACACCAGCCCCCTTCCACCCGGTCGATCAAGCCTTGAGGCGCCAAAGACCCAGCAACGAGATTGTCAGCATCACCTTCGTAGACTTCTCTCTGACATTCTTCAGGAAACCTGCCGATGATGAAGTCGTGAGCCACACAGACCATCAACACCCAGCTTGCTGCCGAGCACACATTGCCGATCTCCGCGCAAGCCCAGATGTGAGCACTTGGTGAGAGCTCGAATCCGCCGAACTGCTTCGGCGTAATCATACGCGCCAGGCCTGATTCTCGGAGGGCGTTAGCAGCATCATCGCTTAGACGACGCAGTTTATCACTCTCATGCGTGGTGGCGGCAAGCCGAGGAAGGATGGAGCGTACCGCATTCTTGTAATCGAAGTCAGGGGCGATCGCGCCTTCCGAGCGAACCTTGCCTAGTGCGACGGCATTATTCATTCGACATCTCCTTATAACCATCAGACAGCACCTCGACGCTCCACAGCTTGCCAGCGCTGATTTCTTGCACAGGTCGCAGACCGTGTTGAAGTTCTTGCCATCACGCCACGATGTCGGCAGGCTTGAACTAAGTCAAATTCATAGTAATAATTCTTTGTATGAGCCAAGTTAATAATTATCTCGACCTTAATTTGCTGCGCGTCTTTCTCGCAATTTGGGACCTTCGCAGCCTCACTGCAGCAGGCGATCGCCTCGGCCTAACTCAACCGGCGATTAGCCATGCTCTGCGGCGATTGCGGGAGCGCTTCGGCGACCCACTGTTCGTCAGAGTGGCAAACCGCATGCTTCCGACAGATGCGGCCGTGCGTTTGCACGAGCCCCTTGATCAAGCTTTCGAGCTACTTAATCGCACCTTGCAGAGCGGCGTCGCATTCGACCCACGTGTGACCGAGCGAACCTTCAGGGTAGCGATGTCGGACATCGCCGAGGTCTACATTTTGCCTCGGCTCACGACCGAGCTGTCGCGCATCTCTCCGTTTATCCGCGTCCACGTCGTTCCTCTGTTCCCAGACAGCGTGGTGAGCTCGATGCGTTCGGGTGAGATCGACCTCGCGATCGGCGCCGTCAGCGTACCTGACAAAGATCTTATCAGTATCGACGTTTTCAATGATCGATATATTTGCCTGGTGCGCGCGGGTCACCCGATCGCAAAGTCTAGACTTACGCGCTCGAACTTTTCAAAACTACGCTTCTTCTTCGCGCGGACGACGTCTTCAGTTTACCAATTAGCCGAGCAATGGCTTGCGGACGAAAACGCTCGGCCACGGATCGCAGTTCGCGGGCATTTCACCACGGCACCGGAGATCGTGCGCCATTCAGATCTAGCCGCGATTTTCCCAAGGCTGTTAGCTTTGGATCTGCATCGTGCTAAGGATTTTCGGCTGTTGGATCTTCCATTTGATTTGCCCCCAATGGAAGTCAGGGTGCATAGTCACTCGCGCTTCGCTAACGACACCGGTATCAAGTGGATGTGTCAGACGAGCGCAACCGTCCTGAGCAAGAAGACCATTGATAGTGTGCATGCGAAAATGAAGGGCCGGTAGGCGAGTTCTGAGCCGTCAAGGTGCTGCATGTCACTGTGGGGCTATGCTGCATCTCAACAGCGCTTGTCACTTTCGGGGATCGAAACGGGTCGAGAAGGCCGCGGCAGGGACCGTGTCGAGATAGCCAGCGCCCAACACATCGTTGGCCATTCCGGCGAAACGCCGCAGGGCCGCGATGCCAGCCTCGTTCCATGTCGTCGTATAATCCGCGATCACGCGCTCGCGCAGGAGCGCAACGGCGCCGGGTTCGAGCCCATATTTTTTGCCATAGGCTTCGAAGACTTCGGGATGAGTCTTCACGTAATCCACCGCTTCGAGCCATGCCCGCGTGAAATTTGTCAGCGCTTCCGGCTCGGCCTGCATGAAGTCGTCATTCGTCGAGTAGCCGATCCAGAGAAAATCGTCACCCGTGCCGGCCTTGTACGCGTCGGCGAGATTGCCGATGGACCTGTACTTACCGGACCCCTCGAGCTTGGCCGCGAGGGGATCGAACATAACGGCAGCGTCAAGCTCGCCCTTGTCGAGCAAAGCGGGAAGCAGGCCGGGCCCGGCAAACTGCAGGTCGCCTGTTTTACCCGGATCGAACCCGTAGAACTTTGACGCAATCACCCGAAACAGCACGGTCGCGGTGCCGGCCGCTCCTGCGAAGGTGCCGACCTTCTTGCCTTTGAGGTCGGCCATGCTCTTAATCGGCGACGCGGTTGGCACGATGACGTCAACCGTCACCCCGCGCCCAACCGGGAATATCATTGTGACCGGAAAGCCTTTGCCCCGAAACTGAGCGATGGCGGTCCAGCCCCCGAAGCCGACATCGACTTCTTTGCCGCGGATGGCCGTGAAGAGCCCGTCGAGAGTCGGATAGGCCCGGTACTCGGCCGCGATACCATATTTTCGGTCTATCCCCTGGTCGATCATGGCGCGCGACCCGATCTCGTTAAGGGACTGCGCGAGATCCCCGATCCGTACTTTGACTTGGGCAGTGGCAGCACCGCATGTGGTGAGCATGACGGCGGCGAAGATACCGAGGCGGAACAGCATACTCTCTCCTGGATGTTCAATGGGTCAGATGTTCATTCGGGCGGCGATGTGCCGGTCAAGATCATCGACCAAGCTCGGCTCAGTTACTGGGATAACGGACGGGACAGGTTCGCGGCCGATTCCATCGCCGAAAGCCTTAATAACATCGCGGCTGAACTCGAAAATGGCTAGATCGTCGTAGCTTCGCGGCCGGGCGATCGGGACGCGCATTTCCTGCCGGAATGCGCCGCCTGACATCACCAGGATCCGGTCGGCCAGAAAGCAGGCCTCGTAGGCGCTGTGCGTGACGAAGACGATCGTCTTGCGCGTCTCCTCCCAGATCGACAGGAGATCGGAGCGGATGCGGCGCGCCGTGATCTCGTCGAGCCCCGAGAAGGGCTCGTCCATCAGGAGAATGCCGGGCTCCACGCACAAAGCCCGCACGAGGGCGAGGCGCTGGGCCATGCCTCCCGAGATCTGGTGGGGATAGTAGTCGCGATATTCTGATAGGCCTGTCATGGCGAGATAGCGGGATTTCAGCTCGCTCCAGCGCGAGGTCGGCACCCGGCAGCTCGCGAGCGCAAAATCGAGATTCCCGTCCGCGGTTAGCCATGGGAGCAGGCGCGGCTCTTGAAACAGATAGCCGACGCGGCCGCCACTCACGCAAGCCCGCCCCTCGTAGGCCTTGTCCAGCCCGGCGAGGACGTTGAGCAACGTCGATTTGCCGCAGCCCGACGGTCCAAGGATGCATAGGAATTCTCCCGCGCCGACCGCCAGATCGAGATCCTTCAGTACGGCACGGGACGTGCCGTCGCGGCCTTTAAAACTCTTCCGAAGCGACGCGACTTCAATTACTGAATTCATACCGCTACCTGTGGGCGCCATGCGAAGATACGCTGTTCGATCGGTTTCAGGATGAGAAGCTCGATTAGGAGCATGATGATGGTAAAGAGGAGCGTCCAGGCGAGGACTTGGCGCATATCGGCAAGCTGATACCAGTAGAACAGCTTGAACCCGACACCGTTCGGACGGCCGATCAGTTCCACCAGAACCGTGATCTTCCAAATGATGCCGAGCCCGAAGCGGGCGGAGGCCATCACGTAGGGGAAGATTTGCGGCAGGAGCACGCGGCGCACGATGGCCGGTCGCGAGGCCTCGAACACCCGGGCCATCGCGACGAGCTTGGTGTCGACGTTCTTCACGCCCTCCCAGATGTTGATTGTGATCGAGGGAGCGGCAGTCACGGCGATGGCGATGATGGCGGCTCCCTCGTTCAGTCCGAACCACATGAAGGCCATGATGGCATAGCAGAGACTCGGGACCGTCAGTCCGATCATCACCCACACGTCGAGGACGGCCTCGGCGCGCCGGTTGAGCCCCATCACGATGCCGACCGGAACGCCCAGTATCAGCGCGAGCACGAGGCCTGCCACAACGCGCAACAGCGTCATGGCGAGATCGAGCCCCACTTGCCCGCCCGCGATATCGCCCCATAGGGCGCGTGCGGTCTCGATCGGACCTGGGAAGATTTCGGGTGGCAGCGTCAGGGACAGCAACCCCCAGACAATCACCGCCGTCGCCAGGGAGAGTAACTTAAGCATGGCTCGGAACCTGCATCACCTGCGCTGCCGGAAGGGCGATGCCCGCACGAGCCGCGCAGCGGCGCGCCACCTGCTCGGCCTCTACGAGAAGAGCTTTCTCGTCGACCGTCAGAACCTCACGATCCCGCATGACGACTCGCCCATCGATCACGGCATCCCGGACGTCGCCGCCGCGCGCGCTGTAGACGAGCGCTTTCTCCGGATCGAAGAGCGGCGCGAGATGGGGCTGCCTTGCCTCCACCGTGATTAGGTCGGCTCGCTTTCCGACCTCGAGGGATCCCGTCTCAGGCTGCCCGATCGCGCGCGCGCCTTCTGCCGTCGCCATTCGGAGCGCGCGCGCGGCGGTGAGCGCGCGCGGATCATTCGCAGCAGTCTTGGCGGTCGCGCAGGCGTACTTCATGCTCTCAAAAAGGTCCTGCCCGCAGTTGGCAGCGGCGCCATTGGTTGCGAGACCGCAGGTCACGCCCGCCGTCAGGAAATCCCTGATCGGCGGAAACCCGGTACCCCAGAAGAGACGCGTCGGGGGGTCGAAAAGGACAGCGGTGCCGCTCGCGGCCAGGAGCTCGATTTCGCGAGCTGAGACGTCCGAGCAGGCAACGGCCTGCACGTCCGGGCCCAAGCAGCCGACCTCCTCAAGCAGCTCGACTTGCCGAATGTTGCGGCCGAAATGGCGAGCGATCAACTGGTTGAACTCGGGCGACTCGGCCACGTGCATGTGGAGTGAAAGGCCGTTATCGCGCGCAATCCGACGCGTTTCACGGAACCCGTGCTCGTCTAAGACCCAGGGCAGGAGCGGGCCGATGGACAGGCGCAGGCGACCGCCCTCGGATCCGTGCCAGCGCCCGGCGAGGCGTCCGACCCGCTCCGCCTGCTCTCCCACGGTCTCGCAGAACCGCGGATCGAAAAGACGCGTCTCGGTGGCGCGTGCGACGGTGCCTCTAATTCCGCTGTCGCGAAGAGCGCGGAACGCCGCGTCCTCGAGATCCACAGAAGCGTGGGGCGGCATGAAGATGTTTTCGACCAAGCTCGTGTTGCCATTCTTAATGTTTTCGACGCAACCGAGCAGTTCCGCGACGTAAAGCGCCTCCTCGTCCATCGCGGCCATCATCGGCATCAGGAGATCGAGCCACTCGAGGAGGCGCCGCTCCGGACCGATCGTGCGGCCGAACACCATGCAGAGATGCGAATGGGCATTGACAAGCCCTGGGAGCACGATCCTACCGGTGGCATCGATGACGACATCGCAATTCGGCACGGGATCAGCGGTACAACGCTCAACGGCGACGATGTCGCGCCCCTCGACCACCACCCGCCCATCCTCGATGACCCGGCCCGTTCGGTCCATCGTGAGCACGAGCCCGTGCTCGATCGCGATGCGCGTCATCGGGAACACCAGAGCCTCACGGCCGCTCCTTAAAATCACTCACAGCGACGACGTTGATCGAATCATCGAACGTCTCGATCCGAGCGATGAGATTAGAGAACACCTCGACACTCGATAGCGCGCCAGCTCTGATCTGCGCGCACAGATTGGCTACTGTATCGAATTGGATACCCATCCTCAGAAAGATGTCCGCGTTCTTGGACTAAGTCAAATTCATGATACTAATTCTTTGCATGAATTTAACTAATGAGACCGGCCGTCTGCCGCGTATTATTTCGCTCCTTAAGCATTTTGCATTTGACCTCTCCCTGAAACAACAATCGGTCTGAAGATGAGTCCGTCAATCGCGAGATGGGCGGTAAAAAAAGCCGGTTGCGAGCGGCGATTGTTGGCATCCTGAAGGATTCGCAGCCATCTTCAGACGTGTGACAATCCCGGCAGATCATGGCCTGACGCACTCAGACGAAGACTACCCTTCACGTAACTTCATCTTGCCTTCGGTTCATCGCTTTGTGTTGCGTGAACTCGTTACCCGCGAACGCGCAGAGACCGCACCAGTTTCGCACCAGAAACGGCTTGAACGAAACGCAACGAACGCAATCGAGTCCAAACGAAAATGCAGGAAAATCAACGAACCTGCCCGTTATCCTGTCGCTCATAACGGTCTGGTTGCAGGTTCGAGTCCTGCCGGGCCCACCAGTATTTTCAATTGTTTATCGACGCCTCCTTTGCGACCGCGAGCTGGCACCCGCACCAGTTATTTCGACGAGGGCCACTACCGGCGCCTCAGACTGGCAACACGATACTTGAGAGCCGGGGATGTCACAAAGGCTCGTTTGCCGAGGATCGCAGAATCGGAAAGCGCAGCGAACAGAAATGTCGGGTTGGCGAATATTGCGGAGGCTATGCTCCACAACCTTGAAAAGATCACGCCGTTCCCTCATCGCTGTCGCGTCCAAGCTTGTTCAGCCGCTCAATGAACTTTCCTTTTCTCTCATGGCGCGCTCGGATCGAGCCGACGCGACTATTGAAATCATCTTGGCTTCCCTCTTCTGCAGCCAGCGCCTTAAGATCGGAAAGAATGCTCATCGCCTGGTCATAGCTGGGTTGCGGCGTTCGATTCCGTCCTCAATCTCGCGCCAGACGCTGGCACCGCGTTGCTTGAGAGCCTTCAGCCGCACGCGGCGCGCTTTTTCGGCCTGCGCTGCCTGGCGGCGCCGTTGCGCTTCACGGCGCTCGGCGTCGGCACGCTCACGCTCTTCCCTGATCTCCTGCGCCCGCATTCGCAATGTACCGGCCGTCCGCTGTGTCGCAGGCGCCGGGTTTTTCCTGCGAAGTCTGGTCCTGAGCTCGTGACCCGCATAGGAGTCGCCGTCAACGACGCGCAGCAGCAACTCGACTTTCTCGCGTTCAGGAATGGCCGCAAGCGCTTTTCGCAGCTCGTCCTTGGACACTGCCGTATGATCTGCACCCAACTCGGCAGCCGCCTCTACGAGATGGGGATCTAGGCCAAAGAAGTCGGCGAAGGCTTCGAGCGCGCCGGTCAATGGCGCTATACCCGGCAGCGGCTCGATTTCATCCTCAGGGATCAGCTCGTCCTGCACCGTCGTCAGCCAGAGGAGATAGAATAGTCTGAGGTCTCCCGACAGTACATCTGTTCGCAATGGCGCGAGCGCGGCAAGCCGACCGGAGCCGTCATTCCAGTCGTCATCCGCCCCCTCTTCATCTCTTTGCATGTCGACAATCAAGTTATCGCCGGAGGTCCGCACGTCGACCCAATCGATTTCACCAAGAAAGCAATTGATGTCCCCAGGGTTCACAAAGCGCGCGGGCACCCGTAGCATTAAGCGCCGCGTGCCCCAATTTGTCAGATAGAGATGCAGATCGAACCAGCGCTCCATGAACTTGCGCGGGTCGCCTTTGAGATTGCCCCATTCGTAATGGTTGATGAAGCTTGTCGCGGTGATCCGCGCCCGCGACGAAATCGATCGCAACGCGTCCTGCGCAGCTTGGTCGAGAGGTCGATCGATCGCCAGAAATTCGTAATACTGATATTCGCTCATGCGGGCTGCCTGCGAGAAGTCATCCGGGCCTACCTGGGCCGCAACGCAAGTTGCGTGCTCGACAGTGAGGCGCGCCGCCCCTCAAATTAATTCTAGCCGGAGCGACCGCCCGACCATGCGCGCGGCGCGCTGAAGCGTGGCTAGCGTCACATTGCCGTCGTTTGGGTCGAGCAGGCGCCCAATCTGGCTGCGCGAGGTCTTCATACGTTGCGCCAGGCTGGCACGGGATATGTTCTTCTCCTTCATCGCCTGCCCGATCTGCCACGCGAGGACTTCCTTGACGGCGATGGCCTCGAACTCATCGCGCTTGCCTTCTTCACCGAGGAAATCATCGAGCGTGGTGAGTTTGGCGGTGGAACGGATTACTTTCTTCTTCCTGGCCATATTGATCTCCTCATTTTTCAAATTCACGGCTCCTGCGGCGCGCAAGGACCATGTCGTCCGGCGGGGTCTTCTGGGTCTTCTTGATGAACCCGTGAAGGACCAGAATGCGGCCCTGCTGCACACCAAACAGGACGCGAGCGATCCGGTTGCTCGGCAGCGACGTGCGCACCTCCCACAAGCCGTCGCCTAGCGCGCGGCAAAGCGGCATACCCACCGGCCAGCGGTATTGAACGCGCATGAGGTCGAGGCCCACGGCTTGGCGGTCGGCGTCGTCCAGACTCCGCAGCCAGTCCCGCACGACCTCAGCCCCGCCCAGCGTGCGGTAAAACACGACTGGTATCTTGCGGGGACCACTACCTGGCATCCGGCCCTATATAATGTACATGTACCATATAATGTTCATACCCTGCAATTACAATTCACCTCAAGCTTAGCTGATTCATTGCAGAGCTTTCATTGCAGAGCTTCGCGATCTACCGACGTACGGTGCCGGCGGAGAGCAAGAGCGCCAAGTCCAGCAAGCGTGGGCAGAAAGCGACGGCAACGCGCTCTCATTTCGCGCTATGCGCTTCGGCGGCGAGATGCTGGCCGTTGGCGTTTCAGTTAGCTTGGTGCTTCTTCAAGCGATAATCGACGCCGCCTGACGTTGGCGAAGTTCGAGGAGCGAAGCAGCCTCCCATTCCGTCCCTCTATCGGAGCGTGTCGGGCAACCGCACCAGTTTCGCACCAGAAACGCCCCAACCAAAACGCAACGAACGCGATCGAATTCAAACGAAAAGACAGCAAAATCAACGAACCTGATCTATATTCGGCCGCTCATAACGGTCTGGTTCCTGGTTCGAATCCAGGCGGGCCCACCAATGAGATCAATTACTTACCGAGAGGGCCATTTTGGGCGCGGACCGCTTCGCGGACCGTCTGTTCCAACTGCCGTGTAGCAACTGATGAAAACATAAGTTCTCGAAAAGAACCGATAGCTTCGATTGAGATTTTGAACCTGCGACCCCTGCGTCCCGAACCCGGTTATCGCGCCATATACTACTGAAAAACCAAGCGTTTTAGCGTCGTATGACCACAGGTAATTCCGTTCGTTCCTGACGTAGCCGGGGTTATCCCGGGGTTGGCAATCCAAATAGCGTATAGGTTAGGTTTTCGACGAACGATTTTCAGTTGGTTGCAAGGACACTGAGCGGGTGGCACCCGATCACTCTGGTAGAGGGTTCTGCCCCATGCGCTGCTGGCCGATCTGCACAAATTCCCTAACGACCTCGAAGCCGTAGCGCAGCATCTCCGTTTCGAAAGCGGCCAACGCCTGGGGGATGGATGTCAGACCCTCCGCGACAATTTTCAATTGCCGCCCCCCGCATCGCAAGATTGGCGCCGCGGCCGAGCGTGGGAGTTGGAAAGGGACGCACCGGCGGCCTGCTCTCAGGTGAGTTCAAGCGCTTGTACGAACGCAAAGCGTCACCCGGACTACCTACCGGGCAGTGACTTTCGGGAGTCCGGTATCAGACGATCTATTGGATGGCCCTGGGCCTTGCCGCCTATATTGTTTGGCCTCGATACCTTGGTCAATATGATCGGGGCTGCGGGCTTGCATGTTGAAATGCGTATCTCGGACGCAGCCTGATCAAAAGTCAGCCCCCTGCTCAGTTCACTGAGCCCTTTAAGGGACTGGACCGACCGATGAATTTAGCTCAAGCGGGTTTCCGTACGTTCGCTCTTCTACGATCATCTTTGCTCAAATTGGAGATCAAATCATATCCGCATTCTCGGTGCACAAATGGTGCATCGGATTCACGTTGGCATCACCGCTTCCACTCGGCGTCCTGCAATAGCCGCCAGCTGATCTTGTTACTCTCGCTACGTGGCAGGCTATCGACGAAGACCACCGAACGAGGCGCCTTGTAGCTCGCCATCTTGTCGCGTGCCCAGGACAGAATATCGTCCGCAGACGTTGTCGACCTTGCGGCCTCATGCATCGTCACGAGTGCCTTCACCGTCTCTCCGCGATAGCTATCCGGCGAGGAGATGACGCAGCATTCCCTGATGGCGGGATGTTCATACATGGTCGCCTCAACCTCGGCCGGCCAGACCTTGAAGCCACTGACGTTGATCATCCGCTTGAGCCGGTCGAGCGCGAAGAAATAGCCCTCGGCATCGCGATAGCCGAGATCGCCGGTGCGCAGAAAGCGCTTGCCATCGCGTTCGATGAAAGAGCTGGCATTGGCGTCAGGCTTTTTCCAGTATCCCTGCAGCACTTGCGGCCCGTGCACAATAATCTCGCCGACGGCGGCGTCGCTGAGTTCCTCCAACGTATCGGGGTCGATCACCCGCGCATCGGTCTCATGCACGGGGATACCGAGGCACTGGCGCTTGGGTGCAGCGAGTGGATTGATATGGGTTGGCGACATTGTTTCGGTCATGCCGTATCCCTCGATGAAGTCCAGGTTGAAACGGGCTTTCAGCCGCTCGGCAACCACCGCCGGCATCGCCGCACCCCCGCCGGTGAGGACCTTCAACCGCGCAAAGCTGCTGTCGCGGAATCCTGCGCTGGCCAAGACATCGACGATCATGGTCGGGGCCGCGTTCCAGAACGTCACCCCATGCGCTTCGAACAGATCCGGGATCAGGTCCTTATCCCAACGGGCCATCAGCACCAACGTCGCGCCGGCGACGACCGCGGCGTTCATCGATCCCTGCATGCCGGCGACGTGAAACAGAGGCATGAAGCCGGTCATGACATCGGCATTGCCGAGTTGGTACCAGCGCGCCTGCAGCGCCGCCGTGAACAGCACGCTGTAATGGCTATGCATGCAGGCCTTTGGCTTGCCGGTGGTGCCCGACGTATAGGGCATGATCACAAGATCGTGCGGCGTTGCCATCATCGGCATGGGCACTTCTGCTCGCGCGATCGCCTCTTGCCAGCGGACCCATCCCGGCGAACGCGGCGGTTCACCAAGCTGCGTCACGCAGGCGGGCAACGCATAAGGCGTATCGGTCGGCACTTCGTCACGATAATTCGCGACCACCGCATGGGTGAGTACGTTCCCCAGCAGCGGCGCGAACACGTCGCATAGCTCGCTGCCGATGATCGCAACGGTCGCATCACTATCCGCAGCGAGATACGCAACCTCCGCGGTCTTGTTCATCGGGTTGACCGGCACGATCACCGCATCCGCCCGCATCACCGCGTAATACCCAATGACATATTGCGGCGAGTTCTGCAGCGCGACCAGAACACGGTCGCCGCGTTTGACGCCGCACCTGGTCTGCAGGAAGCCTGCCATCGCATCGACGCGATGACGCAATTCGGCGTAACTCAGCATTGCCCCATAAAAGGCCGTCGCCGGATGATGGGGGCGGCGATCCGCAGCACGCGCCAACGCGTCGTAGAGCGTTCCGTCCGGCATTGGCAGCTGCCAAGGTTCGCCGATTGGCCAGGCCGGAGACATCTCGCTCATGATTCGCCTCGCCCTGGCCTCTCTATTGTCATCCACTCGACGCGAACTGCCGTTCGTGCGCTTCGTCCGCGACATCCAGACCGTGATCGAGCGCATCGAGGAGTTGATGAGATTCGGCTTCGGAAATCACCAGCGCCGGCGCGAGAAATAGCGACGTTTGCTCGCCGCTGGTTCCGATCACCGCGCCCGCCTCCAGAGCGCGCGACGCCACGCGCGAGGCAACAGGTTCCTCATCGGTGTCGGCGTTCCACAAACGCCAATCCGGCCCGTGCAGCTCGATCGTCCAATGCAGGCCCTGCCCCGCCACGCGTTTCACGCTCGGGTGCCGCCGCGCGATCTCGAGCAGGCGCCGAGCGAACACAGCCTCGAGCTGGCGCACACGGGACAGGATATCTTCGTCGGTGACGACGCGGAGATAGGCGCTGATCGCGGCCATACTGATCGGGTGCCCCCGCAACGTTCCGTAGTTCTGCCAACTCTTACCCTTGAGCTGTTCGACGATGGCCTTCGACACCACGACCGCCGCGACCGCCGCGGCGCCGCCGCCCAGCGATTTGCCGAGGGTCACGATATCCGGGCGGCTCTGGGCGCCCTGAAACGCAAACCATCGCCCCGCCCGTCCGGCACCGGTCACGACTTCATCGGCGATCCAGATCGATCCCGCCTCGCGGGCGCGCAGCGCCAGTTCGTCCTGATACTCGCCGTCGTAATAGATGCCGCCTTGCGTATAGTCGATGATGATTGCCGCGGTGTCCGAGAGCGTCCCCGCGGCGTCGGCGAGGTATTGCTTGGCTGATGGATTGTTGGCAGGCGCGCCATAGATCGCGCCGTCTGGCGCCGGCAGGATGCGAACGGGTGCCATCGCGGCCGGCCGATGCGAGCCACCGGCGTGCACGGCGAGCCCGCCATGCCAATGCGGCTGCACGGTCATACTGCGCGACAGACCGACCAGGCCGTGATAGGCGCGTTCGCGGGTCGCCAGCGCCGTGCGCTGCGTCAGTGCCTGGCACAGCGAGAGCGCCATATCGTTCGCCTCGCTGCCGCTGATGCAGAAGCGAACCGCGCCGACCCAATCCTCTTCACCCCTAAAGGCCATGCTGATCAGATCGTCGGCGGCCTTCTCGCGCCCGATCCAGGTCCAGCCTTCGTTCACGACGGGCGTATCCGCGGCACGCCGGATCGCCTCCACCATCGCCGGGTGGCGATGGCCAAGGCCGCCGCCGGTATTGCTTCCGTCGATCAGGCGGCGGCCATCTTCCAGATGGAAATAAACCCCCTCGCCGCCGACGACGGTGAGCGGCGCGCTATCGCCCGCATTGAGGCCGGTCCGCAAAAGTCTGCTCATCGAGACCTTTCATTCGCCAATTCGTCGTACAAGACCAAAATCCGTGTGCATGGAAATCGTGCACACGACGTTAGAATTTGCCCGGCACCGTTCCCAGAGCCAGAACCGCATCGATATCGTGAACCAGAATCCTGCAGGGGAATCGGCTTCATCTAGGCCGCTCCATAGCCGCCGCCACCGCAGGTTTCGATGGTGACGAGGTCATCCTGCTGCAACACCAGATTCGACTTGCCGTCGATCTCGACATCGGCGCCGTCTCTGACCAGCGATATACGGCAGGTTTGACCGGGCGTGCCACCCTGCATGCCAAACGGCGGGATCACCATCCGTTCGATACATGTGGTCAGATGCATGAAAGGTGCGAGAATCCGGTAGGAACGCACCACGCCGTCGCCGCCTCGATAGCTTCCGGCACCACCGGAATCGCGGCGAATGGCCTGTCGTTCAACACGTATCTTGTAGTTGGCCTCGATCACTTCGGCCGGCGTATTCGAGGTATTGGCAAGGTGGACGCGTGTCGCCGAGACGCCATCACGATTGTAACGGGCGCCCTCGCCGCCGCCATGCACCTCATACAACATCTTCCAAGAGCCGTCGGATCGGGGCTCGGCAAAGAACAGCACGCCGGCTGTCGTGGCACCCCCTGCGGATAGACGTTCCGGGATCACATCCTGCATCGCGCGGAAGATCGCATCGACGATACGCATCGAAGTCTCGTGATTTCCCGCCGCGACGGCCGCAGTCCAGCCCGGCTCCAGGATCGAGCCCGGACGCGTGATGATGGTCAGCGGCCGCAGCGCGCCGGCGTTCTGCTGCATGTCTCGCCCACTCATGATGCGCGCGGAATAGGCTACCGCAGAGCGTGCGATGAAAGGCGTGGTATTGCAGAAATTCGAGACACGGTCGGCGCTGCCGGTGAGATCGAAGGTCGCTTCGTCGCCTGCGATGGTGATCCTGACGTGAATACGCGCCGGCTCGCCGCCCGCGCCACCATCGTCGAGGTAGTCCTCCCCTTCATAGACGCCGTCCGGCAATGCGCGAATGGCTTCGCGCATTTCGATCTCCGACAGATCGTGCAGGCGCGTCAGGGCCGCGACAAATAGATCCTTGCCATGCTGCCGGCAGAGCTCGACGATACGCCTTTCACCGGCCTTTGTTGCCGCGATCTGCCCGAGCAGATCGCCCTCACACGCCTGGGGATCCCGTACATTGGCCTTGAGCAGCTGCATGATCGGCGCGCTTACGCCGTCTGCCGTTGCGATCAAAACCGGCGGAATGCGCATGGCCTCCTGAAACGTGTCGATCGCCTTCGCGAAATAACTGCCCGGCCAGGTGCCGCCGATATCGGGCCAATGTGCGAGGCTGACCGCAAACGCGACGATGCCGCCGTCGACAAAGACCGGCCGCACCACCTTGACATCGTTCAGATGGTTGCCGCCAAGAGCACCGAGATTGTAGATCAGCACATCGCCGTTGTTCAGGTCGCCCACCGGCAGGATCTTGAGCAGTTCCGGAACGGTGTAGGCCATGGCGCCAAGATGAATCGGGATATCCCGGCCCTGACCGACCAGATCTCCCCTGGCATCGGTGATCGCGGACGACAGATCGCCGGCCTCGCGCAGCAGCGGCGAACGCGCCGAGCGCGTCATCACCAGACTCATCTCCTCAGCAGCCGCCGACAGCCCATGCCGGATCACCTCGACGGTAAACGGGTCGAGTTTCATGACGCCACCTTGGTCAGGAAGAGGTTGCCGATCGCGTCCGGTCTGGCTTGCCAGCCCGGCGGGATCACCACCGTAGACCATGCATCCTCGATGATCGCGGGCCCGCCGACTACATCCTGCATCGACGCGCGATCCACAATCTGGGTCCGCACGTCATGGGCGCCCTCAAACGAACAGGCGCGCGAACTCGCGGGCGACTTGCCAACCACGGTCGTGGGGCGGTCGACGACGGTAGTCGACGGCTGTCGTGCCTGCACGCGGACCGATTCGATCACGCAACTCTCCGCCGTCGCGTAACCAAACAGTTCGCGGTGACGGGCGAGGAAATCGCCTTGCAGGCGTGCGACGTCCAGCGGCAAGGCGAACGGCACCGCGATGGCGTCGTTCTGCGCGGCGTAGCGCATCAGCGCCATCAGTTCGACATCGATCGACGCCCGCGCAACACCATTGGCAATCAGCGGCTCCGATGCCTGTTCGATCAGGGTCTCGATACGCTTCGACACCCGATCAAGGTCGATGCCGTTCAATGCAACACGCAACGTCTGCTGCTGCAGGAAGCTGAAGTCGGCGGTCAGGCAGCCGAGCGCGGAAAATGCGCTCGATGCATTGGGCACCACGATCGAACCGATGCCGTAGAGATCGGCGAGACCTGCCGCATGCATCGGGCCGCCGCCACCAAAGGCGAGCAGCGTGCAGTCACGACCGTCGATCCCGCGCTCCACCGTCACCCGGCGCAACGCCCGCGCCATCGTCGCATTGGCAACCTTGACGATGCCGAGCGCCGTCTCCTTGAGGCTCAATTTCAGGTTCGCTGCGATCGGTGCGATCACGCGCCTTGCGGCCTCGATATCGAGGCCGATCCGATCGCCGAGCCGGGTGTCCAGGTTAAGGTAGCCCAGCAGAGCGTTGGCATCGGTGATGGTCGGCGCGGCGCCGCCGTGGCCATAGCAGGCCGGCCCCGGCTCCGATCCCGCGCTCTCGGGCCCCACGGTCAGACCGCCAGGTCCATTGCGCACGATCGAACCGCCGCCGGCACCGATCGAGTGAACCGCGAGCATCGGCTGCCGCAGCGGCCGATCGCCGAGCATGCGGCCATCCACCATCTCGGCCTGCCCGTCGATGACCAGGCAAACATCCGTGGTGGTACCACCCATGTCGAAGGTCAGCATTCGCGACGTGCCGAGCTGGCGCGCAATGCTGACCGACGCCGACACGCCCGCGGCGGGACCGGACATCGCCATCACCAGCGGACGCCGCTTGACCGCCGAGATCGGGACCATGGCGCCAGCGGAATGGAACACCTGCAGGCCCGGCCCGATCGGCAGCCGCTCTTCAAGTTCGCTCAGATATTCGACGGCAATCGGCATCGCCGCCGCATTGAACACCGTCGACGAGGTGCGCTCGTATTCCCGCGCTTCCGGATTGACCTCATGCGACAACGACACGTGCGGCACGATGGTCTTCAGCCGCTCGGCCAGCATCTTCTCGTGAACCGGGTTGGCGTAAGCATGGAGCAAAGCAACCGCCACGCTCTGCACACCCGTCTGCTTCAGCCAGGCCAGCAGCCGATCAATCTCGCGATGCTCCAGCGGCTTCAGCACACAGCCTTCATGATCAAGCCGCTCGGCGAGACCGAAACACAGCTCGCGCGGCACCAATGACGGCGGTTTTGGCGGAATGTCGAGGCGATAGAGATCGCGGCGCCGATAGCGGGCGATATCCAGCACGTCTTCAAATCCGGAGGTCGCGACCAGCGCGACCTTCGGCAGCCGCTCCTCGACGATCGCATTGGTTATCCGCGTGGTGCCATGAATGAAACGCTTGACCTGGCTGTTCTGGAGCCCGATGGCCGCAATGGCTTCGAGCATCGCCTGCACCGGCGCGTGCGGGCGCGACGGAACCTTGGCAATCCGGGTCTCAGCGGTATCGTGCCGGATGGCAACGATATCGGTGAATGTGCCTCCGATGTCGGTTCCGATTTCCCAGTCTCTATCCACGCCGATCATTCCATTCTTGGTTCGAACCCAAGCCGTCTTCGTCGGAATTATTTGCGGGTGAGATCCCGGAAATCGAGCTGGCGATGAAACCAATAGGTATAGCCATCGAGACTGGGCGCCATCACAGCGTCCTGGTTCGCCTGCCACAGCAGGACCAGCGGCATCTCCTTGGTGTATTCGGCGATCATCTGTTTGCTCATCTCTTCGTACTTGGCCTGGTCGAGCTCGAACCGCGCTTGAGCTCCGAGTTCCGTTACCAGTGCATCATTCCAGGAGCTGTAATTCCAGCGCTGATTGCCGGTGAAGAAGTTGCGGAAGAAATAATCGGTGGTCGGCAACCATGCCGTCGACCCCTCGGTGAAGAACGGCAGCCGCTTCTCGCTGACGGCGGTGCTCATCTGCGCATCGGGCAGTTTCTGAATCTCCACCTCGATACTGATCTTCGCCAGCGATTCCTTGATCAGCGCGGCCATCGGCTCGGTAATCGCCGCCGAGCCGACGTTGATCGTGAACGTGGTCTTGAATCCGGCGGGGACACCCGCTTCGGCAAGCAGTTGCCTGGCCTTGGCAATATCGGTCTTGACCGGCATCGGCTGGGGGAATTTGCCGGTCGGCGGCTCCATCCAGGAGGCGCCGAACAGGGCATAACCCCGCTTGAAGATCGCAGCCGCGAACATGTCGTCGTAAGGCAGCGCCGCGGCGATCGCCTGCCTGACCTTGACGTTGTCGAACGGCGCCGCCTGGGTGTTGAACGCGATCATTGTGAAGCCGTTGCTCTGCGGCGTCGAATCCACCCTGAGCTTGCCGCGCGACTGCAGCGCCAGCACGTCGCTGGCCTGCAGATCGGTGGCAATGTCCGCATCACCCTTTTCGATCAGATTGGCGCGGGTGGCGGGGTCGGGAACAGTCTGCTCGATGACACGCTTGAAGAACGGCAACTGCCCATCGCGCGCGCCTTTCCAGCTGTCATTCCGCCGCAGCATCAGTTGCTCGCCGGGCCTGAAGGCCTCGACCGCGTAAGCGCCGCTTCCGGCCGTGTTGGTCTTGAGCCATTCCTGGGCCCAGGGATCCTCAGGCGTAGCATGCTGCTTGGCCAGCTTGCTGTTGAAGATCGGCGCCAGCGGCGTGGCAAGATTGGCAAGTGCGAGCCGGTCCGGCTTGGGCAGCGTCACCGTGACGGTGCGCTCGTCGACGACGATAAACTGGTCGGGCGTCGTCAGCGAGCCGGTCCCCAGTTGGCCTTTCGCGAGTGACTTCGCGCTGACGGCCCGGTCCAGCGACCATTTGACGTCGTCGGCGGTGACCGGAGTACCGTCATGCCACTTCGTGTCTCTCAGCGTGAAGGTGATCTTGAGACCGTCCGGGCTGACCTCATAGCTTTCAGCAAGTTCACCGCGGATTTTCGCGGGATCAAAGACCCAGACGCCGGCTTCGCGCTTGCGGTCGAACGCCACCAGGCGATCGTAGGTGCTGGTCGAGACGCCGAAGGCTTCCCGCGTGGCTCCGGGCGTTGTGGGATCGAGGGTGTTGATGTTGTTGCCGGTCACCTGACGCAGCGTCTCTGCGCGTGTTTGCGCCTGCACAGTGATCGAAGCCGACAAAAGACACGCCGCACAGATCAATAGTCTCAACGAGACTCCGCTGGTCGTCATCATCACCCTGCTTCCCTATTAGAGCCATCCCGGCTGAATTTGTGACAGACCGGTTGCGGAGCCGGATAGAGCCAGAGTTGCCGCAAATAGCTAGGCCAGCCAACCGCAAATGCCGTCTCATTTGCTGCAAGACGTCTTCTGCACTTATCGGTGCAGCTTCTGCCTGCGAAAGATGCAGCATCGCCGTGAACCCGTCCGATTGCAGCTATGGAGTCCGGCCGCTCAGGCAGTCGGCCATTTTCGAAATGAGCCGGCGGGCGTCGTCGGCGTCCAGCCGGCCATATCCGAACACCAACCCTTGTCGTGTGGCTTCTCCGAGATAATTCTGCGACAGCGGCTGCACATGAACGCCGACCTGCAGCAGGAGTTTCACCGCTTCCGCATCGCTCATCCGCGCCCGCATTCGCTCGGTGAAAAAGGCGACGAGATGCAAGCCAGTCGCAGCCGATGACACCGTCAGATCGTCCGGCATCAACGTGACGATTGCGTCGATCAGGGCAGCCCGCCTCGCGGCGTAGACCTTGCGCATTCGCCGCAGGTGCCGCAGCAGATGTCCTTCCCGCATGAATTCCGCCAGTGCGAGCTGCCCGATCCCCGATGTGTGGACATCGATCCGGGCGCGGCCTTTCGAGAACGCCCCAATGAGGCGTTCGTCGGCTATCATGTAGCCGAGACGCAAGCTCGGCATCATCAGCTTCGAGAATGTGCCGAGATAGATCACGCGCCCCTCGCGATCGAGCGACCGCAGCGAGGCAATCATGCTGTCCTGATGCCTGAACTCCGAATTGTAATCGTCCTCGATGATCCAGGCATCGTTCTTGTTCGCCCAGTCCAAAAGCTCGAGCCGCCGCTCGAGCCCCATGCTGACGCCGATCGGATATTGATGCGACGGCGTCACGACCACGAGCTTCGCATTTGGCGCCAGCCGAACCCCCTCGGAGACGCAGAGACCCTTGTCGTCGACAGGCACCGGAATCAGTTTCGCGCCGGCCGCTGTCAGCGTCCACCGGGCTTCGACGAACCCCGGCTCCTCGACCCAGACCTCGTCGCCCTGATCGAGAATCATCCGGCTGCAAAAATCCAGCGCACCGGAGGTGCCTGAGGTCACGGCCACATTGCCCGGCGCACAGGCCAGGCCACGAACCGATCCGAGGAAATTGGCGATTTCGCTCCGCAGCACGGGATGCCCTTCGGGCGGAAGATCGAGGCAGTCGGAATTTTTGGGATTCTGCCAGGCCTGCCGCAGCAGCCTTGCCCACTCCTTGAACGGAAAGCTGAAAACATCCGGCGCACCCGGGCTGAATTCGGATTTCCAGTTGGTGTCGTATTCGAATGCCAGCAACGACCTCCAGCGATCGGAGACCGGCCCAATCTCGATCGCTGTTGAGGCGGCCTCCAGGGAGAACGCTGCCGGCATCAGGTTGGCTTGCGCCTGCTTGACCGATGCCACGGTGACACCTCCACGCGGCATGGACTCGAGATAGCCTTCCGCATAGAGCAAATCCCACGCCGTCAGAATCACGGTTCGCGAACAACCCAATTCGCGCGCGATCTCCCGCGAGCCAAGAAATTGCGTACCGGCCGGAAGAATCCCCTGCAGAATAGCGTTCCGCAAGTGGGCCGCGATCTGTAGATGAATCGGAACCGCCGACGCACGATCGATGTGCATTCCGGCGATCGACACGCGCTTCTTTTGGCGACGGGGCTTTTCCATGTGTGGAGAATTTGGCCTTACGAGCGACTAACCGGCAAACCGCTGTTCTCATATACACATTCTCGAACCAATCTGCCCGCCACGGACAACCGGTTCTACGGCAAAAAGGATTCTGAACTTTCGACTCCATGCGCGCGGCTGTTACCGCCTTTCCCCACACGGCGCAGATCTGCGATATTTCCTCCGATCGTCCGCCTGAAAGGGATGTTTTCGAGGAACCTGAATCGAACAGCGCCGCGAAGATTCCGATGTACGGCTTGCCCGCCTTGCTCGGTCGCCAGACGTACGTCTGTAACCTACACGCCCGGTCAAATTTCACTCGCTCGATCGGGCGGAGAGGTGACGGGAAGGGTAAGCCCGATGTGGCGATTCCCTTGCTGTCGACTGCGCGTCAGAGGTTTCATCACCCGTGCTGTTCGAGTTGATCGCAGCCCGTTACGAGCAGCGATCCATGATGATCACGGCCAGTCAGCCGCTCGCAACCCTTACGGCCGCAGGCGCGCCTATCGGCTAGCCTTGCCTTGAGCGAGCGCCGGGCGCCGGGCGCTCAGCCCCGTCGCGGATTCGAAGGCGGCGCCGATGCGAAGCACCATGCTTTCATCGAAGGCGCGGCCGACGATCTGCATCGACAGCGGCAGGCCCGATGCGGAGAAGCCGGTCGGGATCGACATCGCCGGGTTGCCAGTGACGTTGAACGGCATGGTCTGGATCGGCCAGTTCGGCGGGCTGTTTGGATCGATATCGGAGAAGGCGGGCGCCGGAATCAGGGCGCTGGCGGTGATCAGTGCGTCATAGGTCTTGAGCTTCAGATTGACCGCGCGCGTCAGTTCGCGCCGCAGCCGCATCGCCTGCTGAAGATCGGCCGCGGTGACGAAGGCGCCAAGCGTCATCCTCAAGTAAGTCAGCAGACCGAAATCCAGCGGACGGGTCTGGTAGTCCTGCTCATGAATGGCGAACGCCTCGGCGTACATGATGACGCGGCCGCACGCATTGAACAGCTCGTAATCCGGCAGCGTGATCTCTTCGACCACCGCGCCGAGCTTTTCGAGTGTCTCCGACCGAGCCCGTCCAGGTAGTTCGGCACGGGACGATCGACACTGGCGGGATCGAGCGGGTCGTAGCCGGCGATGACCTGCAGCGCGATCGCGCTGTCCTCTACCGTCCAGGACAACGGCCCGCAATGGTCGAGCGTAGTCGACAGCGGAAACACGCCGCGGCGCGAAACAAGGCCATAGGTCGGCTTCAAACCGACTGTGCCGCAATAGGCGGCGGGTCCGCGGATCGAGCCGCCGGTGTCCGATCCCATCGCCATGCGCACCAGCCCGGCAGCGACCGCCGCACCCGAGCCGGACGAGGAGCCGCCCGGAATATGCTCGGGGTTCCAGGGATTGCGCGCCGGCGGAAACGGCAGGTCAAAGCTCGGGCCGCCGAGCGCGAACTCATGGGTGGCGAGCTTGCCGAGCAGCACGCCGCCTTGCGCCTTAAACCTCGTCTCGACCACCGAGTCGGCCGCCGGCACATTGTCCAGCCGCAGCTTGGAATGGCAGGTCGATCGGATGCCGGCGGTGTCGTAGATGTCCTTGAGCGCGTAAGGCACGCCCTGCATCGGCCCGTTGTCGATCCCTTTCGAGAAATTCGCATCCGCCGCGGCGGCGTCGGCCCGGGCGCGCTCGGCGGTCACGGTGATGAAGCTGTCAAGCGCGGGATCGATCGCGCCGATGCGGGCGAGCGCGTCCTCGGTCAGCGCCATCGAGGTGATCGCGCCGTCGCGCAGCTTGCGTCCGGCCTCGGCGATGCTGAGTTCGAACAGTTTGGTGTCCGTCATGATCACAGGCCTCGCGTCACGCTCAGGATCGAGAATGTGCCGGCCGGCTCATCCGCCGCGGTGCGCGGCTGGCGCATCAGCGCCACCATGCGGCGCAGATCCTTGAAGCCCGCGAACAGAGCCGGCCTGCGGTCCGCCGGAATGTCCAGTCCCGCGCGCTTGGCGAACACGTCGAACTCCACGGTAAGCGCGGCGTCGTCAGGCATCTCTGTCATCATCATCCTCCTTGTCGTTGCAGAAATCGATCGCTCAGGCGGCCGGGATGGCCGGCCGGCGTGTATGCCAGTCGGTATCGCGCTGGTAGGCGTCGGCCGCTTGCAGCACCGCGTCTTCCGCGAAAGGACGCCCGCTGATCTGCAGGCCGATCGGCAGACCGTTCGGGTCGAAGCCGCAGGGAATGCTGATCGCGGGCAGGCCGAGATAGTTGAAAGGCCGCGTGTTGATGGAGATGCCCAGCGCCAGTTGCTCCGTTCCCGGCGGGCCATCGTCGACGTCGGTGGCCGCGATCGTGGGCAGGCAGATGCGGATGGTGGGTGTCGCCAAAAGATCCACCTGACCGAACACCTCGGTCGCGAACGCTTTCAGGATCGGGCCGCGCCGGCTGAGGGCCTCGACATAATAGGTGCCGGGGATGGCGAGGCCGGGAAACATGCGGGAATTAATATGGGTCGCGAAATCGTGCGGACGTTGGCGCATCCACTCGGCGTGGATCGTGGCGCCTTCGACGCGCGACACGACCGACGCATAGGTCGCGACCGCATCCATCAGTGGCAGCGTCAGAGGCACCAGCGTGGCGCCGCGCCCGGCCAGCACGGCCAGCGACGCCTCAAACGCGGCCCGCACCGGCGCGTCGACATCGTCCAGGAAGTAGGTCTTGGGCACGCCGACGCGCACGCCGCGAAGGTCGCCGTTCAGTCCCGCCTCGTAGTCGGGCACCGGCATTTCGGCGCTGGTCGGGTCGCGCGGGTCGTGCCCGGCGATGACGCTCATGATCCGGGCACAATCGCGCGCGGTGCGGGCGAGCGGGCCGACATTGTCGGCCGAGAAGGAGAGCGGCATCACGCCGTAGCGGCTGACGCGCGTCTGCGTCGGCTTGATCCCGCTCACCCCGTTCGCCGCGGCGGGAAGACGGATCGACCCGCCGGTGTCCGATCCCAGCGCCGCGAAGGTGAAACGGGACGCGACCGCCGCACCCGATCCGCTGGAGGAGCCGCCGGTGATATACGAAAGATTCCAGGGATTGCGGCAATCGCCGTGATGACGATTGTGGCCGGTGCCGTTCTGCGCGAACTCCGCCATGTTGAGGCCGGCAAAGGCGTAAGCGCCGGCAGCAGCGAGCCGCTCGATGACCGTGGCGCTGTAGTCGGGCACGAAATCCCGGCGAATGGCCGAGCCGCAGGTCGAGAGCCGGCCGGCCTGATAGTACATATCCTTGTGCGCAAGCGGCAGGCCGTGCAGCGGACCGATCGGACCGCCCGCGGCGCGCTTCGTATCGGCGGCGCGGGCAGCCGCGAACGCGCCTTCCTTGTCCACCCAGATCGTGGCGTTCACCGCGTCCTCGTGGGCGTCGAGGTTGGCGAGGCACGCCTCCAGCAGCGCCACCGCGCTCACCTCGCCCTGGCGCACCGCGTCCGCCGCGTCGACCAGCGACAGGTTGGCGACATCAAGCCCAATCGCCGTCATCGGCGCACCCCGATCGACGCCGCTTCGCGCAGCGCCGCTTCGAAGCTCGAGGGCTCGTCCTCGAAGCGTAGCGTGCCGCGCAGCGCCTCGAAATCGCGGATAAGTTTTTCCAGATCACCCAGCATGCGCAGGGCGACGTCGTTGGGCGGCGTCACGCCGTGCCAGGTCGCGATCGACGCGGTCATGTCGTCCGCGAATTTCGATTTTTCGGTCATGCGCCGTTGTCTTTCATGCAGGCTCTCCGATCAAGCTCGGCAACACGTCCGCGACGCGGAGGCAGCGGGCCATCCGGCCCGGCGCCGGGTAGACCGGGTCGGGGAAGGCCTGGCGGCATGCCTCGGTGGCGAGACCGCAGCGCGGCGCGAAGCTGCAGCCGCCCGGCAGCCGCCGCAAATCAGGCGGGCTCCCCGGGATCGCGGCGATATCCTGGTCCGGCGCCTGGTCGTGCACGGTGGAGGCTAACAGACCCGCGGTGTAAGGATGCGCCGGCGCGCGCAAGACGTCCGCGACCGGCCCCTCCTCGATCACCCGCCCGGCATACATCACCGCCACGCGATCCGCGATCTCCGCCGCCACACCCAAATCGTGGGTGACGAAGATGGTGCCCATCCCCAGTTCCTGCTGCAGGCGGCGCAGCAGGATCAGCACCTGGATCTGCACCGTCGCGTCCAGCGCCGTGGTCGGCTCGTCTGCCAGCAAGAGCCGCGGCCCGCAGGACAGCGCGATCGCGATCATCGCGCGCTGCCGCAGCCCTCCCGACAACTCATGCGGATAGGCATCGAGCCGGCGCGCGGCGGATGGGATCTTGACCAGATCCAGCAGCTCGATCGCGCGGGCGCGGGCCTCGGCCTTGGTGCCGCCCTTGTGTCGGCGGATCATCTCCACCAGGTGCTGGCCGATGGTATAGACCGGGTCCAGCGCGGTCATCGGCTCCTGGAACACCATCGCGACCTCGCCGCCGCGAAAGGCCCGTAACGCCTTTCCCTGCAACGCAAGAACATCCTGTCCGCCGAGTTCAACCCGACCGGCCACCTGCGCTTGCTTCGGCAATAGCCGCATCAGTGCGCGCAGCGTGACGGACTTGCCCGAGCCGGACTCGCCCAAAAGACACAGCACTTCGCCGGCGCGCAGGCTGAACGTGGCTCCGTTGACGGCGGTCACCGTCGCCTCGCGGCTCACGAACTTCACGGTCAGATCCCGCACGTCCAGCAGCGGCGCGGCCGCCTCGGTGTGGCCGTCCATCAGGCGGACCCCGCCAGGCTGTGACCGGAATCTGGCGTCGTCATATGACACGCCGCGACATGGGAGGAGCGGTCCTCCCAGTGTCCCAGTGTCGGCATCCGCGCTTCGCACACGGACTCCGCATGCGGGCATCGGGTGCGGAAACGGCAGCCCGAGGGCGGGTCGATCGGACTCGGCGGGTCGCCCACCAGAGGCGGCGCCTCGATCCGCCGTCCGGCGTCCATCGACAGGCGAGACCCCAGCAGCGCCCTTGTGTAAGGGTGGCGCGCTCGGGCAAATACCTCGGCCGCCGGGCCAAGCTCAACCACCTGTCCCAGATACATCACCAGCACGCGGTCGCTGATATAGCGCACCACGTTGAGGTCGTGGCTGATGAACAAATAGGTCAGGTTCAAAGTGCGCTTGAGCTGTCGCAGCAAATTGAGCACCTGGGCCTCGACCGACTTGTCCAGCGCGGAGACGGCTTCGTCGAGGATCACCATGCGCGGTCCGACCGCGAGCGCGCGGGCGATGTTGACGCGCTGCTTCTGGCCGCCGGACAGCTCGTGCGGGTAGCGCGGGCCGAACAGATCCGGCCGAAGACCCACCTTGACCAGGATCCCGCCGGTCTCGCCCACGGCGTCGCCGTCGAACACCAGTTCGCCCGAATCCGGTACCACCAGATGCAGCAGCAGCCGCGCCAGCGTTGACTTGCCGCAGCCGGACTCGCCGACCACGCCCAGGGTTTCACCCTTGAACAGGGTGAACGACACGCCATCCACCGCGCGCACCACGGCGCCCTTGCCCGCACCCTTCACCCGGAAATAGCGCTGCAGCTCGCGCGCGATCAGCATCGGCTGAGCGGCGCCGCCGCGATCCCTGGGATCTACATAGGGCTGCACCTCCATGGCGGCGCTCATCCACGCACATCCATCGCGCCGCGCACGCCGTCGCTGACGAGATTAAAGCAAATAGAGGTAATGAAGATCGCGATACCTGGCAGTGCGCAGCCCAGCGGGTCGACGTAGAGCGATTGGCGCAGGGTAGAGAGCATCAGGCCCCAATCCGGCTCGGGCGGCTGCACGCCCAGGCCCAGGAAGGACAGGCCCGAAGCGAGCAGGATGCTGACGCTGACGAGGCTGGAGGCATAGATGAACACCGGTCCCAGCACGTTGCCCAGCACGTGGTAGCGTATGATGGTCAGCGTACCCGCGCCGCTGGCGCGGGCGGCCTCGATGTAGTCCAGGTTCTTCACCTGCGCGGTCGCCGTCTCCGCCACGCGGCACATGGCGGGGGTGAACACCAGGCTCAAGGAGATGATGCCATTGATCATGCCGCCGCCCATGGCGCCGGAGATCGCGACCGCCAGCAGGATGGACGGAAAGGCGTAGAAGACGTCCATGGTGCGCATGATGGCGGTATTGGCTCGTCGGTGCCCCAGGGATGGCCGCGCCAGCCGAACGGCTTGAGCCGGCCGACAATACTCTGCTGGTACGGGTCGAAAGGCGCGATCAGCGGGGCCGCGATCGCCACGATCACGATCGCCAGCACCACGACGCCGAAGGCGAGCGTCACCCAGTCATAGCGCAGCCGGTGCAGCACCGACTGCCAATAGCCGCGCACCCGAATCGCGGGCGCGCCGTCGACCTCGGAATCCGCCGGGATCGCGCCCTGCGCCACCACCGCTCTCTCGTTCATGCTCGGCGGATCCTCGGGTCCAGCACCGCTTGCAACAGGTCCACGACCAGGTTGGTGGCGACGAAGATCAGCGAGAGCGCGAGGATCGTGCCCTGCAGCACGGGGATGTCGCGGTTGATGATCGCCTTGAACAGCAGGAAGCCGCTGCCGGGCCAGGTGAACACCGTCTCCACCAGAATGGAGCCGCCCATCAGATAACCGAATTGCAGCCCCATCACCGCCAGCACCTGTGGCGAAGCATTCTTGAGCACATGCCGGATCACCGCGCCCTCGCCCAGCCCCATGGCACGCAGCGTGGTGACGAAATCCTGGCTCCGGACCTCCGCCACGGCCGCGCGCGTGGTGCGTGCGATGATGCCGATCGGGATCATCGCCAGCGTG
>WNFI01251464.1_pt1 | contig 30176 bp, 18 predicted proteins | sample 5400471 | NCBI WGS metagenome assembly WNFI01 (sample SAMN13153348, study PRJNA577476) | soil metagenome | isolation source: 100 cm saprolite on Douglas fir-dominated hillslope | place: USA:California | collected 2013-09-17
GGATCGCCGGATTTTTTGTTTCCGAAGCCTTACCTTCAAGGCATGCAAAAGCTTCTTCTTCTATTATCTTTTTCTCTTGCCCTCTGTACGGTCAGGGCTCAACAACCGACCCGCCATCCTTCCGGCAAAAGCCGCCCCTCGGCGGATGAAATTAAACATACTGACTGCCCCGGATGCTGGAATGCCGATTCCCTGGGTAACCATCGCGCTGTCGTCCGGTTCAGCGGGCCGGGAAATATTGCCCGGGTCATTATTCCCTGGCGAAGAAGGGACTTTCATCCCGAAATGAAGAAGATCATTTTGCAGGACGCAAAGACAGGGCAGCTCATCCTAAATAAAAAGGCGGGAGCCATCAGCCGTGAATCCGGGGAGATCTTTTTCGAACCTGTCTCCGGCAAAGGGAGCTATTACGTCTATTATATGCCTTACCGGAATGAAGGCCGGAGCAACTATCCCAAGGGCGTTTACCGGAAGGCCGATACCACCGCCTCTGCCGAATGGCTGGCAGCGTTTGCCGCCAACGGACAGCGCGGAAAGACCGGCGGCGCAGGCCCGGCCGTGAACTGCACGGTGACGGAGCTGCAATCCATCGATGAATTCAATAGCTTTTACCCGATGGAAGAAATTGCGACGGCGGGAGAGATGGCTGCCCTGAAGACAAAATATGCCGGCAAGCCTTTCCTGGTCTTTTCCGAAGACCGCCTGCATTCTATCCGTATGGTAAATGATCTGCCCTATCGCTGGATACAAAAAGGCCCGGGCTCTCCCGTCCAGGGACAAGCGGACAGGGGGGAATACTATACGTACCAACTAGGGGTCTATTCGTTACAGTCCCTGGAGGAACTGGAACTTCAATTCAGCGATCTACAGACAGCCAACGGGAAAAAAATCCCTGCCGGCAGTATCTCCTGTATCAACACTACCGGCACCGATTATACCGGCCGGCCATTCACCAAAAGAGTCGACGTCCCGGCAGGGCAGGTGCAGGCGCTCTGGTGTGGCATCGATGTGCCAGGCAGTGCGGCGCCGGGATCCTATACCGGAACGGTCCTCGTGAAAGCAAAAGGAGTTAGCCCACAGTCGATAGCCGTGCGGGTAAGGGTAGTGGACACTCTTTTGGAAGACGGTGGCGCAGGCACCCCTTCTAAGATGACCCGGCTCAAATGGCTTAACTCCACCCTGGCGCAGGACAATACCGTCATTGCCCCCTATATTCCCCTCGGCATCCAGGGAGACACACTGATCAGCCTGCTGGGCCGGAAGATCCAGTTGAATCAACAGGGCTTCCCCGAGCAGATACAAACCTTTTTTACTCCAGAGATGACGGAGATGGGCTCCGCTCCCAATAACCTGCTTGCCGAGAAGATCCATTTCCATTTCACCCGGCAATCGGACGGGACAGACATTCGCCTTCAGCATGGGGGCGTGAATTTTACCCTCCGGTCACCCGGCACCGTACAATGGAAAGCTACCAGCACCTCGGAAGAGCTGCAGATGGACGTTAGTGCCTCCCTTGAATTCGATGGATTTTTATCGTACGCCGTGAAAGTGACGGCCCTGGAGGATCTGCCTCTGAAAGAGATCACCCTGCATATCCCTTTTCAGAAGGAGTTTGCCGGCTATATGATGGGGCTGGGACAAAAGGGGGGCTACCGGCCTGACAGCATCTTCCAGTGGAAATGGGATGTGGCGCATAAGAACCAGGACGGAGCCTGGATCGGCGCTGTCAATGCCGGCCTGCAATATTCCCTGCGCGATGAAAAATACGTACGCCCGCTCAACACCAATTTTTATCTGCAGAAACCCCTGATCCTGCCTTCTTCCTGGGGGAATGAAGGGAAAGGCGGCATCACCATCGGGGTCAAGGGCAAGGCTGTATTAGCCAATAATTACAGCGGCGCGCGTATCATGAAGAAAGGAGAGTCCTTATATTATAATTTCAATTTGCTGATCACTCCCTTTCATGCCCTCAATACGGATTTCCAATGGTCTACCCGTTTCTATCATAAATACAATGACCTGGATACGATCAAGGCCACCGGCGCCACTGTGGTCAATATACATCATGCCACCCCTATCAATCCCTGGATCAACTATCCTTTTATCGAATGGAAAAAGATGAAGGACTATATCGATCAGGCGCATAACCTGGGATTAAAAGTGAAAATATATAACACGATCCGGGAGTTATCCGATCATGCTTATGAGACTTACGCCTTGAGAAGCCTGGGGAATGAAATATATTCTCATGGACCGGGCGGCGGCTTTAGCTGGTTACAGGAGCATATCGGGGATGATTATATTGCTGCCTGGTTCGTTCCCGAGATCAAGGATGCTGCGCTGGTGAATAGTGCAATAATAAGAACCAGCCGCTGGCCCAATTATTATGTCGAGGGTATGAGTTGGCTTGTGCAGCATACTGGTATCGACGGCATTTACCTGGATGATGTCGCCTTTGACCGGGTCACTATGAAGCGTATCAAAAGGGTGCTGACACAGGACGGGCATCCGGGCATTATCGATCTGCACTCGGCTAATCAATACAATCGCAGCGACGGCTACAATAATAGCGCTAACCTGTATATGGAACATTTTCCTTATCTCAATCGGCTTTGGTTCGGAGAATACTTTGATTATGAAAAGAATCCCTCCGACTTCTTCCTGACGGAAGTGAGCGGTATCCCCTTTGGTCTGATGGGCGAAATGCTCCAGGATGGAGGTAATGCCTGGCGGGGCCTGATCTACGGGATGACGAATCGCATGCCCTGGACAGAAAATTCGGATCCACGTCCTATCTGGAAAATATGGGATGAATTCGGGATGCAGGGCACAAAGATGATCGGATATTGGAGCCCGTCCTGTCCTGTAAAGACGGACCAGGAGAAGGTATTGGCGACCGTTTATCAAAAGAAGGGGGCGTTGCTGGTCTCCCTGGCGAGCTGGGCGGAACAGGATACGACGGTGCGGTTGCGGATCGACTGGGAAAAGATAGGGATCGATCCCTCCAGGGCTACGATCGAAGCGCCGGAAATGAAAAACTTCCAGCCGCACCAGACTTTCCGGCCCGGTGATCCCATTCCCGTTCAGAAGGGAAAAGGCTGGTTGCTGGTAATACGATGATCGGGGCCGGTCAGCCGCCCGAAGACGGGACACGGGGAAGAAGGGAGTAAGAGCGTTAAGAGGGAGCGTTAAGAGGGATGGTGATCCTAAGGATACATCCTTTGCCAGGTTCGGAATCGATCGTGACGGTACCGTTGTAAAGACCTACGCGATTTTTGATATTCCTTAAGCCGATACCGCTGGATTTTTTTTTCATATCGAACCCAATGCCGTTATCCTGCATGGTTAATTCCAGATGATCCGGCTCTTTTTTCAGTTGTATGGTTGCAATCTTTGCCCGGGCGTGTTTTATGATGTTATTCAACTGTACCTGTACGATCCGGTAGCACATCAATTTCATGTTTTCATCCCGGATGTCTTCCCGGTAGCATTCGGTATCCAACTCCAATTGCAGGGATGATGAGAGCGGTAAATTGCCGATAAGTTTCTCTAATGCCTGGTCCAGGCTGATGCCGCCCAGGGAAGGGGCCACAAGGGACTGTGAGAGCTGGCGGATCTCTTCCATGGCCAGGCACAGGTTTTCGTGGCCTTTGAGCAATATCTCCGGCGAAGTATCTTCTTGCTTGATGAATATGTCCAGGTATAGCTTAGAGGCGGCCAGGATCTGGTTAATGTTATCATGCAGCTCTTTGCCTATTTCTTCCCTTTCCCTTTCCTGTACCTGTATGCTGGTTTGTGTGATGAGCTTTTGCCTACTATCGGCCTGCCGCGCCAGTTCCTCCTCTGCCTTCCGTTTTTCCGTTATGTCGTTTGCCAATATCAGCAAGGCCGGCTCCTGTTCATATTCCATTTCATGAGAGATGATTTCCACATCGATGGTGCTGCCATTCTTTTTTTTATGTTTCCATATGCCGGAGCGGTAGATGCCCGGTTCTTTTTCGGACCAGAGATGCCCGGCTTTTATAGTCAGGAATTCATCCCTGCTATAGCCATAGTGCGAGATGGCTGCCTCATTCACATCGATGATGTCCAGGTGTCTTTGAGAAACCATCCACATGGGCATGGGATTGCGTTCAAACAGCAGTTTATATTTTTGTTCGGAGGAACGCAGCGCTTCATTCGCCAGGTGGCTTTCTATTTCCAGCTGATATTTGTCCAGTGCATTCTGTATGGCGTTGGGCAAACGTTCCAGCCGGTCTTTTAAAATATAATCGCTGGCGCCTTCCTTGATCATATTCACGGCATATTCTTCGGAGACTGTGGCGGTAACAAGGATGAAGGGAGCTGATACGCCGAGTTCCCTGGTGATCCGGAGCGCTTCCAGTGAATTAAAGGCCGGTAATGAATGATCCGAAAGAATGATATCCGGCGTGAAATCCTGTAATGCTTTAATAAAATCGGGTTTATGCAAAACGAGTTTTCTTTCAAAACGGAACTGCGCCTTTCGCAAGACCCGGTCCACCATTTCCGCATCAGCGGAAAGGTCTTCAAGATGAAGTATTTTTAAAAGACGGTCCATCGTTCAATTATTAAGCGATCGTTCAATTATTTTTATTAAGCGGAGGCTGGTTGGTCAGCAGCCAATACATGCCCAGTTCGCTCACTGCTTTGGCAAACCCTTCAAAGTCGACGGGCTTTACGACATAGCTGTTCACTCCCAGTTGATAGCTCCTGATGATGTCCTGCTCTTCTTTCGAAGAGGTCATGATCACTACAGGAATGGTTTTGCTGGCATCTTGCGATTTGAGCTGCCGTAGCACTTCGATGCCGTCGACCTTGGGCATTTTAATATCCAGCAGGATCACTTTTGGCTGGTTCATTGTTTCACGCCCTGTGAATTTCCCCCGTGCAAAAATAAAATCGAGCGCTTCTTCCCCGTCTTTGACGTGCACCAGTTTATTGGCGAGATTCACCTTTCGTAAAGCGCGAATGGTCATTTCGGCATCATGGATATTATCTTCCACCAGTAAAACCTCCACTTGATTATGCATAATGATGTATTTTAACTCAATATCCTCCGGGCAGGCTGAAATAGAACACGGCTCCTTTCCCCGGGGCCGATTCTGCCCGGACTTCGCCCCGGTGTTTGTCAATGATCCGCTTTACCAGCGCCAGCCCCACTCCTGTGCCTTCAAATTCTTCCTGGCTGTGCAGGCGTTGAAAAACTTTGAATAGTTTATTCGCATATTGCATATCAAAGCCGGCTCCGTTATCGCAGACAAAATAAACGGTTCCGGTATGATCATTGGTAAAGCCGATCTCGATCCGGGGGGCTCCATTTTTGGAAGAATACTTGAGTGCATTTCCGATCAGGTTGAGCCAGACTTGCTTGAGCAGGTCCTCATCTCCCTGGCAACCGGGCAGGGGACCGATGATAATGCAGGGTTTTTCTCCCGGCCAGGTGAGCAATAACTCGGCGACACAGGATTCCGCCAGGGCCGCCATATCGATGGCTTGCCGGGTGAGCTCTCTTTTGCCCAGACGGGAGAAGGCGATCAGGTCGTCGATCAGCCGGCCCATCATTTTTGCATTGGAGATGATATTCCCGGTGATCCGTTTTGCTTCATTGTCGAAGCTCGCTTCATAGTCTTCCTTGAGTATCATGGCATATCCGCTGATTGCCCGCAAGGGGGCTCTCAGATCATGCGATACGGAATAGGAAAAAGCTTCCAGTTCCTTATTAACTGCTTCCAATTCAGAGGTCCGGGCCAGCACTTTTTTTTCCAATTCGTCGTGCGCATAGCGGACCTGGACGGCCATGGAATTGAACGAGGCCGCCAGCTTACCCAGTTCATTCTGCCGTCCAACTACAAGGGGAGTAGAATAATCTCCATTGGCGATGGCTGTCGTGGCATATATCAGCTGATCCAGCGGGCGGGTGATATTACGGCTGATCCGCCAGGCGATTACGATGCCGGTAATGACCAATAACGCGCCGATGAGGATGATCAGGTAGAGAAATTTGCTGGCAGCTTCGAGTATGCTATTTTGCGAAAGCTCTACCAGGATGATCCATTGGGTGCCTCCGATGGGTTTAGCCAATGCGATAACAGGATCGCCTCCGGGCCGATGATAGGTAAGGACTTTACGGATATTAAGCGTGTCCAGCGGCGGTTTTGCAACTGGCTTGATCATGTCCGTCCAGAGCGTTCCGTCATTATTGCCGAAATAAAGAGTGGCCTTTGTACCCATCAGTCGTGAGAGCTGATCGATTGCCTGAGGTGTTGCCAGGAAAGACCGCCAACGCAGGAGATACCCGATGGGCTTTCTGTCTTTTGCCACCATTGTGATTATAGGATAGTACATCGAACCATCGACCAGGTATGTTTTTCCGACTGTGTTGGTATCGGGCTTTCTCAGGGCGAATTCCTTTGAAGCATCCAATCCTGTTTTCATCCCGATCTTGTCCTTTCCAATCAGAAGCAGGCTCTGACCATGTACGTCCTGCAATTGCACCAGGACGGTCTGGGAATCTGTTTTGAGCTTTTGCATGGCCTCCAGCGCTTTGGCGGGGGATGGCCGGCGCCCTGAGTCTGCCAAAAGGAAATTCACGATATCTTCCTGGCCTGCTACGGCTTGTGTGGCAACAGTCAGTGTATGTGCGGACTGTTGAAACATGGAGGAAAGCGCGTCCGTTACGCTTTTTAGCCGTTGCTGTCCGATTGCCAGCGATGCACGACGGATGCCTATATAGGAAATAGCGCCGAAGATGGTAATGAGGGTCAGGAGGAGAAGGCAGATCAAAAGAGGAAGCTGTTTGCGGATGGAAAGACCATGCAATGGAAAAGCAACCAGTCCTGATCGTATGGTTTTAGGTATCTTCATAGAGGTAGCCCAGATTTTCTATATTCTTTTTGTTATTCAGAAGCACTTTTTGTAAGACCTGCCGTTGGGATTTTCGCATAGTCATCACAGAAACAGAGCCGGGCCTCTGATTATTTCCGGTTGGATGCAGCGATCTGTCCTTTCAGGGGTCATTCTAAAAATACATATTTGTTATGAATAAATGAAACGATGCAGATTAAAATTACTTTAACCGTTATAACTTGCAGCATACACTTTACTTCCGGTTAAACTGGCGATCCGTATAATGTATCAATATAATGTAAATATAAAAATGATGTAAGCCATGAAGTTATATAAGACCCTGAAAGGTAATATACTGCAGACCGATGAAAAATTTTACCAGATCGACCGGGCCTGGGATGAACTGATTAACCGGGAAGGGCTCTATAATTATCTTAGGACGGCTGTTACACCCGGTAATGAGCTGCCAACTCCGCAGGCCGCCACCTGGTGCGAAAAGGAGATCCTGGCGCCTATCGGGTCTCAGGAGGTCTGGGCTGCGGGGGTCACTTACCTGCGTAGCCGGGATGCCAGGATGGAAGAATCGAAGGACTCGGGCGGGGCGGATTTCTATGATAAGGTCTATGCGGCAGAACGCCCTGAATTATTCTTTAAATCCCTGGCACACCGGGTGTCGGCTCATGGAGAGCCCGTATATATCCGCAAAGATTCGGCCTGGAATGTGCCGGAACCGGAATTGACGCTGTTTTCCAATTCAAAAGGGAATATTCAGGCGTATACCATCGGGAACGATATGAGCTCCCGGAGCATCGAGGGCGAAAATCCACTCTACCTTCCCCAGGCAAAAGTTTATGAGAGAAGCGCTGCCCTGGGCCCCTGTCTCTACGTGCCGGAGCATCCGATCCCCTTAACTACCGGCATTCATATGACCATCAGCCGGGGCGGGAAAAATGTCTATACCGGAGAGGTGCCCATCAGCCAGATAAAAAGACCGTTAACGGAACTGGTCAACTGGCTCTACCGGGAGACTGATTTTATAGCTGGTAGCTTTCTGATGACAGGCACTTGCCTGGTGCCTCCGAATGAATTCACCTTACAGGAAGAGGATATCGTCGATATTTCCATCGACGGGATCGGGACGCTGACTAATTATATTAGTTACAAGCCATAGTGGGACCCGGGCGCGAGCCCTCCCGGCCGACCTGTACTAACTAACCTTCTACCGCTTATCTTTGCGCCCAGCAAATTCTTATTTTCCGGGCTTATGCAAAAAATGAATTGGCAGCAGTTATATAGTCCTTTACGAACGGGATCGGCTAAAAAGAGCGCTCCTGCCGTGCAGCAGTCGTCTTTCGCCCCTCATCTCCGTACGTCCTTCCTGAAGGATTATGATCGCATTATCTTTTCTTCCGCTTTTCGCCGGCTGCAAAATAAAACGCAGGTATTCCCCCTGCCCGGACCCGTATTTGTCCATAACCGGTTGACCCATAGCCTGGAAGTGGCTTCCGTGGGCCGTTCATTAGGCAAGACGGTAGGAGATGCCCTGGCTGAGAAATATGCCCAACAGGGAGAAGAATTCCGGGAATTCTATAAATATGAGCTGCCTTCCGTAGTAGCTGCCGGATGCCTGGCGCATGATATCGGCAATCCGCCCTTCGGTCATTCCGGGGAAGACGCCATCCGTAGTTTTTTCAGGGGACTGGAAGGAGAAGCCGGAAGACGATTTAAAGAAGAGCTGAGCGCCAACCAGCAGCGGGACTTTCTGTATTTTGAAGGGAATGCCAATGCCTTCCGGACATTGACCCACCATTTCAATGAAAAAGCCCTGGGCGGCTTCCGCCTCACTTATGCTACCCTGGCCTCTATCGTGAAATATCCGGCCGATTCCGCCAATGGTTTTGACAAACAGCAACTGGCGACGAAAAAATCGGGTTTCTTTGATTCCGAGATCGATACTTACAAGGAGATCGCTGTCGCATTGGGAATTCCTCAGCCGGATCCCACGAAGAATGTCTTTGCCCGACACCCCTTTGTATACCTGGTGGAGGCGGCAGACGATATCTGCTACCGGGTCATCGATTTTGAGGATGCCCATCGGCTGCATATTATCTCTATCGATACGATTAAGGATCTTTTTCTTTCCTTTTTTGATAACGAAGAGGGATATAATTCAAGGGAGAAGGTGGAGAAGGTCTTTCATGATATCAATGACGGTAACCAGAAAGTGCAATACCTGCGGGCCATGCTGATCGGTCTCCTGATCGAACGGGTATGTGACATATTCATGGAAAAGGAAACCGAACTACTGGAAGGCAGACTGGCAAAATCTCTGATCGATTATTTGCCGGAAAGGGAAGGGGCGCTGATAAAAAAGATCGACGCTTATTCCGTACAGCATATTTATAATCATCGTTCGGTGGTGGAGATCGAGATCGCCGGCTATAATGTGATTGGAGGGATGCTGAAAGAGTTTTTCGCTGCCGTGCTGGATCCACACGCTCCCAAATCGGAAAAATTGCTCCAGCTTATTTCTAAACAATTCATCATTTCCGGGCAGCCGGGCCGGCTGTATTATGATATTCAATCCGTAGTGGATTTTATCACCGGCATGACCGATCTCTATGCTGTAGACCTTTACCGGAAGATCACCGGCATGACCTTTCCCCAGATCCGATAGACAGGCGGGGGCAAACAATATTCAATGGGATATCAGTAAATATGCTGCAGGCGTCTATTATCTTACTTCGGAAGGGCTGCGGGGGGAATCGGTGAAGGTTGTAAAATACTAGCTTGTCTCCTGTAACCGGAGGGTGGAAGCTATCTTTTTCAAGGCGATCGCCAACTGGGTTTCTACTGTTTTGACAGACAGGCCCAGCAATTCTGCCACATCTTTATATTTTAGCCCATCTTCCCGGATAAGCTTGAAAATAAGTTTGCACCGGGGAGGGAGTTGGTCAATGGCTGCGAGGACCGCCTTTACTGTTTCTGCGCTGACGAGCAGGGCTTCGGGGTCTGCATGGAACTGTATATAATTACTACAGTGCTGTTCGATGTCGAGGGTGTGAGGAAAATGATTGTCGCGGAGATAATTCAGGGAAAGGTTTTTTACGGATACATATAAGTAGACGTCCAGGTTCTCTATCTCAGAAAGGGAGACCCTTTTCTTCCAGAGATTCATAAATACATCATGGATGATCTCTTCAGCAGGTTCTTTTACGTGTACAATGGAAAAGCAAAACCGGTATAAGCGGACAAAATAATGCCTGTACAGGTCTTCGAAGGCATGCTCATCGGTTAATGCTATTAGTCTTCCTAACAAATTTTTTGTACTGGTCTCCATCCTTATAACGCATACTGCGCTTTATATGGCAATAATACAGCTAGTAGATAAAGGTAAATTTTTTTATTTTCTTTTAAGGGTTTTTAAAAATTCCCGTGTCCTTATCCTAACCGGGCGTAGCCAGGTTGTGAACAAGGCTCCCTCATTTTTTAGAATTATGGATCAGGAAAGAATAGGAATATTGTTGTCAAAGCTGCTGGCAGGAGAGGCCACCCTCCCGGAGCAAAAGGAACTGGAAATGGCCTTTCGGGATGATCCCTCCTTAAGGGAGACCTGGAATGTCTTAAGGGCATTGAAAGAAGCCCCTCCCGGAGGTCTGTCCGTTGAAGAGGAGCAAAAGATGCTGGAGAAAGGCCTGCAGCGACTGGAACTCACCCGCCAGGAACGGCCCGGACTTTCTGTCGCCGCCCGGGGACAAGAAGAACCTGTCGCCGCCAGCTGGCAGGGAGAGGCAATTGCCGCCGGGGGACAGGAAGAACCCGCTGTCGTTATGCGGGGGGGGCGGTGGATGATTGCCGCGGCTTCCGTATTCGTCCTGGTCATCGCTGGTGTGGCCCTTTACTCCGGGCATAAGACAAGTCCTGTGCCCGCCACTCCCGTGGTAGCGAAAGAACTGGTCTCAAAATATGGTTCCCGTTCCTTTATAGAATTATCTGACGGCTCGAAATTATGGCTGAATGCAGGTAGCAAAGTGCGATACCTGACTCCTTTTGCCGTTGGCAAAAGGGAACTGACCCTCTCAGGAGAAGCCTATTTCGATGTGAAGCACGATCCTGCTCATCCCTTTATCATTCACACCGGCAAACTGGATGTGCGGGTATTGGGTACGACGTTGAATATAAAAGCCTATCCCGGCGATTCATTGACGGAGACGACGCTGATCCGGGGAAAGGTGGAAGTCGAATTCACCAACCATTCGCATACGGCTATCGTTCTAAAACCCAGTGAAAAATTAATTGTCAGCACGGGAACGAATCAATTCGACCTGTCGGGGGTAGGCGGCATCGGCCCTTCCGCAACGCCGGCGACGGCGGTGAAGGAGTATCAGACTCCCAAAGTCATTACCGCTCCAATCGTACCGGATTCCGCCGATGGGACGATAGAGGAGACTTCCTGGGTGGAGAACAAACTGGTTTTCCGTAAAGAACCTTTTGCTCAATTGGCCCTGAAGCTGGAACGATGGTATAATGTGAAGATCCGGTTCGATAATGAGAAGTACAGGATGGATGAACTGACCGGCACTTTTAAAGACCAGCGTATCGATGAAGTGATGCAGGCCCTGCAACTCACTTCCTCTTTTCACTATCGGATTTCCGGGGATACGATCCGGATCTGGTAAGGAAGGACGGACGGTAGCACGGAACAGAAAAGGAACTCAAAAAACGCAGGAACAAAAAAATAAGAAAAGGAACGATATAGCTTGCCCAAAAAAACAGGAAGTGCTGTCACACTTCCCGTACGTTGGGTATAATCATTTTAGATGACACCTAATCTCCGCCAGGATTTCAGGTTCTGATTATTTAACCTCAACATTTCAAATGTATGAAAAAATTTTGTAGTTCTTGTTCTGCCAATCGCCCGGATTGGGGAAAAATCTTTCTGCGTATGAAACTATCCTTTTCTCTGCTGCTGCTTACGTTCCTGCACGTTTCTGCAACCGTCCATTCGCAAGACAAATTAACGCTGACGGCCAAGAGCATTAGCTGGGAGAAGTTATTCGATCTGCTGGAAAAGAAGAGCACTTATACCTTTTTATATAAGGACAATGTGCTGCCCCGTAAAGATAAGATCGATGTAGAAGCCACCGAACTCACTGTCCCTCAGATCCTGGACAATGCCTTCCGGAATTCGAAGCTTACTTACCAGGTTCTTTCCAGCCACCTGGTGGTGATCACCCCCCGCTCCGAACCTGCTGTCAATGAGATCAGGATCAGCGGTAAGGTCGTCTCGTCTTCCGGGGACCCGCTCTCCGGCGCCACCGTCCGCGTGAAGAACAGCAGCCTGGGAACGAATACCGATAGCGCCGGTAATTTCACCCTCACCGTTCCGGATGATGCCACCCTGATAGTTTCCTACGTGGGATACCAATCCCAGGAATTGCCGGTCGCAGGCAGCACAAGGCTGACCTTTACCCTGCAAGCGCTGCCCGGTAATATCAATGAGGTAGTGGTGATCGGTTATGGCACAGCCCGGAAAAAAGACCTTACGGGATCCGTCTCAACCATCACTGCCCGTAATATCAACGGTATACCGGTGGGCGGCGTTGACCAGATCATGCAGGGGAAAGCGGCGGGTGTGGCGATCACCCAGGTCACTGGCGCACCAGGCGACGGCGTGACGGTGAGGATACGCGGTATCGGGACGATCAATAATAATGACCCTTTATACATCGTAGACGGCATTCCCACCAAGGATGGCATCAATGAAATTTCGCCGAATGATATCGAAAGCATCAGTGTCCTGAAAGATGCCAGCTCTGCTTCTATCTATGGGGCAAGAGCTTCCAACGGGGTCGTGGTGATCACCACCAAAAAGGGAGTGAGCGGTAAACCCAGGTTAAGCGTCAGTGCTTATACGGGCACACAGCAGCGGGGGCATCTTATCAAAATGGCGAATACCCGGCAATATGTGAATGCTTATAATATTGCCGCCACTAATGACGGAAGGCCCCTGATCCCACTGGGAATGCTGGACAGCCTGCCGGATGTGAACTGGCAAAAAGAAGTCCTGAAACCCGCCCCGATGACCAATGCTCAACTGTCCATCAGCGGTGGCAATGAAAATACCAAATACATCGTATCGGCCGCTTATTTTACCCAAAAAGGGATGATCCAAAATTCTTCCAATGACCGGCTCAACCTGCATACCGCTATTACCAGCAACCTGTCCAAAATTTTTAAGGTAGGGACCAATATGAACCTGGCTTACAGTAAGACCCGGCAGGTAGGAAGTTCCGGGGATGGCTATTCGCAGGGAGCCGGCGCAGGCAATCCCGGTCCCAGCGTGGTGCGGTATGCGCTGTTCAGAACGCCCGCTACCCCTGTATACGACAAAAACGGGAATTTTGTGGATATTCCCAACCCTTCCTCCTTTTTCGGAGACGGATTGAATCCCGTTGGATTGGCCGCCAATACGAATCGTAATTTTTACAATTATACTTTGTTGGGCGACGCTTATTTGGAGATCACACCCATCAATCATCTGAAGATCCGGTCGGATATCGGCACCAATGAAATATTGACGGAATACAAGCAATTCTTCCCGACCTGGGGAGGCGGTGGTGCGGGGCCCCAGGGGCGCCTGCAGAATTCCCCGAATGCATTGGCCCAGTCCTATACCAATAACTTTAATTATAACTGGACTAATACCGCTACTTACGATTGGGTGAAGAATAAGAATAGCGTCAATATCCTGGCCGGAACGGAAATCGTATACAATGATACCAAGTTGATATCGGCTTCGCAGAACGGTTTCCCCAACCAGTCTTCCGCCTTCCAATACCTGAGCAACGGGACAGGGATCACTCCCAATGTAGGGGGAAATGAGACGAATTGGGCCTTGACTTCCCTATTCGGCAGGCTGGGCTATTCGTACGATGATAAATACCTGGCTACTTTTAACTTCCGGCGAGATGGTTCCTCCAGGCTGGATCCGAACAACCGCTACGGAGACTTCTACTCGGGTTCCGTAGGTTATAGGATCGACAAGGAAAAATTCATGCAGAATATAAAGCCTGTTTCCGCCTTGAAGCTAAGGGCCAGCATAGGTCAGCTTGGCAACCAGGAAATTGGGAACTATAGCTACGCCTCCCTGATCGGTACGACCGGTTACTATCCATTCGGAACGACCGCCAATCCGGCCTATACGATCTATTCGAAGGGTAACCCGAATGTGCGCTGGGAGACCAGCACCATCGGGGACGTTGGCCTGGACCTTGGCCTGTTCAATGGCGCCCTTACCATCACGGCGGATTATTTCAGAAAAGTGACTTCTAATTTGTTAGTGGCCCCTCCGGATCCTACCAGTGCCGGTACGGTGGCAGGTCCGGCTTATGTGAACAATGGAAAGATCCTGAACCGGGGTTTTGAATTCGAGGTCTCCTATCGTAAAGACATCAATAAAGACTGGCGTTTCGAGATCACGGGTAATTTGGCTACCGTGCACAATGAAGTGCTGGCCCTGCTGAACAACCAGCCTCTTCCGGGCGGCCGTATCGATAATAATGTATATGCCACCAGCACGGCGGTCGGTCATCCCATCGGCGCCTTTTATTTACTGCAGCAGGAAGGCATCTTCCAGACTCCCCTGGAAGTCTTCACCCACGCCTACCAGGGAGCCGGCATCAAACCTGGCGACGTGAAATTCAGGGATGTGAACGGCGACGGGGTCATTGATCAGAATGACAGGGCCTTTGCGGGCAGCCCCATCCCCAAATTCACCTATGGGTTCACCGGCAATGTAAGTTATAAGCAATTCGACCTGAGCCTTTTCTTCCAGGGTGTGAATGGTAACAAGATCTACAACCAGATCAATACGGATATCGAAGGGTTTTATCGGGCTTTTAATATAACGGAAAGGGTGGCCACGCAAAGCTGGAATGGTCCGGGAACCAGTAATTACCTGCCCAGGTTGTCATGGTCAGGGGCGCAGAATAACAAGCAAGCCTCCACCCGCTTCCTGGAAAATGGAGCCTACCTGCGCTTAAAGAACGTCCAGCTGGGATATAACCTGAACAGCGAAGCGCTGAGCCGTTTACGGATATCTTCCTGGCGGATCTTCCTTAGCGCCCAAAACGTCTTCACCATTACCAAATATACGGGGCAGGATCCGGAAATGGCCACCAGCGCTAATGGTGCAGGCGATGGGGTGAGAGCGGTGGGCATCGATTGGGGTACTTATCCCTCTGCCAGGACCTTTACCGCCGGCGTAAATCTTAATTTCTAATTTTTCAACGATTCAGCTATGCGAACCAAAAATATAGTTCTCTTATTACTTTCTGCACTTACCCTGTCAGGGGCCGGATGTAAGAAGATCTTAAATCAAAGCATCAATGGCAGTTTTACGCCATCGAATTTCTTTACTTCAGACGCGAATGCCGCCCTGGCCGTTAATAATGCCTATAAACCCGTGTCCTTTTCCTCGGGTGCGAACAATACCATCTGGGTCTTGGGAGATGTAGGATCGGATGATGCCCTTAAAGGAGGAAATCCCGGGGACCAGGCAGATTTTGACGCTATCCATAATTTCAATATCCTTCCGACCAATTCGGCCGTTGAAGCCGTCTGGCAAAATTATTACAACGGAGTCTTCGAATGTAATGTGGTGCTCGATGGTTTGTCTGCAGCCGGCGGAGAAGTATCCGATACGGCTAAAAGATCCGGCATCGCCCAGGCGCAGTTCTTACGTGCTTATTATTATTTTATCCTGACGACCTGTTATGGGAATATTCCCCTGCATCTGAAAGTGGAAACTTCCGTCGAAGCGCAAACTCCGGCTTTGCCGCAGGACACGATCTTTACCCGGATCGAGAAGGATTGTATCGCTGCCGCCGCCGTGCTGCCTGTCAGCGTATCGGGCGATAATTTTGGACGGGCTACCAAGGGCGCCGCCCTGGCCCTGCTGGCCAAGACCTATTTGTTCCACACTTCCCTGGCCAATAATTACCAGCTGGCGGCGCAGACGGCACAACAGGTGGTAGCGCTGGGATATATGCTGACGAATAACTACAGTGATAATTTCAGGGCGTCTACCAAGATCAATTCTGAAGTGATCTTCTCTGTTAACCATATAGCTGGCACGCTGGGAGTCGGTAATGAGTTGAATGCCTGGTTTGCTCCCCGCGTCATTAACGGCTATGGGTTCTTCTATCCCACCAAGAGCCTGGTCAATAACTTCGAATCGGCCCCCGGAGGCGAACCGGACCCCCGCCTGGATTATTGTGTTGCACGAGCCGGGCATCCTTATTTCGATCTGCCTTTCGATGCCAGTTGGACGACTACCGGGTACATAACCAAAAAAATGGTCCAGCCTTTATCGGAAGTGCCGAGCACTACCAAGAACGTGGGTACGGTGAATTATGAGGCCCTTCGCTTATCGGATATCCTGTTGGTGGAAGCAGAGGCCCTGAATGAGAGCGGCCAGAGCAGCCTGGCATTGGCTCCCCTGAATGCGGTACGTCAAAGGGCCAGGAATTCCTATTTATATGATACTTCCCTGGCAGGCTATGGTACGGTTCCGGCTGGTCTGCTGCCCGATATCGCGGTCACCGATCAAGTCCAGTTACGGGACATCATCCGCCGGGAAAGAAGGTCGGAACTGGCCCTTGAATTCCATCGGTTTTTCGATGTGATCCGTTACGGCAGCGCTTATGCGACTGCAGCGCTATCTCCGGGCACCAGTTTTAACTATTCGGCCAACAAGTGGTATCCGCTTCCCCAGAGTGAGAGGGACGCCAATCCCAACTTGTTCAAATAATATTATTCCATTTTTAAATGCAATGAAAAATGCGGACATCTAATTATATTTTTTATCTCGTGGTGATCATCTCCTTTGGAGCGGGGATGATATCCTGTAAGAAGAACAGTACACCGACGAGCTATGCTACGAACAAAGCGGCCCTTCAGGCGACCATCGATTCTCTGACCACCGTCTACAATAAAGCCGTAGAAGGCTCCAAACCGGGCGACTATGCCATAGGTGCAAAAGAGGCGCTGAATACAGCCCTTTCATTGGCCGGACAGGTGGCGAGTGCTCAGACCTATACCCAGCAACAGGTAAACAACGCACTAAATAATTTATTAAAAGCGGGGGCACAGTTCAGCACGCAGTTGCTGCAGGAAGTCAGCGTAGCCAACCTGGTAGCTTTCTGGAAGTTCAATGGTAATGCCCTGGATTCTTCCGGGAATGGCCATAATGGCACCCCGGTGACCGGTTATATCGGCAACAGCGCGGCGACAGCCACTGACGGCGGGACTTTGCCGCAATGGGTACCCGACCGTTTCGGCAGACCCAATATGGCCTATGATTTCAATAATGGAGCTACCGTGGAAGTGCCGTATAGTTCAGCGCTGAACGCACAGAGCTTCACTATCTGTCTCTGGCTGAAAAGACATACGACCAATGCGAATAATTATATGTTTTCCCTGGACAGGTGGAACGGCTTTAAATTCCAGTTGCAGAGCAACAATTTTCCTTTCCTGACCATAAATACCACTACGGGTTATCATGACCAGGATGATAATCCCGGCACCATTGATTCCGTAGACGTATGGAGGCATGTCGCCGTTTCTTACACCAATGGAACGATGAAGTTCTATATACAGGGCGAATTGACAAAGACGGCCAACGTCACGGGAGTTCCGCTTACCCTCAAGACCCCGGTCAACCTGGCGATCGGCAATGAATTACCGAAAGACGCCTATAACCTGACGAACTCCAGCGATCCGAATTATTTTTATGGCGGCGACTTTTTTATCGGTTCGCTCGATGATATCCGCTTTTATAATACGGCATTGACCGATGCGGAAGTATTGTCCATTTATAAGGACGAAAGCACATTAAATTAAAATTAATGATCATGAATAAAAATTTTTTCCCCTTTATTGCGATAGGGTCGGCCTTGTTCTTCAGCGTTGCCTGTAATGGGCCTGGTAAGGGGGGCGGGGCAGCCGGGGATTCGACGGCTGCCGGAGTTTCTGCTTCCGGCGACTCTGCGGCATCCGTCCCTTCGTCGAATGCTGCTGATGCAGACTGGGCGCTCCTTCCGTTTACGAAGGCGGATAGTGTAAATCCCGTTCTTCAGCCCGGCAGCGGAAGTTTCCTCGATCCCATCCGTAAAGAGAAGGTATCCTGGGAAGAAAAAGACGTATTTAACCCGGCCATCGTAGTCCGGGACGGCAAGATCTATATGCTCTACCGGGCGCAGGACAAGATCGGCAAGCCGGGAGGCACTTCCCGCATAGGTCTCGCCGAAAGTACCGACGGCTATCATTTCACCCGCCACCCTTCGCCAGTGCTGTATCCTGCTGAGGATGCCGAAAAGAAATATGAATGGGAGGGGGGCTGTGAGGATCCCCGTGTAGTGGAAGACGGGAAGGGCGTCTATTATATGACCTATACGGCCTTTGACGGTAAGGTAGCGCGCCTGCTGATCGCCACCTCGAAAGATCTGTTGCATTGGACCAAGCAGGGTCCGGCTTTTGCAAAAGCCTACAATGGGAAATACAAGGAGACCTGGTCGAAATCGGGCGCCATCGTATCGAAATATGAGGACGGAAAGATCGTGGCCACCAAGGTCAATGGAAAATACTGGATGTATTGGGGCGATCAGAATATATGGGCCGCTACCTCCGATGACCTGATCAACTGGACTCCGGTAGAGAAAGGGGCCGGGGAAGCCGATCCGGTGGCGCTGAAAGGACAGGCGCTCAATATGCCTGACCTGAAGATCGTCATTCCCACCCGCGCGAAAAAGTTCGATAGCGACCTGGTGGAATCAGGACCGCCGGCTATGCTCACCGATAAAGGGATCTTGCTGATCTTCAATAGCAGGAATATCCCGGCCATAGGAGACAGCAGTTTGCCGGAGGGTACTTATGCCGCTTCCCAGGTGTTGCTGGATACAAAAGACCCTTTGAAGACGGTGCACCGGCTGGACCATTATTTCATGAAGCCGGATAAGCCTTATGAGATAACGGGACAGGTAGGGGAAGTTTGTTTCCTGGAAGGGCTTGCTCAGTTTAAGGGTAACTGGTTCCTGTATTACGGAACGGCGGATTCGAAGATAGCCGTTGCGGTGAAGGCCCGTTGACTCGTACCTGATGAATGCTCGTTTAAAGGATGACTTTTCCTGTAAATGCAATCTGTCCATTGATAAATAGGGATATGATCTTTATGTTCTTTTGCTGCCCGTTTACCGCTGGAAAATCGAAGCTATTTACCCCTTTATATAGTTGAACATTTTTCTTCTGTAAAATCTGTCCCAGCGAACTATATACGACTATAATGCCCTTACCTGCTGTGCCGGTATTGGCAACTAATGCCATGGCCATCCCGGAAGAATTCGTGGCCAGATAAACGCTTTGTAAACTGGCAGTATTGGCGGTTATAGTAACAATTCCTGAATAATAGACCTGTCCGCTTTTGCCAGTCGCCTTGATCCGGTAGGTATTCTCTCCATCGCACGGATGATAGTCGGTAAATGACAAATGGGTCGCATTGGAGAAACCTGCGTTGCCCGAATTAGATAGAGTACCAATACTGATGAAATCCCTATTTTCTGTGAATTTTTCGATGTCGTAAGATTCAGCCAGGTTTTGATTAAGGTCATCCCATTGAAGGACGATGGAATTATTGACGGACTTTCCCATTACTACCAGGTCATTGGTTAATAAAATAGAGAAGTTATATATACTCACCGTCTTTGTAGCAGTATCCGTGCATCCGTTCCGTTTTTCCGTGACGATCAGTTGGTATGTGCCCCATGCGGTATCGGTTGTTCTTGGATTCTGCACCGTCGAAGAAAAGCCCTGCGGCCCGCTCCAATTCCACAACAGGCCTTTTGACCCGCCAAAGGGAGTTGAATAGTTACTGGCAGCTGTATCTCCTCCATAAAGCTGCAGGTAGGAATAAGCAACCGGCATGGTTATATTGACGGAGGCTTCCGGCGGGAAGGTGTCGATTGGGATAACTACTGTGTCTGTCCTGGTAGCCGGGCATCCCTGGGCGGGTGATGCAGAAACAATGTAGGTACCGGCCTTATTGATGTTGATCTGTGAACTGTCCCCATTCGTGCCGGAAATGCTGCCATTAGCCGTTCGCCAGGTATAGTATCCGGCTGTGGAATTATTGGTGATCTGGATTATTCCGGCAGTTCTATTGCAACGCAAAGTATCGGATTGCAAAGAATAATCCATTACGGGGTTACGCAAAAAAACAAGCGGAGTGACAAAATCCTTCAAATTGGAAGTGAAGGAATTGGACGCGCGGGATTTAAAAAATATGTTGGAGAATAAGGATTGGCAGGCACTGCTGCCAAGTGCCGTATAGAGTGCCGGGTCCACCCCTATGCGGGTCAGATTTAATCCGATTTCTATAAATTGCTGTGATTGGTATTGATTGCTCCATCCGGCAGTCGAATTCGTTCCCCAAGGGGCGGAATAGGTCGTGTCCTGGGCAGGCGTGGCGGAATAATTCGATATCCCGGCCCCGAACGCCGTTGCCCCTGTCTTGGAGACAATGGATGCATAGCCAAAAGCGGGTGAGGCGGTGGCTCCGTCAAAATTCGCGTTGAAACTAAAATAGGCCGGCGTGGTGGTGCTCCAGGTTGTTTGGCTGACCCATATCCGTACGTCAACTACCGGTGCTGACCCGGGGGTAAAATTAACAGCCACGATCATGTCTCCTGTCTGTATGAGGTTGCCGCTGGCGTCAAATATCCATTGGGTATGGCCGGCGTTTGGCCCGGCACTGGTGAATACCCCCGTGGTCTGGTTATAGCTGAAAGTGTTTTTGTACAATTCCACATCGTAATAGGAGGATCCTGTCGTGCCATAAGTGGATACGCCGGTAAAGAACCATAATGAATCATGAACGGTAATACCGTCGCGCCGCATATGGGCATAAACATCTACCAGGTCATTTTTGTTAGGGAAGGAGGAAATCCCACCGTTCCAGTTGGATGGATCATCTCCGTTTTTGCAGGCACTGCTGAAAGTAGTACTATCCTTTAAGGAAGCGGCTGCCACATAGTCTCTTCCATAAGCGGCGTCCAGCCATATCTTGCCGTTCAATTTAGTATAGAGCGGTACTGACATCCTTTTATTGAAGGATATATTGGAACCTGCCTGAAGTAAGGAAAGGTACCAGGCAGCGCCCGTGGTATCTATAACTGAACTGCCGGAAATGGGCGAAAACCAATCGTCACTGGCGACTGTTCCCGTCACGAGCCCATACTTCATATAATTACTTCGGGTATCTGCATCCACCCCAAAATTGGCGTAGAGCCCGCCATTATTTAATTGCGTAAAGCCGGTCAAGTGCGACAAGCTTGCCACAAGCAGAGCAATGGTAGTACTGAATTTCATAGTTGCGGATTTAAGGTATTAACCGGATAGCACATCGCAGGGACATAGTCATCCCCCCGATGTACTTCGAGGCCGAGGCCTTTTTACCCTGGGAAACCCAGCTTTTGGGGCATGAGATCCCTGGTCTCCAGTATATGACGGAAAAAAACGAACCTGGTCCTAGTTCTAAGGCAATAAACGCTGCGAAATACCCCAAATTGGTTCATTCTGAGAGCTTTCCGGTATCATCCGGGTACTTTTCCACTGGAGAATTCAATGCATTAAAATGTCAAACTATACATAATACTGGGTATCACGGGAATGAACGGTACCTGTTTTGCTATCACCTGCTTCGTAGAAGGATCGATGGTACGGTATACGAAGGAGCTGTTGCGGCGGGCATAGACATTATACACAGAAAAGATCCATTCCGTTTCCATAACCCTACGACCTATGTTCCTGCTTGTTTTATACCGGACGCTCAGGTCGAGCCGGTCATAGGGGGCTAGCCGGTAATTGTTCTCTTTGATGCCATATGTAGTACTGTCCTGGTTCCTTCCACGGCCTAAAGCCCGGCCTCGTCCCCGGTTGGGGTACAATGGATTCCCGCCTGGGTTAAGGATGGACGTGGTATCGGTGTCGAGGGAGAAAGCCCGGCCGCTGGCCAGAAAGAAATTGGCGGTGATCTTCCAATGTGAGGTAAGGGCATACCCGGTGGCAACATCCAAAAGATGCCTTCTGTCGAATGCAAAAGGGAAGGACTGGCCCAGGTTCAACGAATCGAAATGTTGCCAGGCATAAGCAAGCGTATACGCCAGCCACCCCGTCCATCTGCCCCTGTTCTTACGGATAAAGAATTCAGCGCCATAGCTCCATCCCTTCCCGAAGATCAATTCTTTCTCGATATTGTTGTCGATGGTCGGTGTCGTACCTCCCCCGAACAGCAGTTGATTATCCAGCCGCCGGTAATATAATTCCAGGCTGGTCTGAAAAACATTCTCTTTAAAGTTTTTAAAGAGCCCCGCTGAAACTTCCCGGGATGCCTGCGGCCGGACTACATCGCTGCTGCCGATCCATATCTCAGCAGGGAACGAGGCGTTATAACTCTGCACCAGGTGGATATACTGGTGCATATCCGTATAGGAGACTTTCACACTCGTAGCCGGATCGATCAGGTAGAGCAGGGCCACCCGCGGCTCGATATTAAGGTATTGAGCTCCCGGCTTAAAATAGAAAGGCGCCCTTACTCCAAGGTACAGTTGAAATCGCCGGCCGATCTTCATATCATCGCTGGCATAAATGGCCAGCCGCGAAGCCGTCTTGGCAGGTATGTTGGCGGGAATGATCCCACTGGAAGAGTCCGTGGGAGGAACTTTAGCAGATAGCGACGCGGGATACAGCGTCTGGTACAAATAGTCGGCACCGGCGCTGATCTTGTGGGCGGGAGAGAGATAGTAAGTGAGGCCGGTTTTGGCATTTATATCCCTGATGCCGGAATATAATTGGGCAAAATAACCATTTTGGGTGGCAGAGAGAAACTGGTGATAGTGGTTATATTCTACCGAAGTATTGGCGAATAACTTTCCGGAATACTGGTGGTTCCACCGCGTGGTGAAGGTAGTGTTCCCAAAATGCATGGAATAATTTATCCCGGTGATATCCGTCGAATCCGTAGTATAATTATTATTATCCCTCCCATTGTAAAAGCTGAACAGCAGGCGGTCTTTAGAGGATAACTGAAAATTCAGCTTGGCGTTCACGTCATAGAAATAATAATTGCTGAAATAATTTTGATGAAGGAAAGGACGGAGCAATACATCTGTCGTACTTCTGCGGGCGGAAAGGAGAAAGGACGATTTTCCATGTTGTAGGGGGCCCCAGAGAGTCGCGCCGGACGATATGCTTCCCATATTGACGATGCCGCCGGATTGCTGATTGCTCCCGTCTTTCATTACAACATCCAGCACGGAGCTGACATGGTCCCCATAGTAGGCGGGAAAGCCTCCTTTCATCAGGCTGGCATGTTTTATGGCTGGGGGATTGAAAATGCCTACCAACCCGAAGATATGGCTGGGATTATACAGGGTGGCTTCATCGAGCAGGATCAGATTCTGGCCTTCATTCCCACCGCGGACAAAATAGCCCGGCGTCCCATCCATCCCGGCCTGTACACCCGGCAACATCTCGACGGCGCCGATCACGTCTCCGCTACCACTCACAGAAGGGGCGCCAAGGATCATCTCGGAAGGAATTTCCAGCGGCACCGATTGGTTCTTCTTTATATTGTCTTCCCTTTTATCATTTGCAACCAATAATTTATTGATCACTTCCTGCTCATCGTTGTGCTCCAACGCAAAGGAAAGCCCGGAGCCGTCACCGGCATTCACTTGCTTTGCCAGGCTCTTATACCCTACGTATGTGACCTCCAGGTTGAGCGTGTCGGAATAGGGGAGGGTAATGGAATAGAATCCGTAATTGTTGGAGGAAGTGCCCACTCCGGCGGCCGGAATAGTAATGCTGGCGCCTGGTAGTGTTTCCCCCGTCCTCAAGTCCTTTATATAACCGCTAAGTGTGATACCGGACGGTGGAATGATCCTTTGAAGGACGATCTGTTGGCCAATGATATGGTAGGTAAGAGACGTTCCCCGCAATAGGAGTGTCAACAAATCCTGCAGGGAAATATCGACAGCCGTTATCGAGACGTTTTTTTGTTGCCGGACCAGTTCAATGCCATAAGCAAAGATAAAAGACGTTTTGTACTCAATGATGGATAAAACCTCCTGAAATGGCCTGTCTTTTACATCAATGGAAATATGTACTTCTGTCCTTGCCTTTTCCTGAGCAGCTACCGGTTGAAGGAAAAAGAAGGAAAGGAAGATCAGCAAAGCAGGGGCCATGCCCGGCCAGATATAGGGATATTCAGTTGCTCTGTTCACTTCAAAGGGCATATAGAGGTATTAATTGTGGGGAGCAGTGGCCCTGGTCTTGAGGATATACTCTCCATTCTTCTCCATATACTCCAGGTCTAACGACGCGCAAATGATTTTTAGTGCGTCATCAAAGGATTCTCCCTGCAAACGGATAGCCAGCCTTTTTTGCCCCAGCGCCGGATCGCTGAGACTGATCTTTTTGCCGGACAACTTTTGCAGGGCGGCTAGTACCTCGGATAAGGGGGAATTGTTGAATCGCAGGGATTGAGCGCCGCCGATCGTCGCAGCCGCCTGTATATTCCCGAAACGGTTTTCACGGATATAAAAGATCAGTGTGCTGCCGGCTAAGACCTCCCTGGACTCCCCGGTCCCTTTTTGAATGAAAGCGACCCGGCCGCCGGATACGGTGACGCTTATACTATCTGGCGTTCGTTGGATAGTGAAGTTGGTACCAATGTCCTTCACGCTGGCGACATCCATGTCTACCATAAAAGGGAGCCGCTCCTGGTGGGATACGTCAAAATGAGCTTCGCCGCTGGCGAGGATCACGGTTCTTCCGGCTTTATTATAACCAGGGGCAACCTGGATGCGGGTTTGTGGATTTAGGTCAACAGTTGAACCATCCGGCAGAGCTATGCTTTTCTGCTCATTGGAGGCGGTCTCATACAGAACGGGTGAGCTTTTCCCGGCGAGATACCACCAGCCTGCTCCTACCGCCAGCAAAAGGACTGCTGCCGCTGCCATCCATCTTTTTATCATCGGCGCGCCTTTTGCGAGGTTGGTGGCGATTACGCGTCTATCGCTGATCCTTCGGTGAAGGGTTTCAAGGGCCTTCGCCTCATCGGCTTCGCGGTAAACCACATAATTAGCCAATCGATCCTTCCAGATGCGCCGCAACTGATCGTATTTTTGCTGGTTATCCTGGTTATCGCCCAGCCATTGCCGGAATCGCAAATCCTCGTCCGGGGACAGATCACCCCGCAGAGCGGATACGATCAGATCCCAGGGGAAGTTGTCATATGTAGGCAGAAAATCCATAGTTTCAATTATAAGACGGATAAAAGCGAGCAAGGACCTAGTTACCGGCTAGAAAAATTCTCTAACCACCACTATCCACAACGGAAGGGAATTCCAGTCGGTTACCACCTTGTTCAGTTGTTTCAGAGCATGTGTAATATGGTTTTTTACGGTCTTGATGGAAATGTCGAGCCGTTCGGCGATCTCCTGCTGTTTCAATTCCTCGAAACGACTCATCCTGAATACCTTCTGGCACTGCTCAGGCAATTGGTCAATCGCTTTATAAAGGCTGATCGTCAGTTCATTATCTTCCATCTCCCTTAATTCAAAGGTCTCTTCCGGCAGTCGGCTAAACTCTTTTTGGCGCCGCTGCCGTCGTTTAATTTTGTCCATTACATCGAGACTCCTGTTGATAACGGCCCGATAGATATAGGCGTGCAGGGAGGATTCGATCTTGATTGCATCCGCACTTTCCCAGAGCTTGAGAAACACATCATTGACGATCTCCTGCGCCAGGCCGGTATCTCCAAGATAGTTAAATGCCGCAAGGAAGAAAGTTTTATAATGCTCCGTATAGAAGTTGTCAAATGCCTGCCCGTCTTTTTGTTGTATAGATCGCCAGATTTTTTCTTCGTCGGAGTTCATTTTCCTATACGAGTATGAGAATTAGTAATAGAGAACGCAATATTATAAAATTATTTAAAAAGAAATATAGGACCATGGTCATGTTTTGCCGTCTTAACAAGGATAAAGATAGGTTCTTTAGGCTAGAAAGGGTTACTTAGTATTGGAATTCATTTTTTTAAACATTAAAATTAAATAATCTATGAAAACGGCAAGACTCGTATTTATCCTTTTAGCAGCGTTGGCTGGTGGCAGCTTTATTTTTCTGTCCTGCAATAAAAGTAGTAGCAGTGGCTCCGGCCATCTGCAGGTAATGTTAACGGATGGCCCTGCGAATTATGATGCGGTGTATATCGATGTTGAAAAAGTAGAGGTCAATGTCTCTTCTGATAGCGGTACAAGTTCCGGCTGGCAGACCGTAAATCTGCTTCGTCCCGGTATTTACAACCTGCTCAAATTCAGTAACGGGATCGATACGGTGCTGGCCGCGGCGGATCTGCCTGCAGGTACGCTGTCCCAAATGCGCCTGGTCCTTGGCAGCAACAACTCTGTTGTAATAAATGGCCAATCCTATGCTTTGACGACCCCTTCGGCCCAGCAATCCGGACTGAAATTCAATATTCATTCCACGCTCACTGCGGGTATCATGTACCGTCTCTGGATCGATTTCGATGCCAACCGTTCGATCGTTGCAACCGGCAATGGCAAATATCTGTTGAAACCCGTTATCCGGACGTATAGTGAGGCCATCGGCGGCAGCATCAAGGGATATGTACTGCCTTCTGCGGCAAAACCGCAGGTATGGGCTGCAATGGGCACCGATACCCTGTTGGCGTTGCCCGACTCGGCAACCGGCTATTATTTCTTCGGCGGCGTCAACCCTGGTACCTGGAATCTTTTGTTCCATGCCCGGGACTCCACCTATAAAGACACGGCTTTCACAGTACCGGTGAGTACAGGCGTAGTGACCAATGCCGGAACAGTGACCCTGTCTAAAAAATAAAGATGACCATTAAAAACGGGAAGATTGATCCGTACTATAGCATCATAGGGGAGGCTCTTCCGGATTCCGGAGGGGACCTCCCCATTTGTAAACCAGGACCAAAGATCCAAATCCTCAAATATGAAAGACCCGAACCGGTTCGGCATTTTATGTAGTATATTCCTGATAGGTGGCCCTGGTATCTGGGCCCAGGTAAAACCTGTCAAAAAAGATAATGCAACGGAAAAAAAATCCCATTGGATAGCGGAGCTTGCTTACCAGAGCAACGACGTGTACCTGGGAAGAAGAGATTCCATTTCCGTACCCTATGTTACCCCTTCTATCGGGTATCATGATAGATCGGGTTTGTTTCTGGCAGGTTCTTTCTCCTACCTGCCGAAGGCGGGCATGAGTCGGATCGACGTCGTCACGATCGAAGGTGGGTGGAGCTATACATCGGATGGTCTCAGCGCCGAAGTCAGTGCGGCTAAGGATTTTTACAGCGATCAGAGTTATGCGGTGAACTCGGAAATAAAGGGAAGGGTCTCTGCCCGTGTGTCTTATGACCTGGACTTTATAGAGCCTTCTGTGGACCTGGGAGCCAGTTTTTCGGACATGGCCGACGTCGGCCTGGGCTTCGGCCTGGAGCATTCCTATTCCTTTTTAAAGGAGAAATTGGAGATCGACCCGACCTTCCGGGTGAACATGGGTACGCAGAATTACTATGCCAATTACTACGGCAAGCGGCGCTATTCGGCGAAGCGAAATAATGCGGCTTCTACAACAGCGAACCTGGCCGATGCTTCCAAATTCCAGGTGATGGATTACGAGCTGGAATCTTCGGTGGAGTATAAGTTAAATAAACGGGTCAAATTCAGCTTTACGCCGACCCTGGCGATCCCCGTTAATCCTTCGACAGTGACGCTGGTGACCCAATCTTCGCGTAATACTTCTTCGACTACGACGTCTACCGAAGATCTGAGCCCTGCATTTTACTTTTCGTTCGGGATTAGTTATATGTTTCAGCGGAGGAAATAGCGCTACTTTTTTTTTACGCAATTTTTCAATCACCCAATCGCCGCAAGAAGGAAATTATCTTATTGATCTGTTTAGTTTTATATTTCTAAAATAAAATAAACCCTTACTTGTATATGCCGACGACAAACCCTTATTAAGATGTGCGTACTGTGCTTACACTTGCATATGTAAACTCTAGTACTTACTTTAGCTACCGGCAACCATTATCCTACGAACCCTAAACCTAAATCCACCCCTATGCCCTACAAAAGTGAATTGTACCCTTCGTACAGGTTGCGTAATAGAAAACATTCCTTCTTTTTTTATTTGTTCACTATTTTATTAGTATCTAGTCTCCCGTCGAAAGGACAATCCATGGATAGCTCAAGTTATCCTGTTTTGTGGCTAAGAGCGGACAAAGGTCAGTTTACGGATACTTCCTGGAAGGACTTTACCGGCAATGGGCACGATGGGATTGCCATATTTACGCACGGGCTTAAAAATGGCGCATTGCTTAATTACAATCCGGCCTTAACTTTTAATGGAGTGGATGATTCCATACGAATTCCGTATAACCTGGACAGCCTGTCGGAGCTGACTATTATGGCCGTTTTCCAGGCAGCAGATACAACGGAGGCCGGCGTATGGGGGACTGGAAATGCGTTGGCAAGAAAGACCATGATGACGACGCGGCAGGTAGCCGGCCCCGGCGGCAAGATAGACAGTATTACATCTCCGGGAAAATTTGCCATGTTGGGTACGGTGATCCAGAACTGGGGCGTCGACTCAACGCTAAGCCCTACGGCCTATCTGATGTTTGGATCGGCTGGGCAGCAAGGTGCTATTCCTGCCTTCAAAGGGAAGATAGCTGAGTTACTGGTGTTTGACCGAAGCCTGGACGTGCTGACCCAGGTACAATATGAGACCTACCTGGCCCTCAAATACGGCATCCCGCTCACCAAAGGGAACTATGTCAGTGCGGGAGCAGCGGTCTTGTGGGATGCCGACAAGAACAAAGGCTACCATTATCGCATTGCCGGGCTGGCAAGGGAGAACCTGCTGGCCTTGAACCAAAAGCAATCGGTGAGTGCTCTCGATACCGATAGCCTGCTCATTATAAGTGCGGGTAAATTGGCGGCCACTAACCAGGCGAACCCTGATTCCATTGCCAGCGGCAACTACCTGGTCTGGGGAGATAACAACAAAGGACTCAATACCGTCCGCACCAGCGATGGCCAGCTGGACGTGGTGAACCGGAATTGGCTGATGGCCGTAAGCGGACCCTCTGCCGACAGTCTGGGGACCAACCTCCGGTTCAATCTGAAGTTGGTCCCTTCATCCCCCAAGGGATATTGGCTGGTGAGTGATCCCCACGGACAGTCGGGCCTGGCTGCCGACAGTCTGAATTATTTTTTCCCGGACAGCAGCTCGTCGGATAGTCTCGCTTTTTATAGGAATGTTCCCTGGGACAGAGATCATTCGGGCAAGGATCTGTTCGGTCTGGCACAGGCCCGGGACCTGCTGTTGAAATTGCGGGTGGTGGACAGTCCCACGTGCAGCAGCCCCCTGGCAGGTAAAGCCTTGTTACAGGCCATCGGCGGCGAAGGGCCCTTTACCTACCGGGTGTTGAACAACCTCAACCAGACGATCCTGACGGGTTCCCTGGACGATTCCACGAAGACCAGGCAGATCGATCAGCTGGCCATGGGCACCTATAGCATCATACTCACCGATGCAAAGGGCAGCCAGTCGCTGCGCAGCCTCACCATGAAAGTACCCCAGGCGCTCGCCTTAAACGTTGACCTGGGGCCGGACCAGGTCTTGCCTGCGGGCGGGCAGATCCTGCTGGATGCCTCGCGGAATGTAGCTTCCGGCGCCGCTCAAAGCTATCAATGGCAAAGCAATACCGGGTTTCATTCAGCGGCGCCTGGTATTAGTGTGCGGGAGCCGGGCGCCTACACGGTCACGGTGACGAGTACAGCGGGCTGTGTATTCACAGACAGCATTGTCCTTACCGGCGCCGGACAGCAACAGGTGGTGGTTTATCCATCGCCTTCCACCGACGGCAATTTTACGGTCAGCGTATCGCTGCCGAAGGCCGGCGATGTGTCTACTGCGATCTATGACCTCAACGGGAACAAAATGCAGGAGATGACCGGGAAGAACAATACCGAGTACCGGTTCCCCGGCCATATCGCAACACCCGGCCTGTACATGGTCTCGGTGAAAACAGACCAAGGAATGGAATCCAGAAAATTGCTGGTACTGTAATAAGCTGTTGCCAGAAATAACCATTAATCAACCCTTTTAGACCCTAATATCCGTATCCCATGACC
>WNFI01370253.1_pt1 | contig 30165 bp, 24 predicted proteins | sample 5400471 | NCBI WGS metagenome assembly WNFI01 (sample SAMN13153348, study PRJNA577476) | soil metagenome | isolation source: 100 cm saprolite on Douglas fir-dominated hillslope | place: USA:California | collected 2013-09-17
GTCCCATCCCGGCAAAATGCTGTCCTTTGAATAAGCCGCTCCTAAAAAAGCCTTCATGGAAGAGGAAATCCTCGGATACCAGTTCAATTGATATTGTACGCCCGGAGTCTGAAACCGGTTGACATAATTTACTCCTGCGGATAGGCTACCCCCCGGGGCCTTGTGCAAAAAATACAAAGACACATAGGTCCAGGGAGCATAGATCGTATTAAAATAGTCGTACTGGTAGGATAAGCCGATTGCATTCTTTTCCGGCCGGGCGGCTATCTTACCCTTTAAATATTTTTCGAATTCAATGGCCTCCCGGTTGGCAGGATTGATCCGTAACACCTGTTGTACTATTTGGTAAGCCTCTTTGTACCGGGCCTGCTTATTATACAGTTTTGCTTTTTTAATAAGCAGCTTTTCCGAACTGGGATAGCGGCTGAGCGCGTCATTACAATAGATCAATGCCTGGTCCAATTGTCCCGACCATAGTTCCAGGTTGATGATCGCCTCGAGGGCATTTTCATTGTCAGGCTGCCGGGTGATAGCATCCTTTAGGAAGATCCTGGCCGAATCGAATTTCCTGTCCCAGGAATAAAGCCTGCCCAGCAACACTTCCGTTCTTACCTGCTGTAGATCCTTCTTAAGAATAGCCCGGCATATCTTTTCCGCCGTATCATGTTGTCCTTTTTTGGCCCAATAGACTGCCTGTTGATACCCGGAGGTGTCTTTGGCAGGAACCAGGCTATCCTGTTTGGAAACCTGGCTGTTCTGTCCAAAAGAGGCAAAAGGGCCAATTCCGAAAAATAAAACGGGAATGAGCTTTTTCCAGGCCATAAAAAAATGTATTGGTGGGTGTATCATAGGGCTGAACTGGTATATGGGATGTTATTGACTGATGGGAGATTGGAAGGGAGGAGCCATGCTCCCTCCCTTTCCATTTTTTACAGGTAGCAACGACCAAAAACCATCACATCAAGGCTTCTCATCGATATTGGATTGTTCATTCTTAGCATCTTTAGGATCATCCAAAAGATCTCCCTGATCATGGCCAAAATCCTTTTCATCCTTGATACTGTCCTCATGGTCATCATTCAGGTCCAGGTGATCATTGAGCAGATCTTCGTGATCATCCTTCAGGTCCAGTTGATCATTCTTAATGTCCTGTTGTTCATCCTCAAATTCGGCCTGTTCATTTTCCAGGTCCAGGTGGTCTTGTTTCAATGATTCAGTGATTTCGTTGTTTCGCTGATCATTTTCGTTCCGGTTTTGATCCTGGCTACGGGCTACTGCTGCGATCGTAAGCAGCATGCCCAGGAAAAAGACTTTCTTCATACATATTTGATTTAGGTTTTCTAAAACAGTAAGGTTTACCCTTACCGGCGGGAATTTGAACATCCTGCATCGAAAAGACAGGAAACTGGGTGGATGGTCCTAGTGGGTTTAATTTTTTTTAAAAGGGATTACAATAGGACTACCTGCCGTTTGTCCTGTCTTGAATAAGGAATGATTCAAATCAAACCCTATGATTATGTTAACCCCAGAATCCCGTATCGCATTTCTTACTTATATGTCATGGCCCCGGCGTATATCGTTACTTTGTTTTTGCTGCTTCCTGGCAGGAAGCCTTTACGGACAAAGCAGGCACCTCAAAGGATCCGTCATCGGTCAGTCCTTCAAAGAAAAAATCGCCTTTTCGAGCATTTCCTGGAAAAGATCGGGAAAAGGCGTTCTGACGGACAGCACAGGCCATTTTTCCATTCCCATGGTCTATGAACAGGATACGCTTAGCATAAGCCATGTCGGCTATAACAGCCTGTCTATACTTATTGATTGGAAGAAAGATACCGGAGAGGCCATCATTGAGTTATCCCCCAAACCAGCCAAAGACGTAGTAGTGCTGGGGAAATACAATAAAGGGATATTATGGTGGAAAAAAATGGTCCGGCATAAACCGCAAAACAATCCTTATCAATACAACACCTATTCCTGCCTATTGTACAAAAAGATGGAAATGGACCTGGATAATGTGACCCAGGAAGGCCTGGGGAAGGTCAGATTATTGAGACCCTTTGGATTTATATTGAGCAATATTGACAGCACCTCGGCCGACAAACCCTTTCTCCCGGTATTCCTGACAGAATCCCTGTCTCAATATTCCTTCAGCGCCCATCCTTTTAAAAAAAGGGAAGAAATAAAAGCTGTTCAGACCAGTGGAATTAAAAATGAACTCGTTCTTCATTTCTTAAATGGGTTCAGTCAACAAATCAATGTATATGAAAACTATGTTACTTTATTTGGGAAAGAATTCATCAGCCCTATAAGCAATTCCGGGGACAACCATTATAACTATAGGGCGGCAGACACTCAATTTATAGACGGACAGCGTTATTTACACCTTTTTTTCTCTCCCAAACGGGAGGGAGAGAATACTTTTTCAGGGGATTGCTGGATACATGCCGGCACCTGGGCGATCCAAAAGATCCACCTGGACATTTCTCCTGCCGCCGATATCAATTATGTCAACCGGCTGGGCATTACACAGGAATTCCGCCAACAGGCAGACAGCGCCTGGATCTTTGCAAAGGATGGATTTGTGGCCGAACTATCCCCTTTAAAAAACAACAAATTGTCCTTTGTGGTGCGGCAGACCACCCGTTATGAACAGGTACAGGTCGACCTTCCGGATATAACGGGGATCCTGGCAAAAAATACAGAAACGGACCAGGTCCTGCTGGAAGATAGCGCAAAGACCCGCACTGCCGGATACTGGCAATTAAATCGCCCGGAGCCGCTGAGCGCTAATGAGCAGAAGGTATATAAAATGGCCGATACGCTTAAAACCATTCCCCTGTTTAAAAAATATACCAATACCCTTGAATTTATCGTTGACGGGCGAAAAAAAATAGGCTATGTGGAAATAGGCCCCTGGTATAAATGGATAAGCGCTAACCGGTTGGAAAAATTCAGGGTCCGCTTTGACATAGCTACTACGGAGAAATTCAGCAAATATCTAAGGGCCCATACATACCTGGCCTATGGTTTCGGTGATCGCCGGTTAAAAGGGAAAATGGATATCAATTATAAATTTCCGGGTAATAGCGGATATTCCCTCCAGGCGGCTTATGTACGGGATCTTGATAATGGGAATTCGCTGCATAACGGGGAAGAAATAACCTCCGACTATATGTTCAGCCAACTGATACGCAAGCCCGGAATACAACAAAAATTTATCCTGGTCGATGAAGTGAGGGCGGGTATTACTAAAGAATGGAACAGCAAATTTTCCGTACAGGCATTTTTCAGCCATACCAGCTTCGAAACGTTCAATCCATTACCGCCCAAAAAGATGATCTCCATCAATCAAAAAGATATCATCAATTCGGAACTGGGTATCGGGCTGCGCTACGCGCCCGGTGAAAAAGTGATCACTACCTATCGTAAGGATAAGCGGATACAGGGTAACAATCCGGTATTTGAGCTGAAATACAGGCAGGGCGTTCCCCAGCTACTGGGCGGAGAATACCAATACCAGAAACTAAGCGCCTTGATCTGTCAGCAATTCCGGATCCCCGGTTGGGGGAATGTGAGCTACCAGGTATACGGTGGTAAAATATGGAGCGGCGGCGCCCTTCCTTTCATGCTATTGGAGCTGCATCCCGGTAATGAAACCTACTATTATACGAGACAGGCTTTCAACCTGATGAACCGCTTTGAGTATTTCAGTGACCGGTATGCCGGCTTTACCATCGAGCACAATTTTGAAAAAAAACTGTTAAACCTCCTGCCCTTGCTGCGCAAAACCAATATCCGTCAATTCTGGAACCTGAAAGCGGTATGGGGAGATGTGTCCCCGGCAAGTAGTAAACTCAATTTCAGGGAAGCCAGCAATTACCGGATGCATTCCTTGCAGGGAAGATCCTATATTGAGCTGGGCACGGGCCTGGACAATATTTTTTCTTATTTCCGGGTAGACCTGGTATGGCGATTCGCCCCTTCCGCGGCTTCCGGTCTGCCACCCGGATCGCATCCAAATCCGACAAGCAATTTTGGCATATTTGGTAGTTTTCATCTGCAATTCTGATCATTTTGCATCGATTCACCGTTATTAAAAATTTATTAATAATATTGCCGCTGGATTTATTGCTAATTCTTATACTCTTTTAGGAAAATGAACCCCGGCGAGGAAAACACCTGGAGATCTATTCAGCAAAAAGACGGACAGGCTTTTGAAAACTATTATAAAGAACATTATAAGAGTTTCTTCCTGCTAGCCTGTAGCTATCTCAAAGACGCCGGTTTAGCGCAGGAGATCGTCAATGACCTGTTTATCACCCTCTGGGAGGATGCCGATACCATCCGGATCGAATCTTCCCTGAAATCCTATATCTACCGGGCAATTATTAACAGGAGCCTCAATGCGCTGGACAAAAATAAAAGGGCCCGGCAACATCAAAAAGAGCTAAGCCGCCGGCCGGAAGAAACCTTCGAATTAAGGGAAATGGAAGAAAACGAACTGAGGGTCAGACTTTATAAGGCTATTGACCAGTTGCCGGAACAATGCCAGAAAGTGTTCAGGATGAGCCGTTTCGAAGAATTAAAACAACAGGAGATCGCCGACCGGCTCGGCATTTCTATTAAAACCGTAAAAAATCATATAACACATGCCTTGAAACAGCTGAACAGAGTCCTGGGCGACTGGAATTCCCTTCCGGTATGGATATTGATGATAAAAGATTTTTTTTGGCCCCATCACTAGGTCTCTGATCGTTTTTATTTGTCTTATAATTGAAACTATGGATTTTCTGCCTACATATGACAATTTCCCCTGGGATCTGATCGTATCCGCTCTGCGGGGTGATCTGTCCCCGGACGAGGATTTGCAATTCCGGCAATGGCTGGCCGATAACCCCGATAACCAGCAAAAATACGATCAGTTGCAGCAACTCTGGAAGGAGGGAATGGCTGATTATATTTTTTACCAGGAAGCAGACGAGGTAAAGGCCTGGGATGCCCTTCAGCGAAGAATGGGCGATAGAGGGTCTGCGGGCGGCAATACCGGATCCGAGCGCGACGAAGCTAAAGTTATCAGCGCCTCCTTTAGAAAGAGGGCGCCGTTGATAAAGCGATTGGTGACGGTGGCGGCGGTCTTCCTGCTGGCTATCGGGACCGGGTGGTGGTATTTCTTCGGGAAGAATGGTCCGATCCTGTATGAAACCGCTGTCAATGAACAGCGAAAAATATCCCTGCCTGACGGTTCAACCATGGTATTAAAACCACAAACCCGCATTCAGCTTGTACGGCGCTATAATAAAGCAAGCAGAACGGTGATCCTCACCAGTGGGGAAGCATTTTTTGAAATATCCCACCATGAAGAATTACCTTTTATTGTAGACATGGAAACTGCCAGCATTAAGGATATCGGAACAAGTTTTACGGTGCAAAAAACGGAAGACAGTATAAAAGTCATGGTATTCAGCGGTAAAGTGGCTTTTAGTAAAAAAGAGGCCAGAGAGGCCATGGAAATATCTGCAGGTAGCTCCCTTTGCTTTTATATTCGGGAAGAACGTTTTGGGGAAATAAGGGCAACGGATACGGCAGGCAGCGGCGCTGGTTCCCTACGATTTGATAATTCTCCCTTATCGGATGTAATAGCTGCCCTGCAAAAAGTGTCCGGCAAAAAGATCAGCCTGACCGATACGGTGATCGGGCAAAAAAGGCTGAACGTCAATTTGGAGGGAGAATCCCTTGATAACGCCCTGAAAATTATTTGTGCTTCCTTAAACCTGGAATATGCCGGGAAGAACGGAACGTATATTTTAAAAACCAAAGATACTGCTAACCATCATTAAAGAATATACCCATATATACTATTTGATTTTCCTTTCTTTTTTTATCCTTCAGCATGCTGCTGCCCAGGAAAAAAAAACATCGGAAGCTCATATTACTATTACTATAAAAGACAGGCCATTTCAGGAGGTATTATCCATTATAGAACCCCAGATCCCTTTTAAGTTTGCCTACAGCACAGAGCTGGCCCTCCAGCAAAAAAATGTATCGATAACGGCCTCCGATCTATCCTTATCGGATTTTTTGACTATCTTATTACGGGGAACTTCTCTTACTTACAATATCATTGGCGACCAGATCGTCCTGCAAAATATCGTCTTGCCGTCCAGGATCACGCTTAGCGGGTATATAAAGGATTCCCGGACAGGAGAACTACTGATAGGGGCCAGCATTTATATTCCCGCTGCCGGAACGGGAATTTTTTCCAACAATTACGGATTTTATTCCATTACCGTTCCCCCGGCAGATACCTTGGAATTGGAAATTTCTTATGTTGGGTATAAAAGCCTGTTCCAACAAGTGAACGCGCATAGCAATCTTACTGTTTCTTTCGGGCTGGAGCATAATCACAAACAGGAAGAGATCAATAAGTTGATAATAGCCAATGATAAAAGAGAAGACAATGTAAAGAGGAACCAATCCGCATTGATCGAACTGTCGACCGACATGATCGTTGGTGGTCCTTCACTCAATGGAACCGGGGATATCCTCAGATCCATTCAAATGCTGCCGGGCGTACAGGCGGGGATAGATGGGACCCCGGGTTATTGTGTCAGAGGCGGAAATACCGGGCAGAATCTGGTCCTGCTGGATGAGGCCACCTTATATAATCCCAGCCACGTGTTCGGACTGGTAAGCATTTTTAATGCGCCTGCCATTAAGCATGCCAGCCTGATGAAAGGAGGCTTTCCCGCAACCTACGGTGATCATGTGAGCTCTGTGCTGGATATTGCCATGAAAGACGGAAGTAATCAGCAATTCGGCGGGATCATCAGGATGGGAAGCATTTCTTCCGGTGTAACCCTCTATGGGCCTCTGCAACCCGGTAAATCGTCCTTTTTGATTTCCGCCCGGAGAAGCACGGTAGATGTATTGCTTCGCCCTATCCTTAATCAGAATTATTTCAGCAACTATTATTTCTATGATGTGAATGCCAAGCTGAACTTTCAGTTGTCCCGCAGGGATCGTCTTCTCTTAAGTTTTTACAACGGGAGGGATAACAATAACTACTCTACGGATTCCACGGATGCCGGAGGGATCAATTATTCCATGCATTTTGGCAACTCCGCGTACACGATACGATGGAATCATCAGTATTCCGGGAAATTATTCTCCAATACCTCCCTCGTATATAATCGCTATCATCAATTCCTTTCCGCAGCCCAGGATGGTTATTTTGCGCAATTATATTCCGGGATCAGGGATATGAATGCGAAAATGGATTTTTCCTATTTCCCCTCGCCTGCACATAAAATAAGCGCAGGGGCCGACTATTTATACCAGACGCTTTACCCTGCCACGCTATCTCAAAAAATATCTTCCACGGATTCTTCCGCCGGTATCAATCCTGATGTAATACCCGAAAAATCCGCTACCCGGCTGGCCGTTTATGCAAGTGATGCTATGAAGTTCGGCCGGCGATTTCAGGCATACATCGGAGTAAGGATCCCTTTCTACTATAGGCCGGATGCGCAGTACCTTAATTTTGAGCCGCGGCTGTCCCTGTTATATATGGTCGATCCGGCTACCAGCGTGAAAGTTTCTTATACCCATATGCACCAGTATATTCACCTGGTGCAAAGTTATAATTCCTCTTTCCCCGCGGAAATATGGTTAGGCAGCAGCAATATAGTCCTGCCGCAGGCATCCCGGGAAGTTTCAGCAGGAATATTTAAAAACTTTAAAGAAAACATTTTTCAGACCAGTCTGGAATTCTACTATAAGGCTATGGATAACCAATTGTTATTCAAAGGCGGGACTACACCGACCATTGATAATAATCTCGAAGACCAACTGATAACCGGGAAAGGATGGAGCTATGGTTCCGAGTTTTTGATCAGGAAAAACAGGGGCAAATGGACAGGCTGGCTGGCTTATTCGCTTGCCTGGGCTTACCAGCAGTTTGATTCATTGAACCTGGGTAAATCCTTTCCCTTTGCTTATGACAGGAGACATACGCTGGATATATCGACTGCTTACATGCTGAATACGCACTGGAGAGTTTCCGCTAATTTTTTTATTGCCAGCGGCAGGGCTTTTACACTCAACACTTCATCCGCCAACCCTAATACAAACAGCAATCCGCTTTATAGCGATGAGAATAGTGGCAACACGGGAGGAAACCCACCGGTCATTGAAGCCAATAATTACCGGTTGGCGCCTTACGACCGGCTTGACCTGAGTATCAGGTATAAAAAAAGCAGGAATACAGGTCGGAGGATCCTGGAGACGGAATGGATATTTTCCGTGTATAATGTTTATGCCCGCCACAATACCTCTTTCGCTTACCGGACCATAGATCCGTCTACCGGGCAGGTAATAGCCAGGGAAGTATCTTTCATTCCTGTTATACCCAGTATTACCTATAGTCTCAGATTTTAATATTTTGAAGTCATCCGGGACGGTCGCCTTCGACCAATGAATTTAGCTTTATTTACAATATTCTCCCGCCTCATTCGTCTACACGGATATGGCAAATTCCAGATCCAGGCGTGAGGCCACCTCTTCAGCAGACCTGCCTCCAAAAGCAAAGATCAACAAGACGACCCTCCGGGAGAGCCTGTTGATCTTCAGCTATGTAAAACCTTACCGCTGGCAGTTTGCCGCGGGTCTCCTGTTCATCGGCCTTTCCAGTCTCAGCACCATGGCCTTCCCTTACCTGCTGAAATTACTGATCGATAGTGCGGGTCAACGGGCTGGTATTGCCGGGAATGGGGGTATCCCCGGGATTCACGGAATTCCGGGGATACCCGGAACTTCCGGAAATGCAGGTTCCTTAACGGGACATTATACCCCCGGCCTCCTGGCCCTGGCCATGGTAGGGGTTTTATCCATCCAGATGGTATTCTCCTACCTGCGGGTATATCTGTTTACCAGCGTCGGGGAGCAGGCCCTGGCAGACATGCGGACGGATGTTTACCGGCGCATGATCCGGATGTCCATGGACTTTTTCGCACAGCGCAGGGTAGGGGAACTGTCCAGCAGGATCAGCGCCGACCTATCCCAGATTCAGGACGTAGTGACTTCCGTGCTTGCGGAAATATTACGGGGCCTGTTGACACTCCTGATCGGACTGGGGCTCATATTCTATATATCCACCCGGCTGAGCCTGATGATGTTGTCCGTCGTTCCGCTTATCGTCGTGCTGGCGATTGTATTCAGCAAGCGTATCCGTAAGATATCACGGCAGACTCAGGACCAACTGGCGGACTCGAATACCATCGTGCAGGAGACCTTGCAGGGCATTGGCAACGTAAAAGCTTTCTCCAACGAATGGTATGAGATCCGGCGATATGCCCATAGTCTCCGGGAAGTCGTGCACCTGGCCATTAAGAACGGTCGCAACAGGGGCTTGTTCGTCTCCTTTCTTATCTTCAGTCTTTTCGGCACCATCATCCTGGTCGTATGGTATGGGGTAGGATTGATGCAGGCCGGGGTATTATCTTTCGGGGCCTTGACGGCTTTCGTCGTCTATACGGCTTTTGTCGGGGGCAGTATGGCTGGTTTTGCCGATCTCTTCAGCCAGTTGCAAAAGACCCTGGGAGCTACGCAACGCGTACGGGAATTACTGCAGGCAGACCCGGAGGCGATCAATACGGAAGAAGAACTCCTGGACGAACGATACCGGTTGCATGGGCAGGTGAGATTAGACAAAATAGCCTTCCGATATCCTTCCCGTTCGGATATACCTGTATTAAAAGAGGTTTCTCTGCAGGTGGAGAAGGGACAGCAGATTGCCCTGGTAGGGCCGAGCGGAGCGGGCAAGTCCACGCTGGTGGCTTTGCTGCTGCGTTTCTACGAGCCGGACGCGGGACTTCTGTCTTTTGATGGCCGGCCTGCGGGGGAGATACCTTTGTCCCAGCTGCGCAAACAGATGGCATTGGTCCCGCAGGACATCTTATTGTTCGGAGGCACGATCCGGGAAAATATCGCCTATGGTAAGCCTTCGGCTTCTCAGGATGAGATCGAAGGCGCCGCCCGGCAGGCCCATGCGCATGAATTCATCAGCGGGTTCCCGGAAGGATATGACACGGTGGTGGGAGACCGGGGAATCAAGCTCTCCGGAGGGCAGCGCCAACGCGTTGCCATTGCCCGGGCCATCCTAAAGGATCCTGTCATCCTCCTGCTCGACGAAGCTACCAGCTCCCTGGATTCTGCTTCTGAATTATTGGTCCAGGAGGCTTTGGCCAACCTGATGAAGAACAGAACTTCTTTCGTCATTGCCCACCGGCTTTCCACCATCCGCCATTCCGATAAGATTATCGTACTGGAAAAAGGAATGATCAAAGAAATGGGTACGCATGAGGAATTGATGGGGGAAGAAGATGGGTTGTATAGGAGCCTCGTCAGGCTGCAGATGGACGGGGGGGATGCCATGGGCATCCCGGCCGAAGGCCCATCATGAGACACGGAACTGAGACCCGAAGGGTCGAAGGCCCGCTCTCAGCGACATGAATCAGGCCGCAAGTCCGTTAATAGTACGAGGGACGAACATGAAAAGCAGGCGCCGTAGGCGCCTGAAAGAGCGAAGGTCTGAAAGATGAACTTTCAGACCTTCGAATCTCATGATGGCGCTTCGCGCAGGACGCCCGTGGCGTCCTATACGGCGTTTTTGACCAGCGCTGCTGCTTCACTAAGCAAGATGGCTGACTGGACCTTAAGGCCACTTTCCTTGATCAGCAACTGCGCTTCTTCCGCATTGGTGCCCTGGAGACGGACAATGATGGGAACTTTAATATCGCCGATGGAATTATAAGCGTCGATTACGCCCTGGGCTACCCGGTCGCAACGTACGATCCCGCCGAAAATATTAATCAGAATAGCTTTTACTTTGGGATCTTTTAAGATGATCCGGAAACCGGCTTCAACGGTCTGGGCATTCGCCGTACCGCCTACATCCAGGAAGTTAGCCGGATCCCCGCCGCTGAGCTTGATCATGTCCATCGAGGCCATGGCCAGCCCGGCGCCATTTACCATACAACCCACATTCCCGTCTAATTTGACGAAGTTCAGGTTGTATTTGCCGGCTTCCACTTCGGTAGGATCTTCTTCACTGATATCCCTCATGGCTTCCAGTTCAGGATGGCGCATCAGGGAGTTGTCATCTATATTCATCTTACAATCCACGGCGATGATCTTTTCATCGCTGGTCTTGAAGAGGGGATTGATCTCCAGCATGGAACAATCCAGTCCTACGTAAGCATTGTATAAGTTGGTGACGAACTTTACGCAATTCTTCAGCGCTTCCCCGCTGAGCCCAAGATTGAAGGCTATTTTCCGGGCCTGAAAGGCCTGCAGACCACCACCGGGATGTACCCACTCCTTGAATATCTTTTCGGGAGTATTGTGGGCGACTTCTTCGATGTCCATTCCGCCTTCGGTACTGTACATGATCACATTTTGTCCTTTTGCCCTGTCCAGGAGAACAGAAAGATAGAATTCCTTTACAGGGTTGGCGCCGGGATAATACACGTCCTGGGCAACCAGGACCTTATTCACTTTTTTGCCGGCAGGACCCGTCTGGATCGTGACCAGGGTGCCCCCTAATATGGTGGATGCTATTTGTTTGACGTCTTCAGCGCTCTTACCAACGGCTACTCCCCGTTGCTCCGTACCCTGGATCTTCCCTTTTCCCCGTCCGCCTGCATGTATCTGAGCTTTGACCACGGCGAAATTGTTGCCGTATTGAACCTTAAGGTTCTTATAGGCATCTTCAGCGGCTCCGGCATTGTCTACGGGGATGCCTTCCTGTACGGGTACGTTATATTTTTTCAGTAAATCCTTGGCCTGATATTCATGCAAGTTCATGAGTGGAAATTTGGTACGAAAATAGGGCAGAAAATCGGAATCACGAAAATCTTGATTTTTTGAACTCGCTGGTACACATTTAAATAAATGCGCTATGACTTATAGCCGATCCGCTCAAAGGTCACAATTTGTGACCTTTGAGATCGCCATTCCTCCTTAGTCAATTTGAACATAAAATCATCAGGAAAACGATCGATATTCCGTTTAACGGCCTGATTCAAAACTTTTGTCTCCACTTCGTACAATTCTGCTAAATCAAAGTCGAGCATTACCTTTTGACCCCTTATCTCGTATATCTTTTGTTGAATGAATATTGGTTGCATAGGTAGGTTTTGCGGCAAAATTACCCCGTAAAGAAATGCGCCTTAAAAGAATCTGGCTTGTTCTCATTTTTTCTTCCTGGTTTTTAAGGTCACAAATTGTGACCTTAAAAATGATCGTCTATACGGGGCGCCAGCGGGGATTTGCCCTTTTTAACGTAGTTTCGCAACCGTTTATTCAACCAAATATGACGCGTACTATCATTCAGGAATTAGAGGAGACGGTAGCCTTCATCCGTACGGTCCATTCCGGCAAACCCCGCGTAGGCATCATTCTGGGCAGCGGTTTGGGCAATCTTTCCAGGGAGATCGGTAATGTTAAAGAGATACCTTACGGGGACATCCCGAATTTTCCCGTTTCTACAGTGGAAGGACACCAGGGAAAACTGATCTTTGGGACCCTCAACGGGCAGGAGGTTGTCGTCCTTTCCGGGCGCTTTCATTATTATGAAGGGTATAGCCCGCAACAGGTCGTATTCCCTGTCCGGGTGATGAAATTCCTGGGGGTAGAGACCTTATTGTTATCCAATGCAGCCGGAGGCATGAACAAAGCCTTCCGGGTCGGGGATCTGATGATCATAAGTGACCATATCGGCTTATTTACGGTCAATCCCCTGTTGGGTCAGAATCACAGCGAACTGGGGCCCCGGTTCCCGGATATGAGCGAGCCTTATGATAAGACACTCATCAAAAAAGCAAAAGCCATTGCCGCCCGCCTGCAGATCCCGGTGCATGAAGGCGTATATGCCGGGGTGACGGGACCTACTTTTGAGACGAGGGCGGAATATAAACTGTTGCATATTGCCGGCGGGGATGCCGTGGGCATGAGCACAGTGCAGGAAGTGATCGCGGCCCGGCATGCAGGAATGTTGGTATTTGCCATGAGCGTGATCACGGACCTCGGTATCCGGGAAGAAGATAATATCATCACCCACGAGGAAGTATTACAGGCTGCGGGTGAGGCAGAGCCCAAACTGACCGGCATATTCAGAGAACTGATCGCTGAACTGTAATATCGTTTAACATTAAAAGGGGGGAACATTAACTTTCTTATAACCGCTGAAGGCCACTTAATGAGTAACTTGACCGGAATTTTTTTATCAGTGAAGAATCGCCGAATCGCATATATCGGGTATATCGGATTGTTGTGGATCATATTGCTGTCCGGACCGGGGCTTCATGCGCAGAATCCTTTGGGACGCTTTGGGAACCTGGGCGGTGGGGGCGGAAGCAAGGGCGGCGCCGGCGATACCCTGGTGCATCGTAAGGCCGATACCATCACCCTTAATTTCCGATACCTCGATTCGAGCAGGCTACTCAAAATGGACTCTTCCATCCAGGATTTTTCCCGGAAAGTTCCCGAGCCTCCTACCTGGATCAACCTGGGTAACCTGGGCACACCGGCGCGCAGCCTCGTCTTTTCTCCCCGTATGCTGTCGGGCTGGGATCCCGGGGGACATGCCTACGACCTCTACACCTTTAAAGTAGAGGATACGAAATTTTATAATACGACCAAACCTTACACCGAGCTGGGCTATCTGCTGGGAAGTAAGTCGGAACAGATCATCGATGTGCAGACCACGCAGAATATCACCCCGAACTGGAATGCCGCCTTAGAATATCGGCTTATCAATTCCGTAGGAGCCTTCCAGAATGAGAATACCAATCACAATAACTATCGTCTCAGCTCCTGGTACCGGTCGAAGAACAAGCGTTACCAGAACTTTTTTATACTGGTAGCCAGCAAACTGGCTGCATCTGACAATGGAGGGCTGCAAAACCCCGGCGACCTGGACTCCCTCGCTTTTAAGAACCAGGCTACGGTGCCGGTAAGGTTGGGGAACAATCTTGCCCGGGCTTCCAGCAATCCCTTTGCCCCTATTATCACTACCGGTACCCGCTATTCGAGCGCCACCATACTGATGCGTCAGCAATACGACCTGGGACAAAAGGATTCTATTGTAACGGACACTTCGGTCATTCCCCTTTTCTATCCCCGGGTGCGCCTGGAGCATACACTCTCTTACAGCACGTATACGTACCGGTTCACCGACTCGTACATTCCCCTCGCTTATAACCTGGATTCGACCTATTACGCGAACAAGTACAATCTCCGCCATATCCTTCCGACGGATAGTTTTTATCGCCAGGATCACTGGAGGGATATTACCAATGATTTTTCCGTTTACCAGTTTCCGGATTCGAAAAACCCCCAGCAGTTCTTTAAAGCGGGCATTGCCATCCAGTTGCTGCAAGGCGTTTTTGACACAGCTCGTTTGGACTCTCCCAGAACCATTGAGACGGCGCACCGCATCAAGGACCAGAATGTATTCGTACATGCAGAATACCGGAACAAGACACGCAACCAGAAATGGGATATAGAGGCATTCGGAAAATTGTACCTCAATGGGATGAATACAGGGGACTATAATGGTTCGATCAGCCTGAAGAGATTGGTGAGCCGGCAGATAGGCTATCTGCAGATGGGATTCGAGAATACGAACCGAACGCCTTCTTTTGCATTCGACCGAAGTAGCAGCTTCTATTACGATACGACGAAGACGACTTTTTTAAAAGAGAATACCACCCACCTTTTTGCTTCCCTGGAGCAGCCGCAGCACGATCTGAAAGTGACGGGATCCTATTACCTGATGAGTAATTATTCCTATTTCACGAATTTTTATAAGGAGACACAGCAATCTACTTTATTCAACCTCCTGCAGATCACCCTCCAGAAGCAATTTAATCTTTCCCGGGTCTGGCACTGGCGCACGCTGACGATCGTGCAGCAGACGGCCGGATCTTCCCCGGTGCATGTGCCCCTGCTCGTCTCGAACAATCAATTCGGCTATGACGGAAGTCTTGGTTTTCAGAACCTGAGGGTCAGTTTTGGCACGGAGATCCGTTATGTCAGCGGTTACAAAGCCGACGGATATGCCCCCCTTACCGGGCATTTCTTTACACAGAGCGACACGACGATCCGGCAGCATTTGCCGGACATAGCCTTATACCTGCATCTGCGCATCCGCAGCTTTACGGCCTATGTCCGTGCGGAGAATCTGAATAGCATGACTTTCAGCCCCAATGGCTTTGGATTTTATAATAACAACTTTGTGGCGCCCAATTACCCGTCCCCGGGTTTACTCATCAAGTTTGGCTTCTTTTGGGGATTCGTAAATTAACCTCAATCCAGGCAATCCGGCTCCTCACAAGGTTCATTTTCCGTTTCGACTTCCAGGGTGGCATGCTGTATATTCTGGTGCAGCAGCTCATGTTTGATCTGGTGCTTGAGCGATTCGATAGCAGCCATATCGCTGTTGCGGGCGACTACCAGGTGAGCGGTAAGGGCATTTTCCGTTGTGCTGATCGCCCAGACATGGATATGATGAAAGTCTTTTACATCCTTTATTTTTTCAATGATCGCCTTGATCCTGGGGATCTCGATGCCCTCGGGCACGCCGTCCAGGGACAGGCGCAGGCTGTCTTTCAGGAGCCGCCAGGTACTGAACAGGATAATGACGGCGACGATAAGGCTCAGCACGGCATCGATCCAGAATAAATTCGTGTAGAAAATGATCAGGCCGCCGATCACCAGCCCCGCCGATACGATCGCATCCGATAACAGATGCAAAAAAGCCGCCCGGATATTCAGGTCATTTTCTTTACCCCGGAAGAATAGCAGGGCCGTGACGGCATTGATCACGATGCCGATAGCCGCCACGATGGAAATGGTCTTTCCCGGCAGGGGCTCCGGGGACATGAGGCGATGGATCGCCTCGTAGCCGATCGCCCCCAGGGATACCAGCAGGATCGCCCCGTTCAGCAAGGCTACCAGGATCGTAGTTTTTTTATAGCCGTAGGTATACTTTTCCGTTGGCTTCACTTTGAGCAGGCGGAAGGCTATCAGGGACATGGCCAGGCTGGCCACATCCGCCAGGTTATGCCCCGCATCCGACAGCAGGGACAAAGAATGGATGGAAAGGCCTACGATCACTTCGATGATAACAAAAGCAAAGTTCAACACAATGCCAATCACAAAGGCCCGGTTGACCTGTTGGGGATCTACGGTATGGTGGTGGTGACCCAAACCATGGGCATGATCATGCTTATGCTCGTGGCTGTGGTCGTGATTAGAAGATAGCTCGTGCGAATGTTCCATAGTAAACGATTTATTAGCGGTAATCATCCCTGGCCGGTGCAAAGGAGTCAATAATCTTACAATCAGTGATAGCAACGGCCGAGTGGGGGGTATGGGAAGGGATTACATGGACATTGCCGGGGGTGAGCAGGTATTTTTGGCCGCCGATGATCATTTCCAGTTCTCCTTCCACGATATAAGTGATCTGCTCATGAACATGGTGATGCTCAGGGGAAATACCTCCCTTTTTAATGTCCCAGAAGACCAGGGAACTGCTCTCGCCATGGACCATTTTACCGAAAAAACCGGGTAGGGTCTGTTTAGCCGGAATAGTATCGAGATGTTGCATACCGTTTGTTTTGTCGAAAGTACATAAAACCCCCCGATTGTGGAAAAGTGGATAAGCTGTTCTATGACGAATGAACCGGATTCAGTAGTCTTGCTCAAATTCCTATCGCATGAAAACCCTCATGACCCTATTCCTTGCCGTAATGGCCTGTCATTTCTCCTTTGCCCAGACAGACAAACAGACGCGGGTAGAGCCGCCGGGCAAGACCCATCCTCTCGATCATGCGGATTCATTGGCGATGATCGAAGCCGGAGTGCTGGCCGCTCCTTTATCAAGGGCTGATGATCATCCCATGATCGACTCCCTGTCAATGACCGATTCGCTGGCAAGAGTCGATTCCATCCTGCATTCCCGGACCAAAGTGCGGCCTTTCCCGGAGGTCATACAGGCGGTGCTGACCGACTTCCCTTTTAACCTGCGTAATATTACCGGCGAACTGGTACTGGCGCAGGGTGAATTCGAGAATTACGCTTCCATAGTGCAGTTGACCGAAGCAGAGCGCTGCACCATCACCCGTTATCATTCAGTGGATGATACGACGGTGAGCTGGCAGGCTAAAATGAAAAAATATGATGAGTTTGCCGCAGCCGCTCATCAGTACCACGATCTGTACAAAAAACTGGAACATTGTTACCTCAGGCTGGTGGATGGCAGCATCATCTATCTTCAGGGCGTATGGGAGCCTGCCAAAGAAGATGCGGCATTCACTACCAGCACCCTGCGGCTAACTACGGGCGACTGGCGGTATAAAGAAGTGAAGGTAGAGCTGGAACTGGTTTACCTGTTAGCTGAGTGGGAAGTGAATATCAATATCCTCACTAAGAAAAGGGATGACGAGGTCGGAGGTGCCCTAACCCCCTAAAGGGGGTACTCAATAAAGCCCCCGCACGGCTCCTCCGTCACACTGGATCGTGGCGCCGGTAATATAACCGGCCAGGGGGGAGGCGAGGAAGGTGACCAGGGCTGCCAGCTCTTCCGGCCGGCCGATGCGCCGTAATGGAATGTCCCTGGCCCGGTCAGCCAGTAGTTGTTCGGCGGTGACACCAGGCGGCGGGTTTTGGGGAAGCGTATCTTTTACCCGGTCGGTAAGGATCAGCCCGGGCGCTACATTGTTGACGGTAATATTATCCGGTCCCAGTTCATCCGATAAAAGTTTGGCCATGCCCACCACTCCCATGCGCAGACTGGTGGAGAGGACGGAGTTCGCCAAAAAGGTTTTTACGGAGAGGCTCGTAATATTGATGATCCGGCCACTGCCTGTCTTTTTCAGGTGGGGGATCACCAGGCGGCAGAATCTTACCGTGCTTAACAGGGTCAATTCAAAGGCCGACTGCCAGACGGCTTCGTCAAAGGACTCGAATTTTCCAAAAGGAGGTCCCCCGGCATTGTTGACCAGGACATCGATCCGTCCGAATGCCGACAGGGTGGCATCCACGATTTTTTCGGCCTCTTCCTGCTTATTCACATCTACCGGAAAGGATAGGACCCTGCCTTTTCCCAGGAAGCGGATCTCGGCTTCCGTTCTTTCCAGCGTCCCGCGGTCACGGGCCCCGATCATGACATCCGCGCCTTCCGCTGCCAGGGCGATAGCGCAGGCTTTTCCCAATCCCTTGCTGGCAGCCAGTACCAGCGCCGTCTTTCCTTTTAATTGCAGGTCCATAGTGTGCGATTATCAGGCAAAGATATCCCTCAGACAATAACAATTGTCTTTATCCGTGTCGAATTTCCAAAGACTGACGGGAAGTAGCTATTTACCCAGCGCCTTGTTGATAGGAGCCCTGTCTATATATTGGATGGCAATATCAATCTTATCATTATTGTTATAATGCAGATCATTATGCACCCAAAACATTAGTTTTTTCCCATTTTTATACTTGACGTTCACCTGGTACCAACCTAATAGCCATATGCCAGGGACATCCGGCCCTTTTTGCGGACGATTTACCTTCAGGGGCAGCCAGATATCATTCGAGAATTGAATCGAATCAATTACTTTGGTACGGCGGTCTTTCCACCAGTTGGCGATGGCGGCCTTGCCGGCGAGACTGTCGCCGGATGACCACCGGTACATGGCATTGTCCGCGTAACCATCGACCCATGCATCTATGTCCCCCGCTGAAAGTTGTGCCAATGCTTTTTTGCCCATGTCCACGTACCGCTCATCGGCGAATTCTGATTGGGGCACTTTGGTTTCCTTTGCCATCATCGAGGTGTCTTTGGCATTGTCCATTTCCGGCTTGGCGGGTTTGTTGTTGCAGGAGGCCAGCAGGAAGCAGCATCCTGTTGCCACTGAGAGCATTTTTTTCATAAGCAGCAATTTTAAAAGTTAGACTAGATAAAAAAATAAGAGGGGTAAGCGCGGCGATATGCTTTGAAGGGAAATATTAAATATTAAATATATTTAATATTTGCTTCACGGGCAAATAAAACTTCGAATGGAAGGAATGGCCCAAATTTCCCTGGATAGCGTAAATTCCCTGTTCTATATAGAAGATCATGGAAAAAGTACTTCAGATACTAGTGGTGCTGGCCCTGTTAATACTGGCCATCAATTATTATATCAAAGCGGAGAAAACAAGATTCCGGCTATACCATGCAGCTGGTCGGGTCCAGGCCCCTGCGGACCTGCTATGGAATCTTCGGGGAATGGATCCCGACAACCAGCTCTTGTTCATGGCCGCCAATGAAGGCGTCCTGCAAGTCCTGGATTCCAACACAGGAGAATTGCTGACACATATCCAGGTCGGCGCCGATCCGGGTACCCAGGTATTCGATCCGGAGACAAGAACCCTCTACAGCGCCAATGGAGACGGGACCCTCTCTATTTTCAAACAGGTCAACCGGGAGACCTATAAGATCCGGCAAATACTGACGACCCATCCGGGATGCCGGCTGATGGCGCTCGACACAAGAACGAAGAAGATCTATCTGCCGGTCGCAGGCTCCCTTCCGGAGACGGAAGGCTCCTGGCTCAGAACAGACGCTTCCCTGCCGTCGACGGCGGTCGCAGGAGTCGAATGCTGGGTCTTTTCCAATTTGTAAGGACGACCAGCGTCCCCTCACCGCTCAAAATAGCAGACGCTGCCGCCTACCCATTCTTTATCCTTATTGTAGCGGACGCCGATCATCTTACCCTTACTGAGACGGGCAAGGTTAATGGCCTGCGTGGGCCGGGCATCTCCGTCTTTCCAGAGATACATCACCCGCAGCTCCACCTTGGCGGGGATATCGGGAGTGGGGATCAGGTCCGCATAGGTCACTTTACGCTGCAGGATCCAGTTTTCCGGGTCTTTTATATTGTCCAGGTCGGCATGGGTGATATCGATGACCACTCCCTGCCCGGCAAAGGAGAACAGGGGTTTCAGCACATAGTTTTCCAGGTCGGCCGGAGGCTGCTTAAGCTCATTCAGAAAGAAAGTGGGAGGGACGGCCGGGTGGTGAATAAGGGGCAGCATGAATTTACTGATGCGGTAGAACCAGTTGGGATGAGCGATCCATTCCACCTCCCACTCCTGCCGGATATCGACAATAGGATGTCCCAGGCTTCCCTTTACCGCATTCAGCTCATCGAAGATGATACGGTTATAGATCCTTTTGATCTCCGTCTTCTTCCCCGTCTGTGCATGGGTGTAATAGAGTTTTTTGCCTTCCTGTATCAGTTCGGTGAGACAGACCGTCCGGATGCCCAGGTAATCCTCCGTGCAGTAAAAGTCGATCCGGGTCTTTTGTTCATGCGGCTTTAATTCCAGCAGGATCACCTGTTCGGGTGGAAGACCGCCCAGGATCACCCGCCCCAGCTCTTCCAGGTAAGTCGTATGGTCATAGCCGTTAAGATATTGACTGTAATTATCCGGTATAGGGAAATGCCGGCGTAACAGATCGGGATAATAGACCTGGAACCCATAAAGGCTGGCAAAACCTTGCATCTCGATGAGTTGAGGTTGCCAGGAGCCGTCTTTACCGTCTACGCAGATCCCGAAGTCAAAAGCCAGGAAATGGCTATGGTCTTTTTCTCCGGGAACCCGGTCGCCGGCAGGAATAGCCCTTTCGGTCAATTGTTTGAAACCCGGATCGACGATCAGGTCGATGATGCTTTCACAGGCATCCGTAAGCCTGGCGGCAAAATCTTTCGGAATGAATACCGGCGTCTCTGCCACCCGAAAATCGATGATGCCGGGATAATGGCTATGGAGGTCTTTTAAAAAGTTCTCGTATCGTTGGGGGGAGAAGGCGGCGTTGAAGGCTTTCCGTAAAGCAGGTACCATGGTAAGCTTGTTTTTGGAAAGTTACGCTGTTTTCGGTAGACGCTGATTCCCGGCGGTCACTCCCTTTAACGCATAATCCAGGAAGTTTGGGATCACGTGGGAATAGGTCCAGAGGATCTTATCCGGATCATTGAGCTGTTCGATCATGCTCCGCCATTTTTCCTCTCCGTGTTCGGCGATCACGGTCTTTTTACGGTCTTCCCGTTGCAGGTACATGCTCATACCGATGGCATCTGCTTCCGGGTGGAACTGGGTGCCGATCATGTGGTCATTAAAACGAACGGCCATGATCGCTCTCTCCAGGGGAATATGCGGACGTTCTTTTTCGATGGCCAGGACATGGGCGCCCATCTTGTCCAGTTGCTGCCTGTCCGGCTGGATCACCTGGTAGCTGCGGCTATCTACGGCAAAGAAGGGATCATTCATACCCGTGAACACAGGCTCGTCTTTGCCCTCCGGCTGCAGGTGTATGGGGAATACTCCGAAGGCGGTCGACTTCCGGCTCGTTACATGGGCAATGGCATAATGCCGGCAGACCAGCTGAAAAGAATGACAGATAAAAAGTACTTGTTTTCTGGCATCCTCGACCCCCCGCAGCCAGCGGAAATAAACTTTCTCCCACTCGCTGTTTACACTATCCAGGGGGCTGCCAGGCCCCCCGCTGGAGATATAGATATCGTAAGATAGGTCGGGCACTTTTTTCTCTATCCTTACTTCAAATTCATCGGTTTGCAGGTCCAACCCCTGGGCCGCTCCATATTCCCCGAGTATTTCCCGGATACAACGCATGCCCTGGTTGGGCTGGCCTTCATACAGATCCAGGATCGCTACCCTTATTTTCCGCTTACTATCCATCGGGTGCAAAATTACGAATTCCATTCCACGATCTGGTAAAAGTCATCCTTGAAGCTGTCTCCGATAGGAATGATCTTTTTCCCGATATATATTTCATTGCGGGCGATGGAATCGATATGGGTGAGCGATACGATAAAGGAGCGGTGGACACGGATGAACTCTTCCGGCGGTAGTTTGTAAGAGAATGATTTTAAATTATTTAAAGTCAGAATGGGATCGATCTTTCCCTTGGTATACACCTGGGTATAATCTTTCATCCCTTCACAGAAAAGGATGTCTTCAAACTTGACCTTGATGATCTTATATTCCGATTTGATAAAGACAAAACGGTTATTCCGGGCATGATGTATATAAATAGTGGCAGAGAGATAATCCTGGATCTTGGTGATCGTGGTTAGGAAGCGTTCGAAGGACAAAGGCCTGTTCAGGTAACTGAACACATCCATATCCGTCTCTTTTTTTTCCTGTTCCTGCTTGTCGGCGATGCAGATAACGATAGGGTAGTAGCCCGACTCTTTGAGATGTAGCATGATCCGGTTGTCCAGCAGACGGATATCCCAGAAAATAATGTCAGCCCTGGACTGGGTGACCTGTTGATAGACTTCTGCGGCGGAATCGCATTTACCGGCAAAATTCAGCCGGGGCGTCTTGGCGATATACTCCTTCAGCAACGCGCTCTGTTTATTATTGTCTTCTACGACAATGCAGTTCAGCGCGCCCTTGGTGGGGATACCCTTTATGTGATGACGTAGATCATGTCCGGGATTGGAAGAATGAGGCATTGTAAACGCGAATTTAGGGTAATTAGCATTAATGCCGTCCGGCTCCCCCCTCTTCTATTCGTATTTCTTTCCTTTGGTAAACCAGAGAGCTCCGTAGTTGACGACAAAAGTGATATTGGCATATCGCTCCTGTATCAGGTTATTGGCCTGGGTTCCTTTGATACCATATTGAAATACAATGCTATAGGCCAGGGGGCTTTTCAACGAGTTGACTCCAAAACCTACGGTTATTCCCTCGTCCTTGATCTGCTGTCCGTTGATCTGGAGATAGGAGGTTCCGTAATACAGGCCTGTCTGGAAATAGCTTAACTCTACCTTGCTGTTATAGAAATTCTTCTTTTTGGAGATCTCGAAGCCTATGGACCCTTTATTACTGTTCCCCAGGGCATAATCCTTTCCGGGATAGGTGTTTTTATTTTGTACTGCATCCCAGTCCTGGTGTTTAAAGTCAGCCAGGAAAGTGAATTTCTGCTTATGGGTAAGAGCGATGCCGACGCCGAATGTCTTGGGAAGGGTCAGGTAAGTCTGGGATAATTCCTGGTTCTGCAGCGTGGAGGAGTCGGCGGCCAGCACCACCCGGTTCTGCGAGGCGAACAGGTCGGTCTTATTACTGAAAGTGGCTCCCAGCGAGTATTCCCATTTCTTCCCCAGCTTGCCAAACAATTGCAGTCCGTAGCCGATATAAGGATTGTTTAGATCTATCGTATTCGTGGTCGATGTCAGCGAAGCCCCGGTGCCGGGGTTCTGCAGGATATCCTTTTGATTCAGCTGTCCGAAGAGGTAGCCCGCATCTATGCCGATGGACAGGTGATGGAAGAACTCATAAGAGTTTGCCCAATAAACTTTGTTGACGCTGCCGTGCCCCTGGTAATAATGGTTGGCGATTTCAGCCGAGCTGCCCTGAAGAAAATAAGGGACGTTGAACTCATAGTTCTGGGTGCTGAAAGGCACCAGCCCGATACTGGAACCCCAATGTTTGGACAATTTGATACCCATCGCCAGTTTGCGGAAGGTAATATCGCCGGATTGATTATTGGAAGGATCGACGGGAGTGCCGTAATAATTGATGATACTGCCCCGGATACCCGTTTCCACGGTAAAATACTGGTCCGTCAGCGCGCTGAAAGAGGCAGGATTATTATTAATAAGGTAGCGGTTGGACCGGTAAGCTATTCCCGTATTGGCCAGGCCCGAAGTACGATTGTAAAATCCGTCTTCCAGGTCTCCGATGCCCAGCTGGGAATAAGGAGAGAAATTTCCCTGAGCCATTGCCCCGAGAGATGTAACGGACAGCAGGGTTATGAATATGGATAGTTTCTTCATTGTTATTACCGGGTTGGTATACACTTAATAGTTAGTTATGGGGATAAAGAGAAATATAATAGACGTTCAGGGTAACGCGCTGATTCACAGGGTAAGTGGCATCGGCCAGCACCGCCCTGGCAAAGGATGAACTGCCTGATGGCATGCTCAGCATCAGACCGTTCTGTTTGGCCGTCGGATCGGTATTGGTGATCTGCGCTTTGACAAAATTCGTCACATCGTAAGTATAGACCATATTCAGGGGATGGAGAAAATCCATCACCAGGCTGCCATTTTGTACTCCGGCTGAGCCCGGAAGGGGCGGGCCGATCAGGTTGTTCAGGTCCGTAATATAGATTTCGAGGCCCGGCGGTAAAGTCCAGGTCGTGTTAAAACTGCTGAGATCCGGCCTCACGATCAGCTGGGCCCTCAGGACGCTGAGGTAATCGGGCCGCTTGGCGATATCATTGAGATAGGGAAAGGTTAACTTAACATTCAGGCCGGTAGCCGTCTGTACATAAGCCGCATTTACGGTCGATGCGGACGGCGTCGCCGGGGGCGTCTGGGGGTTGAGTCCGATGATAGGCTTGATAAGCCGTTGTAAAGGAGACGTAGATCGGTCTACCGTTATATTGTTGAACTGGTAGGATCTATTGGTAATGTTGAAATCGAAATAGGCAGGCACGCTGTACACGCCGGCTTTATGATAGTAAATGCGCATGGTGGCGCTATCCTGAAAGCCGTACAGGGCGCCATGACTGCCGGGGCCGGGTGCGATACAGAGCCCGTGAAACCATTGCAGCCAGATCGCCGACTGATTGAGGGTGTCCGAATTGTTATAGATTTTAGTGAACAGGTCTTTGCCAAGGTTATCGTCCAGCTTGATTTTCACCGTATCCGCTGAACCCTGGCTGGTATAGGGAATATTGGGCGCGATGATGACCTGGGTCGACCCTAATGCCGTTGGGGCCAATGGCAGGCTGGATTGGCTGTTAAACCCGTTCTGGTAGCTGGCCAATTGATAGAGGGAATCTACCTGGCTGACTACGAGAGTCTGTGTCTGGGTGCTGTCTCCATAAAAAGGATTGGACTTTTTGAACAAAAGGATAAGTCCGAGCGAATCATAGGTATCATAGATCCCTAAGGAGCGGCTGGAAGGGGGGGCTACCTGCAGAAATGCCCTGGAAGTGATGGTGCCTAAATAAGGGTCCGCCAGTTTCCCTACCTGGAGAAAGCCTGTCCCGGCCGTAGCCGTGGAATCGACAACAACAGTAAACAAATTGATCGTGGAAGTATCTACCACGACAATATTGGCCCCATTGTTGTCCCCTACGTAAGTCGAACCGAAAGTAACATTGGGCTGTTTTTGACAACTGACCAGGTAAAATAACGCCAAAATGGAAGATAAAAGAAAGAGTCGCTCTTTTTTCAGGTAATTATTTATAGTCATGCTGGTTTTTTTTGTTCCCTGGAAATCAGCAACTGCATTTAATATGCTCATTTCCAGGGAACATCTAATGTCTGGCCTCTGGCCAAGGGACCTGTCGTCCCTTTCCCGGCTAATGCCTGGTTGCGTACGGGAACTGCTCTTAACCCGGTCTTTTCTTAGCCAAGAAGTGCAATAATAAGGGGCGCAACTGTTACTATTTTGTTAGTATGTATTAAAAGCTGTAAAAAAACGACGAAAGGCCATTTTTTATATACAAATTCAAAAGATCCGGGAGCGGTATTTCAAAGGAAAAACCGGTGGCTGCATACCCCTTTTCTCCTTCTTTTTCAGCGGAATAGAAGGAGATCCTCCCTTGTCGTTTGCCTGAAAATCACCTGGAGCAGGGCCGGTTCTTTTTTGTATATAAAAAATGACGAATTATCTATTAATATTGCCTGAAAATACATTTTAACGAATTTGCTATGTCCAGTTCGAATACTTTAGCGAAAAATATCAAAAAAATATGAAGCGGATTAACATTGCGTTGTTATCATTGATGTTATTGGGTCTCTTATTTTCTTGTTCCAAAGCTAGCTTAAATTATACACAGAATGGTAACTGGGTGTCCCGCGCTATATTTAAGGGAATTCCAATAGGGAATGCAGCCTCTTTTACAATTGGTGGTAACGCTTATGTTGGTACAGGGACAAATCCGAAAGATCCCAATAACCGGGTAGCGACTTTCTTTCAATATACAGCAGCTCCTATTCCCAATACTCCTACAGGCTATGACAGCGCCTACGGGGCCTGGACCCAAAAAGCCACCTTTGGCGGCGCGGGCAGGAGTGATGCCGTCGGTTTCGCCATAGGCAGCTTCGGGTATCTTGGTTCCGGAACCTCTGACGGACATACTCCTCTCAGCGATTTTTACCGGTACGATACCGTTGCGAATGCATGGACCCCGATCGCTCCCCTGGGCGATGGCACAACCAATTATCCCCGCTTCGGCGCAGTAGCTTTCGGTTTTGATACGACCGGATATGTACTGACAGGCACGGACAATCTCTACTATTTCGGGGACGTCTGGAAATACAGCCCTGCTACCGGTACCTGGCAGCAGCAGTCGGATATGCCCGGCTCTAAAAGAACTCAGGCGGTTACCTGGGTATATAATAAGAAAGGTTACCTGGTGACAGGATTTACGCCAGGTTCACAATGGACTTTAGGCAATGCCTGCTATGATTTCTGGAAATTCGATCCCAACTTACCCAGTACGCAGGCTTGGGTAAGACTGCGCGATATCGCCAATACGAATCCCGGCACTTATGATGATGGCTATACGAACATCGTCCGGTATCATGCCGTCGGGTTCACGATCCTGGGGACTTCCAGCGGAGACAAAGGATATATCACCACGGGTACTAACGGAAGCCTCTATACTTATACCTGGGAATATGATTTCGCTTCGGACCTGTGGACGGAAAAAACACCTTTCGAAGGCGCTGCCAGGGAAGGAGCCGTTGGATTTACCATCAAGAACCGTGGATTCATAGCTACCGGCATCAGCGGTGGTACTGCCTACGATGATTGCCGGGAATTCTTCCCCAACCAGATCTACAACCAGTATGACTAAGAAAGGATCTTTGAAAAAAGGACTCCTCTATGGGCTGATTGTTATCGTGGCGGGCGTCCTGCTGTATTTCGGTTATCGGGAACGGGTCAAATGGAAGAAGGAGCATGTGCTGGTAGAATTACGCTCTATTCAGACACCCAAGGGCTGGGGATACGATATCCTCGCCGATGGAAAGGTCTTCATCCATCAGCCGATGATCCCGGCCATCTCCGGTCAGTATAGCTTCCGGACAAAGGAAGAGGCGCTGGCAGTAGGGCAGAAAATCGTAGACCGGATCATGCAGGGACAGATGCCTGTGGTAACGGCCAAAGAAATGCAGGACATGGGAGTAGCCCCGGATTCAACAAGTTTACCTAAATAAACAACGCTTTTTCATAATGCATAACACCCCCCGGATTTTCCGGGGGGTGTTGCTTTTCCGTTCGTATAATATAATTTTTCCATTACCCGGTATAGTATAATTTAGCCGCTCTTTAAGATGCTGGAAGCATCTGTCCTAACCGAGGCAAAGCGAGGAACGAAGCTTTGACGAAGGTTACGAACGAGGGCTGAACAGTGTTCTGACCGAAGTTCTACAGACATTAGCCATATGCCGGAGATGCGCTAATTTCTAAAGTGCATCTCCGGCATATTTAATTATTCATATTTCTGAAGATCATGAGAAAAATCAGGTTTATCCTTCCAGTTTTGTTCTTTATATCGGCGGTTGGCCCTATATGGGCACAGACCCCTTCGCATTATGATCAGCATAAGGCTTTCGATCCTTTCTTTTATCCTTCCTTTGGAACGGTCTACCGGAGCGCAACCGGGGAGCCGGGACCAAAATACTGGAGCAACAGGGCCGATTATGCGATCAACACGACACTGGATACGACAAAACATGAACTAAGCGGAGCTGTCACGATCACTTATACCAATAACAGCCCGGACAACCTGCCTTTTCTATGGCTTCAGCTCGATCAGAATATTTACCGCAAAGATTCCCGTGGCGAAGCCACTAACCCGGTAACAGGCGGCAGATGGTCCAACCGGAGTTTTACAGACGGGGATGTGATCCGCTCTGTAACGATCATCCGTAACGGACAGTCTTCCAAAGCCGACTACCTGGTGACCGATACCCGGATGCAGATCCGGTTGACGGATGCACTGAAGGCATCGGGAGGAAGTATCCAGATAAAGATCGATTATTCTTTTGCCATTCCGCAATATGGTACAGACCGTATGGGGCGCCTGTTGACCCAGAATGGATGGATCTATGAGATCGCACAATGGTACCCCCGCATGGAAGTATACGATGATATCTATGGCTGGAATGTGCTGCCTTACCTGGGACAGGGAGAGTTCTACCTGGAGTATGGGAATATAGACTACAGCATTACGGCCCCTTCCGACCTGGTGGTCACGGGCTCCGGCGAATTGATGAACCCGGCAGAAGTGTTGACCGCTACCCAGCTCAGCAGGCTGGCTAAGGCGAAGACCAGCGACAAGACCGTCACTATCCGCAGCGAGGCTGATCTGAAGGACCCCGCTTCCCATCTTCCCAAAAAGAGCCTGACCTGGCACTTCCGTTGCAACCAGACCCGCGATGTGGCCTGGGCAGCTTCCAGGTCTTTTATATGGGATGCAGCAAAGATCGACCTTCCCAGCGGCCGCAAGGCCCTCGCTCAATCCGTCTACCCGGTAGAATCGGCAGGCGACAAGGCCTGGGGACGTTCTACGGAATTTGTAAAGGCATGTATCGAGCTGTATTCCAAAGAATGGTATGAGTTCACCTATCCGGTAGCTACTAATGTGGCCGGTATCGTAGCAGGGATGGAATATCCCGGTATCGTGTTCTGCGGATCTAACAGCAAGCAGGGCGGCCTTTGGGGAGTCACCAACCACGAATTCGGTCATAACTGGTTTCCCATGATCGTGGGTTCCAATGAACGAAAATATGCCTGGATGGACGAAGGATTTAATACGTTTATCAATGGAGTAGATACCAAGGTGTTCAATAATGGTGAATTCGATCAGAAAGAAGACGCCCAGCGGGCCGCAGGTTATTATTTCGGCGCGACTTCAGAACCCATTCTGACGATACCCGAAGTGATCCAGCCCAATAACCTGGGAGTAGCCGCTTATGCCAAGCCTGCCATGGCCCTCAACTTGTTGCGTAAATACGTGCTGGGTGAAAAACGATTTGATTATGCTTTCCGTACCTATGTTAAACGGTGGGCATTCAAACACCCGACGCCCTGGGATTTCTTCCATACGATGGAGAATGCCGGCGGCGAAGACCTGGGCTGGTTCTGGAGAGGTTGGATCCTGAATAACTGGAAACTGGATCAGGGTGTGAAAGAAGTGAAATATGCGGAAAACGATCCCTCTAAAGGCGCATATATCACCCTGGAGAACCTGGAAGAAATGGCCATGCCGGTCGTGATGGCTATCCAGCAGGAGAACGGTCAGACGGATACGATCACCCTGCCGGTGGAAATCTGGCAGAAGGGCGGACTGAAGACGATCGCTTATGCTTCCTCTGCCAGGATCAAGTCCATCGTGATCGACCCCTTGCATGATTTCCCGGATGTCAATACCTCGAATAATACCTGGACCGGAATGGCTGCGACCAAACCCGTGCCTCCCGGTGTCTCGGCTACCGACGTCATCGATAAATACATTAAGAGTATCGGCGGAAAAGATAAACTAACGGCTGTCACGGACCTTTTCGTTACATCTACCGGTGTAGTACAGGGGCAGAAGCTGGTCCAGATCCGCAAGGCCAAAATGCCGGATAAATACCTGATGGAGATCGACCTGCCCGATCTGAATATGACGGCCGTAAAACTGACGGTAAACGGAGATAGCGTCAAGCTTGCCCAGATGGGGCAATCTCCGGAACTGGATGAAGATGCCCGCAAAGAGATCAAATCGGAAGCGACCATCTTCCCGGAACTGAACTTTTCCGCCGGTGGCTATAAGCTGGAATTGACCAGTATTAAGAACTTAGACGGGAAAGACGCTTATGAGGTCAAAGTGACCTCTCCTTCCGGAGAGCTGTCCACTTATTACTACGATGTAACTACGGGTTATAAGCTGAGGATGATTAAGGAAGGCAAGCAGGGAACGGTGACCATTGATTACAGCGATTACCGGGACGTAAATGGCATCAAATTCCCTTATCATACGAATAATGATCAGGGACAGGTCGTCTTCGATCTGACGATAGAGAGCATTAAGGTGAATGG
>WNFI01073791.1_pt1 | contig 30107 bp, 24 predicted proteins | sample 5400471 | NCBI WGS metagenome assembly WNFI01 (sample SAMN13153348, study PRJNA577476) | soil metagenome | isolation source: 100 cm saprolite on Douglas fir-dominated hillslope | place: USA:California | collected 2013-09-17
GTTGTCTGAAAGTCTTTTGCCTAACGAGTAGTTATCGTTGGTGCTCCCCATGTAATGGACGGAGTTGACCACTAGATCCTTAACGACATTTGTTCCGTTGGGCCCGACCTCGTAGTCGTAGTAGGTCGTGTTGATATTGAAGTACGGTGAGCCGCCGAGGTTTTTGATGAAGTCGGTAAGGATGGTCTGGGCGGCGGTATCTTTGCTCCAGTCTCCGTACCATATGTAATAGACGTTGACGCCGTTGGCGTCGTCAATGATCGGCCCGCCCTGATACGGAATGCCGTTGTCTCTCGGCGTTGCAACCGAAGCCTGGCCTATCGTGCGCATGACGTCGACGCGCCCGATTCCTGGCACTGCCTTTATGCCCGCCACCAGGGCGGGAATTATTGCGCCAGCGGAGAGGTCTCTGACGGGCGCGATGCCGACGACCCTTAATTTGGCGCTCGTAGTGACCTGATTGGGAGAGGTTACTTGCGCCCCACACACCGGAGCAAACGCCGCTGCGACAAGTGCGAAAGCAGCAAGCTGCTTTGCGTTCATGCGATATCCCCCTGGCCGCCATGACAGGCGGCGTGTGGCCTCGGATGGTTAACTTTTGTTATCGTCACCCGAATACCCCGCTAATCCTACGCCCGCGCATTTTCCCCTACACGGGGGAAATACCCCATTTAGGGCCGATCTGTCATTTCCGCCTGCCCCATAATGCGGATTCTGGCGGTACTTCGGCTCACGATGTCGATCTTGCGCTCCAAGAGCGTGTTTACACTCCGGGGTCCAGCAGCGGACGATGGCGACCGCATTCTTCGCGGCTGAGGTGGCCCTGGGGTAGACGCCGGCAACCGTCCCCAATACTTTCCGATGCCTGCGGCCATTAGCCACGCGTCCTCCCTCGCAGCTTCGTCCTTTCTGGACCGGTGTGTGGCCATCAAGAATCGGACTGGCGCAACGTGCCATTTCCTAAGTCAGCAGTGGAGCGAGGAATGCCAGCAGGTCACAGGTCGGAGATTGCCACCCAGTGCGGGCGGTCGGGTGCTTTGTGCCGGGGATCGAATGTCCGGCGCTTGATACATTGGCGCCCCCGGCCGGAGTTGAACCGGCGACCTACCGCTTAGGAGGCGGTCGCTCTATCCACTGAGCTACAGGGGCATATCCGGATTGTAGCCTACACCTCGTGAGCCTTTTCCGAGGCCTGGAACGGCGCTCAAATGCGAGCAGCTGTTGCTCGCGCGTATCTGCAGGAGCGGTGCCCACCGCAATGAGCCAGCCAGCCGCGATACAGCGGCGGCGCCGCAACAGAGAGATGTGCCCCACCGGGCTTTGTGATAAAACGGCCTCAAATCGACCCGAATGGCCGATACGGCTACAGGGCAATCATGGGCAAATGCACGCGACGGACGGTTTGGCTGGTCCTGGTACTTGCCTTAGGCGGATGTGGCGGTGGCGGCAATGGTGGCGGTAGCGCGGCGCCGTCAGTCCAACTCCGATTTTCCCCATCCACGCTGCAGGTATCAGCCGCAGTAAACGGATTGATTCCCGACCCGGCCGTGGTGACGGTCTCGATCGCCAATGCACCAGCCGCCGCCAAGTACATCGGCGGCGGCTACACGCCGCGCGGCATTTTGCAGATTACCCTGGATTGGTCCCAGCAAACGCAAGCCACGGTCACGATTGACTTCAAGGCACCGTACAACCTCGCCCCCGGCACCTACCAGGACACCCTTCACCTCGCGCTGTGCACAGACTCAGCTTGCACAAATGAGATCGCGGGCTCCAGGTCGACAATGACGATCACCTATACGGTAACCGCGCCCTCGCCGCAGGCCATACCCAGCGTTTGGGTCGATACAAGCCAAATCGTAGTTTCTGCCCTCAATACGGGAGCCGTGGTCTCGGTCACACCGGGGCCCGACATCGTCGGCATTCAGATCCCGATCCACGCCGGCAACGTCGCCTATCCGGTCTCTGTGAGCACGCAGTCCACGAACGTTACCGTCGCTTATGCCAATGCCAATGCAGCATTTAATGGGCTCGAGGCAATGCTTTACGTGCAGCTGAAGTACCCGCTCGACCTTGGAGTGGGCTCTTTCCACGACACCATTCAGATAAGCGCATGTCTGGATGCGGCCTGCGTCAATCCGGTGACCTCCTCGCCTCTGGTCATCACCGTGGACTATGTGGTGTCCGACAACGTCACTGTGCCTGGCAGCAGCGGCTACACCATGCGATTCGTGGTGATCCCAAACTCAACGGGACTGGTTGACGATCCTACGCGTGGCCTGCTCTACGTAGTGCAGCTCGGCGGATCCGCGAGTCTCGTCAAGAGCGTGATTCCGTCAACGGGAGCCATTGCCGCTCAGCTCACCGCTCCTGCGCTGTTCACGGGACGCACGCTGCGAATTTCGCCAGACGGGAAGTACCTGTATACGCCGAGCTTTTCCTATCTGGGCGTCCACCGTTTCCTGCTTCCGGACTGGACTCTGGACACCACGATCCTGTTCGAATCGAACTCGCTCACTGGCGGGTACGACGTCGCTGATCTGCAGGTGGTGCCGGGTACGAACGACAGCCTGGTCGTGGCGCGCACCTACGGCGGCGGCTTTGGCGTGCCTGCAGATGTGGTGGCCTATGACGGGATGGTCAAGCGCACCAACAGCGTGGTCACACCCTACGCTGCCAGCGGACCCGATGTTGCCTACCTCGAGTGGGGAGCCGACAGCGCCACACTCTACGGTTCTACGCCACCTGGAACGGTGGGCAATTCCTGGCGCTTCGCGGTCGATGCAAACGGCATCACGCAGCCCACAGCACCTTTCGGGCTGGGCGGTGGACCGATGGCCTACGCGTCAGGAAGGTTGTTCTTCGCCCACGATGGACTGCAGGTGCTCGATGCGACGACGGGCACCCAGCTCGCGACCCAGCTATTGCCCGTCACCGATCTTTCCGGTGTGCTTGCCGATCCAGCGCTAGGCCGGGTGTATGCGCTGGGTACCGATACGCAGGGCCAGAGCGTGCTCTACGTGATCGATGTGCAATCCCTGGCAGTCCTTGGGTCGACAACGTTCGACAGCACGTACCACCCGGCGGGCAAGATGGTACGCTGGGGTAGCAATGGACTGGCCATGGCAGATTCGACACTCCTGTTTCTGCTGTCGGGGCCCCTGATTGCCCCTTAGGAGTGAAGCACACCGCCGAACGCTGTGCAGCCGCCGATGGATTGCGTCCGCGCGTCGCAGCCCAACCGCTGCGCGCAGCGGTTTACCTCAATGTCATGGGTCCGGCGATCGCTTCGCAGCCGGACCGCTTGGTGCACTGACTGACCAGCTCGGACTGCCACAGTGGAGCGACGCGAAAGGCAGCAATCAGGAGTCCTCCGGCAGGAGACCGGGAGCCGCCCGCATCGACGTTAGCGCGGTGTGACGACCTGATCTTTGGTCTGCATTCCGGCAAGGGTTGCCTGCAATGCAGTCAATTGCCCCGTCAGCGCACTGATTTCCGCGTCCAGGGTCGCTGCGTGCTGATCCTGGGCCTCGATCATCGCTGCTTGTGCTGCGCCCAGCTGCTGCTGCTTCTGCACTTCCGCGAGCAGCATCGGCGTAAGTTCCTCGTAGCGCACACCCTGAATCTTCCCTGACTCATCCCGGATCACCAGTTCGGGATAAACCTTGCTCACTTCCTCCGCAATCAGGCCGTACTGAACGTCGCCTTTCGGATCGTTCTTCAGGTGAAAGCTTACGGGACGCAGTTGCCCCAGCCTGTTGGTGCTGCTGGCAATAGGAGCGATGTCCGTCTTGTAGCGCTCCGAAGAAGCCAGGACCCCCAACTGTCCCGAGGCGGTCACGTACACCGCAGCTCCCGTCACCTGCGTGCCGCCAATGCCGGCGATGTAGGTTGCGGTATGTGGTGCCAACACGTTGCCGGCCGTTGTGGTCGGCGTCGTACCGATGCGAATGGTATTGCTCTCCGCCGCTGCGCCACCCGGATTACCGATGTCGATGTTATTGCTGCCGCTGGTGAGCGTGAAGCCCGCGTAGAATCCGAGCGCAGCATTTCGGCTACCGTTACTGAATTGCAGGGCGTGATTCCCCAGCCCGGTGCTCCCGCTACCGGTCGCATTGTGTTGCAGCGAGAAAGCACCCTGGCCGGCGTTGCCGACACCGGTCGTATTGCTGTAGAGCACTTGATATCCAAATGCGGTGTTGTTGTTGCCCTGGGAGTTCGTGAAAAGCGCCTGATACCCGTCTGCGGCGTTTCCGAATCCTGTCGTGTTGCCATACAGAGACTGATAGCCGGTGGCGGCATTGAAGTTTCCGGTCGAATTCTTGTACATCGAGTAAGCGCCCGTCGTGGTGTTTTCGATGCCAGTGGTATTGGACACCAGGGCATCCGCACCCGCCGATGTGTTGTCCTCAGGGCCCAGTTGGCGTACGAGCACGATGATTTGCGGATGCGTACCAGCTGTTCCCGCGTAAATCAAGGCGATCGCGCCGTTATCCGCCACGTTGCCTGTCAGGACGTCACCGGCATTGAGCGTGAACGCGCCGTCAGTTGCGATTGAATATGTGCCGCTTGCTGTGGAAGATGTTATGGACCCGTCGTCATTATGGAGAAGTGGCCCGCTAAAGTTGCCGGCGCCATCGAAGACAAACGCTGCCCCGCTGGACTCAAACCCCAAGGGCGACGCCGGCCGGGCCGGCAAGGGCCCCGTCAGAATGGGCTGGAGCGTTTGCGGCAAGAATATGTACCCAGCTCCCACGTAAGTTCCTTTCAGACTGGCGTCTGAATACGCGGGAGCCACCTGGCTGTAGGCCTGATTTCCGATGAGCGTCATCATGGCGATCAAGACCAGTGAAGGCCCGTTAGACATTTTCATGGAGTTGCCTCGATTATCGTTGTCGAATTGACGCACGGTGGGACGGTTCACGTCACCCCCGCAAGAGTTTCGGGCGCGTCCAAATCATCGGATGGTGGGTCGTACCCTCTTCTTGGGGGAACAGTACTATGGGCTCGGCAAACAATAAAGCCCGATGCAGCACGAGCGGCTTAATACGGCATCACTAAGTTAAATGCCGCGGGGCCGACATCTCGCGCCCACCGTGCGAACGGGCTAGAAGCGGATAAGCGCAGTCAGCGGCGGCCGGACGCTTTCTTGAGCGCCAGCTTGTGACCCAAGCCGCCCGCCGCGAATGGCGGCTTAGGGCGAGGCAATTGAAGTCTCAGGCCAGAAATTTGGTGAGCGGACCCCAGTAATGCTCTTGCCAGCCAGAGGCCAGGTGCTCCGCATCGCCTTTCGGAAACGCCGTGTGGTCGAACACCAATTTCGTGACCCCGGCTTGATCCGAGAGCTCAAACCGGGCGATCGAATACACACCCCGCGCCCAACTCAGCACGCGCCATGCCTGAACGATCAGTTCATCCGGCACGAGTTCGAGCTGACGGCCCACGATGTGTCCGTCAAACAGAGCAAATGCTCCGCCCACATGCGGGCTCAGCTTCGTCGGATTCTGCATCTTGGCCGTGGCGTCGGCCTTCATCACGCCAACCAGCTGGACGATCCTGTCAAATTGACTTTCGACCGTCAGCGCCTCGTAAACGCGCTTGCGTCCCGCGCTGAAGACCCGCTCCTGATGAATGGATTCCCCGGAGTGTGAAATTTCGGCGTTCGCCTCGGCCAGAGCTCGCGATGGGCGAGTGAGGGCGCCGGTTATCGCGAACGCACCGGCGGTAATGAGCTGCCGGCGCTTGAGCCCATGGGGAGTCGATGTAGGCGCTACGGACGCAGGCATTTCTGGCCCCCTGACGTTATTTGTCCCTGGATGGCTTGTAATATGACACCAAATGGTTTCCTATACAAGTCTGGAGGTTGACTGTGCCTGCAGGAGTCCATGCCCGGCGTCAATCAGGCGAGGATCGGCTCGACGCGATTCTTCATGCCCTGGCGCACAGGACGCGCCGAACGCTGCTGAAGCGCCTGGCGGCGGGCCCGGCCATGGTCGGGGAACTGGCTGAGCCGATTGCCATGACCCGGGTCGCGGTATCGAAGCACCTGCGCGTGCTGGAGGAGGCGCGGCTCATTTCGCGCACCATCGACGGTCGTATGCATCGCTGCGCCCTTCGGCCCGAGGTGCTGCAGGACGTGGAGCGATGGCTCAGCGGATACCGGGAATTCTGGACCAAACGGCTCGAAGCACTGGCCCGGTTTGCGGAAGATCAGGCCGAACGTTGAGCTGCTGAGACCCTATATGAATGAATCGCCGACTGATACGGCACCGGTGACGCTGGCCGCAACGCTCGTGGTGCGCCGGCGGATCAGATCGACGCCGGAGAAGCTCTTCGCCGCCTGGACCCAACCAGAACTGCTCGTGTGCTGGTGGGGACCCCAGGGCGTCGCCTGTCCCGCAGCCGAGATTGATCTGCGAGTGGGCGGTTCCTATCGAATTGCCAACCGCTTCCCAGATGGAACAGTAGTCTGGATAACGGGCATCTTCGATGTGATCGAGCCGCCCTATCGGCTGGCGTATAGCTGGAGACTGGAGTCGCATAAGGGGCCGGCAGAGCGGGTTACCGTGTGCTTTGAAGCGCATGAGGCGTCGACAGAAGTGATCGTCACGCACGAGCGAATTTCGAGCGAAGCGGCTCGAATCAGCCACGAGCGCGGATGGACCGGATGCCTCGACGGTCTGGTCAGGTACGTGGAGCAGCCCTGACTCCTGGTCTGACCTGGCATTCACTCGTCATTCAGGCGACTCGGCGCGTTCAATCACCTAGAATCGATAACGCCGTCAGCTGCCCCTATGAGGCGGTCGCTCTATTCACTGAACTACGGGCGCCTTGGGTCCGAGGCCAGCGCTGGCGCGCGATTGCAGAAGGAGCAGCACTATGAAATCAGCAGCCGCTTTTGTTGCCGTGGGCCTGACCCTGCTGCCCATCCCGGTCCTGGCTCATGCGCATCTGGCCGGGGCGCTACCGGCAGACGGCAGTGTCCTGACGGTGCCGCCGGCGCAATTCCTGCTGAAATTCTCCGAAGCCGCACACCTGACCGCCCTGAGTCTGCGCCGTGAAGGCGACGCCCGGGCACAGAAACTCGGGCCGCTGCCGACCGCGGCCGGCACGAGCTTCAGCGTCACGGCGCCCAGGCTCAGCGCAGGAACCTTCACATTGGCTTACCGCGTGGTGGCCGCGGACGACAATCACCTGACCTCTGGCACGATCAGATTCCGGCTGGCGCCCGCTCCCTGAATTGGCCGCCGCGAGGATTCATGGCCGTCGATCTCCTATCGGTCACCTTGCGTGCACTGGGCCTGGTGGCCCTGTTCCAGGCGGTGGGCCTGGCGTTCTTCCTGACCCTCTTTGGGCCAGAGCTGGTGCAGCTGCGCCCTGAGCTGCGCCGTATCGGCCGCATCGCCTCCTCCGCCGGCGTGCTGCTCATCCTGCTGCATCTCGCCCTGGAGGCGCCGCGCATGGCGGGCGACTTTTCGGGCCTGTGGGACGCCGAACTGCAAGGTCTCGCCTGGACCTCCGGGTCGGGGGTGTCCGCATTGGTGCAGGCCGCGGGACTCCTGGGGCTTGCGCTGTCGCTGGGGCAATCCTCCCGCGGCGGAGCGCGCTGGGCCGCCGGCTGTGGTCTGATTGCCGTCGGCGGATTCCTGCTGACCGGTCACACCAGCGCGCATGCCCTGCGGGCGGTGCTGGCCCCACTGCTGGCGCTGCACCTGCTTGTTGTGGCGTTCTGGTTCGGATCGCTCCTGCCGCTCTTGCGGATCATCCGCATCGAGTCGCGATCCGTTGCCGTGCGGGTTCTGCAGCGCTACTCGACGATTGCGGGGTGGCTCGTGCCGCTGATCGTGCTGGCGGGCCTCACCATGGCCTGGATGCTGATGGGGACTCTAGGCGTGCTGCGCCAGCCCTACGGCCAGCTGCTGATCGCCAAGTTCGCGGGCTTCATGCTCCTGATGCTGCTGGCGGCCGCTAACCGATGGCGCTGGGTGCCGGCGCTGGCGGCGGGCCTGCCCGCGAGCACGTTGCGCCGTTCGGTTGCGACGGAAATCGCGCTGCTGATGGCCGTCCTGTCCACGACCGCCGTGCTGACGGCCTACTTCTCACCGCACTGAAACAAGATCGCCGGACCACCGGGCTTGCCCGGCGGTATGTCACAATCCCCGTCCAGGGGTATCTGCCGCAATGAAATACCGCAGTTTCGGACGACTGGGCTGGAACGTGGCTGAAATCGGCTTCGGCGCCTGGGCCGTGGGCGGTGGCTGGGGAAACCAGTCTGACGAGGATTCCAGGGTCGCGTTGCACCGGGCGCTGGACCTCGGCTGCAATTTCATCGATACGGCGCAAGGCTACGGCGACGGCCGCAGCGAGCGGATCATTGCGCAGGTCCTTAAGGAGCGGCACGGCGATCAGCGTGTCTACGTCGCGACGAAGATACCGCCCGCCCCGGGCAGCTGGCCGCCGAGCCCCTATGACGACATCGAGGCGCGCTACAGCGCCGCTTACCTGCGGCAGCGGCTGGAGCGGAGCCTGCGCGAGCTGCGCACGGATTGCATTGACCTGCTGCAGCTGCATACCTGGACGCGCGCCTGGAACCGGAATCCGACCGCACTGGCGACGCTGCGCCAGTTCAAGCAGGAAGGTAAGGTCCTGGCGATCGGCGTGAGCACGCCGGAGCATGATCAGGATTCCGTGCTGGATCTGATGCGTGGGGGCTGGGTCGATTCGGTGCAGCTGATCTACAACATCTTTGAGCAGGAACCGCAGGCCGAGCTGCTGCCTGCGGCAGTGGAACACAAGGTGGCCGTCATCGTGCGCGTGGCCTTTGACGAGGGCGCGCTCACCGGGAAGCTGACGCCACAGACCGTGTTCGCCGAAGGCGACTTCCGCCAGCGCTATTTTGCCGGCGATCGCCTGCAACGCACGGTCGATCGGGTGGAGGCCATTCGCCGGACCGTGGGTGAGCGGGAGCCCGATCTTGCAACCGCTGCCTTGAAGTTTGCCCTGAAACCGGCAGCGGTCTCGACCGTCATTTCGGGCATCCGCAACACACGCCAGGCGGACATGAATCTCGCCGTCAGCGCCCAGGCACCCATGAGCGATGCGCTGGAGCAGGACCTGCGGGCACATACCTGGCGCCGCAACTTCTGGTTCGCCGGGAAATAGCATCGCTGCGTTCGAGGTCGTTGCGACGTGGTGACCCAGCTTTCACAGATCGGATTCCTGCTCCTCATCGCTGCCCTGATAGCGGTCCTGACGCGCCGGTTGCACATGCCCTACACGGTCGGCCTGGTGCTCGGTGGCATGGGACTGTCCTTCATGCCCCTGCGCCTCGACCTGACGCTGACAAAAGACCTGATTTATTCGCTGTTCCTGCCGCCGCTGGTCTTCGAGGCCGCCCTGTACATCCACTGGCGCGAGCTGCGCCAGGACCTGCCCGTCGTCGGCCTGCTGGCGACGCTGGGCGTGCTGCTGGCCGCGGCCCTTACCGCTGCCGGCATGCATTACCTGGTGAACTGGGGCTGGGCTGCGGCCGGCGTATTCGGCGTGCTGATCGCCGCTACGGATCCGGTCTCGGTCATCGCCACGTTCAGGGAAGCCGGTGTACGGGGCCGTCTGCGCCTCCTGCTGGAAGCGGAGAGTCTCCTGAACGACGGCACGGCCGCGGTGCTGTTCGTCGCTGCCCTGGGTCTGGCCGCGGGTGCTACCGGCGATCTGCTCCAGGTCACCGCCTCACTCCTGCTGAGCATTGGGGGCGGCGCGCTGTGCGGCGCTGCGCTGGGATTTGTCTTCATGTTCCTCGCCGGGCGCAGCGCCGACCGGCTGGTGGAAATCAGCTTTACCACGCTGTCGGCCTACGGCTCCTTCTTCCTGGCCGAGCACTTTCACCTGTCGGGGGTACTCGCCGCACTGACCGCCGGCCTGGTGACGGGAAACTACAGCGCTCCTGGATTTACCGCCGCCCCCGGCCGCGACGCGGTGCGCTCGTTCTGGGAATATGTCGCCTTCCTGGCCAATTCCTTCGTGTTCCTGCTGATCGGTGCCCACGAGGCGCAGCAGCACTTCGGCACGATCGGCCTCGCGGTGCTCGCCGCCATCGCGCTGGTCACGTTGGGAAGGGCCCTGGCGATCTACCCGGTGTGCGCGCTGTTCAATCGCGGCCCATTGCGCGTCGCGGCCCCGCACCAGCACGTACTTTTCTGGGGAGGCCTGCGGGGCGCTCTGGCGCTGGCACTGGCGCTGGGGTTGCCGGCGGATTTTCCGCAGCGCGATGCCATCGTCACCGTCACCTTCGGGGTGGTCGCGTTCTCGATTTTTGCCCAGGGCCTGACGATGACGCCCCTGCTGCGCCGGCTCGGCCAGCTTTGATCTCGAGTGGCTTATTTATTATGGGAACGATAATATCATGGCCTGATTCCAGCGGGAGAAGTGCCGATGAATCCGGAAGTCATCATCACCTGCGCCGTTACCGGCGATGACACCAAGGTCACCAAGAGCCCGCACTGCCCGGTGACCCCGGTGCAGATCGCCGCCTCGGCCGTCGAAGCGGCGCGCGCGGGCGCGGCGATCGTCCACATCCACGTGCGCGATCCGGCGACCGGCGCCTTCAGCATGGCCACCGAGCACTACCGGGAAGTGGTCAGGAACATCCGCGCCAGCGGCGTGGACGTGATCGTCAACCTGACCTGTGGCATGGGCGGGTATATCTACGTGGGCGACAAGGGCATGATCGATACGCCGGCACCGGGCACGGACTTCGTCAGTCAGGAAGAGCGCATGCGCCACGTCATCGACCTGTGCCATGAGGGCAAGTACCGGCCGGAGATCGCCACGCTGGACTGCGGCAGCCTGAACTTCGGCGACGTAAATCGCGCCTATGTATCGACCCCGAACTACCTGCGCAAGGGCGCGGGGATCCTGCGCGAACTCGGCGTGAAGCCGGAACTGGAGATCTTCGATACCGGAAATCTGTGGTTTGTCCACCAGTTGATCAAGGAGGGCCTGATCGACGCACCGGCGCTGATTCAACTGTGCGCGGGCATCCCCTGGGGCGTGCCCGCGGATGTCGGGCACCTGGTCGCGATGGTCAATACCCTGCCTGCCGGCAGCATCTGGACCTCCTTTGCGATCAGCCGCATGCAGATGCCGTGGGTGGCGCAGTCCATATTGCTGGGCGGCAATGTGCGCGTCGGTCTCGAGGACAACCTCTACCTCAGCCGCGGCGTGTACGCGAGCAACGCGCAGCTGGTCACGCGGGCGGTCACCATCATCGAGGCAATGGGCGCAAAGCCGCTCGGCCCGGCCGCGGTCCGCGAACGCCTCAAGTTGCACTGACGCGCGCGCCATCTCTCATGCCGGGGCCCAGCATCTACAGCACGCCGGTGGCACCGGAGTGGATCGACTACAACGGGCATCTGCGCGACGGCTATTACACGGTCGTGTTCAGCAGTGCCATCGACGCGCTGATGGACGCCCTCGGCCTGGACGCCGCCTACCGGCAGCGCACCGGCTGCACCCTCTACACGCTGGAACTGCACGTTCATTTCCTGCGCGAGGTCAGACAGTCCGATGCACTGGATATCAAGGTCCGCGTGCTCGGCGCCGACCGCAAGCGCCTGCATGTGGCCCTGGACATGTACACCACTCGCGTCGCCGATGCGGTCGCAAGCGCCGAGTTCATGCTGCTGCATGTGCGGCAGGGCCCGTCCCCCGGAGCGGCTGAGTTCCCTGCGGACGTTTCCGCAGCGATCGAGCGGCTGCGCGCCGATACGGCCGCGCTGCCCGGAATCGGGCCGGGCTCGCGCAAGCTCGAGTTGCGGAGCCGCTGAATGGACGAGAGCATCCGCCGCCTGCTGGCCCCGCGCAGCGTCGCGTTGATCGGCGGCGCGTGGACCGATGCGGTGGCCGCCGGCTGCCGGGCGATCGGCTACCAGGGCGAGCTCTGGCGCGTCCATCCGAGCCGGCCCGGCGGTCCCGGCGAGCACTACTATCGATCCGTCGCCGAGTTGCCGGGCGCGCCGGACGCTGCGTTCATCGCGGTGCCAAATCGCGAGGCGGTCGCCGTGGCGGCGGCCCTGCGCAGCCGCGGCGCCGGCGGCTTTGTCTGCTTTGCGTCCGGCTTTTCCGAGATCGGGAGCAGCGAGGGCGAGCAGCTGACGCTCCAGCTGCAGCAGAGCGCGGGTCCGCTGCCCTTCCTGGGCCCTAACTGCTACGGCTTCGTGAATTACTTTGACCGGGTGGCGCTCTGGCCCGACCAGGTGGTGGGCGAGCCGCCCGAGCGCGGCGTCGCGCTCATCTGCCAGAGCGGCACGATCGCGCTGACGCTGATGTTCAACGAGCGCTCCCTGCCGATTGGTTACCTGTTTTCTGTGGGTAACCAGACCCGGCTCGCGATCGAGGACCTGATCGAACTGCTCGTGCCCGATGAGCGCGTCAGCGCCTTCGGTGTGTACGTGGAAGGCATCAAGGACGCGCCGCGCCTGCTGCGCGCAGCGGCGCTCGCGCGTGCGGCCGGCAAGCCGATTGCGCTGATCAAGAGCGGACGCACGGCCGCGGCCGTGCGCACGGCGCTCAGTCATACCGGCGCGCTCGCCGGTGCCGATGCCGTCTTTGACGCCTTCTGCCGCCAGGCGGGCATCGCGCGCTGCGAGACTCTGGGGAGCCTGTGCGAGACGCTGAAGCTCCTGCATTGCGGCGGCCCGCTGGCGGGCCGGCGTGTCCTGGCCATGGGCGCCTCCGGCGGTGACATGGCCATGACCGCTGATCTCGCCCAACCGCTCGGGCTGTCATTTCCGCCACCGGCAGCGGATACGAGCGCCAGGCTGGAGCAGATCCTGGGCGATCGGGTCACGATCGCCAATCCCTTCGATTTTCACACCTACGTCTGGTTCGACCTGCCGGCCATGCACGCCCTGTTCAGCACGGCGCTGCGTGCGGGCTACGACGCCGTCGGTTTCGTGCTCGACAGCCCGCCGGATTCGACGGCGGGCGCAGCCGCCTTCGTGGCGGCGATCGAGCAGTTCATCGCCGCGGCCGTCGCTGCGCCCACACGCGCGGTACTGATCTCATCGCTCCCCGAGACGATCTCACCGGCCATGCGGCGCCGCTGCCTGCAATCCGGCGTCGTGCCGCTCCAGGGGCTGCGTGAAGCGCTCGAAGCCCTCGATGAGGCCGGCGCCATGGGGGAAACCTGGCGCAGCGGCACGGCCGTGGCGCTGGCGCGCCCGATCGTCACAGCGGGGATGCCATCACGCACCTTGAGCGAGCCGGAAGGCAAGGCGGCACTGCTCGGCTGCGGTGTGCCCGTGCCCCGCTCGCGCACGGTACCCGTCGCCGCGGCCGGCGCGGCGGCGGCAGCCCTAGGATTTCCGGTCGTGATCAAGGCCGTCAGCGCACAGCTCGCCCACAAGTCCGAGGCTGGCGGCGTGGTGCTGAACGTACGCAGCGGGGCGGAAGCCGAGGCGGCGGCCCAGCGCCTGGGCGCCCTGTCCGCTACCCTGCTCGTGGAAGAGATGATCGATGAGGGCGTACTGGAAGTGCTGGTCGGCCTGGTCGTGGACGCGCAGTTCGGACTGACACTGGTACTCGGCGCCGGTGGCATACTCACCGAAATGCTGCAGGACACCGTCAGCCTGCTGCCGCCATTTACCGCAGCTACAATCGGGGGCGCCCTGCGGCGGCTCAGGCTTGCGCCGCTCCTGCAGAGCTTTCGGGGGCGGCCACCGGCCGATGAAACGGCACTGATCGAGTTGATACTCGCGGTCACCCGCTTTGCCACCGCGCGAGTCGAGACGCTGGTTGAAATGGACGTCAATCCGGTCATCGTCCGGCCGGTGGGAAAGGGCGCGGTCGCGGTGGACGCAATGATCCGGCTCAGGAGCGAATGACATGTCAGACCCGATCAGACTCGTGCGCGACGCAGGCGTGCTGGAAATCACCATCGATCGGCCCAAGGCGAACGCCATCGATGCCGCGGTCAGCCGCCGACTGAACGACATCTTCAGCGAGTTCCGCGACGACGCAACCCTGCGCATTGCGATCCTGACGGGTGCCGGCGAGAAATTCTTTTCCGCGGGTTGGGACCTGAAGGCCGCGGCGGCAGGCGAAGCCCCCGACGCCAATTGGGGCGTGGGCGGGTTCGGCGGCCTGAACCATCCCCGTAACCTGAACAAGCCGATCATCGCCGCCGTGAACGGCATCGCCTGCGGCGGCGGCTTCGAGCTCGTGCTGGGCGCCGATATCATCGTGATGGAGGAGCACGCCCGTTTCGCACTGCCGGAAATCAATGTCGCCGTGCTGCCCGACGCCGGAGTGATCAAGCTGCGCCGCCGGATTCCCTACCATGTGGCGGTCGAGTTCCTGATGACCGGCCGCTGGATGGACGCGGCCGAAGCGAAGCATTGGGGCCTGGCCAATCACGTCGTGCCGCGCGGCCAGGCGCTGGCCCGGGCACGCGAGATCGCCCGACAGCTGGCCAACGGACCCCCGCTGCTGTTCCCCGCGATCAAGCAGCTGCTGCACCACACCGAGATGATTCCAGAGAACCAGGCCTTCGAGGTCCACGACGCGCTCGACGCCGTGCAGCGCGTGATGCGCTCGGATGACCTGCAGGAGGGGGCGCGCGCCTTCGCCGAGAAACGCACGCCACGCTGGACCGGACGCTGAAAGTCCTAGGCGCCGAGCGGCCGCAGCAACGCTCGCGAGATGATGTGCCGCTGAATCTCGCTGGTGCCTTCCCAGATGCGCTCGATGCGGGCATCGCGCCAGATGCGTTCGAGCGGCAGATCGCTCATCAGGCCCATGCCGCCGTGGATCTGCAGGGCTTCATCCGCCACCATCGCGAGCATCTCGCTCGCCTTGAGCTTGGCGATGGCCATGTCCATGTCGGTGGCCGTCCCCTGATCCTGTTTCCAGGCGGCCTGCAGCACCAGTAGTTCGGCGGCGCGCAGCTCCACGGCCATGTCCGCCAGCTTGAAGCTGACGCCCTGGAATTTGCCGATCGGTTGCCCGAACTGCGCCCGCTGGGCCGACCACTGCAGCGCCAGTTCCAGGGCGCGTTCGGCTCGGCCCAGGCAGGTCGCGGCGACCTGCAGGCGGGTCGCACCCAGCCAGGCATTGGCGACCTCGAAACCGCGGTGCAGCTCACCGAGGATCGCCGACGAGGGCACGCGGCAGTCACTGAATTCCAGAATGCTGTTGGTGTAGCCGCGGTGCGAGACATTGGCGTAGCCGGGGCGGATCGTGAAGCCGGGATGTCCGACGTCCACCAGGAATGCGGTGATCTGCTTGCGCCTGCCGCGGGGGGCCTCTTCCTCCCCGGTGGCCGCGAACAGGATGACAAAATCCGCGTGATCGGCGTGGCTGATGAAATGCTTGGTGCCGTTGATGATGAAATCGGAACCGGCGGCCACGGCCGTGGCGCGCATGCCGCGCAGGTCCGAACCGGCCGTGGGTTCGGTCATCGCCAGGCACTCGACGCGCGCGCCACGCACCGCCGGCAGCAGGTAGCGCTCGCGCTGCTCTCCCCGGCAGGCCAGCAGGATGTTGGAAGGCCGGCCTACGCAGCCGTAGTGCAAGGCATAGCCCGTCCAGCCCAATTCCTTTTCGTACAGCACCCAGCTCACGGTATCAAGCCCCGCACCGCCCACCTCGGTGGGCATGTTCGCGGCGTACAGGCCCGCCTCAATGGCCCTGGCCTTGAGTTCCCGATGAAGTTCGGGCCGCAGCACTCCGCTGCGTTCGACTTCCGCCTCGTGCGGCACCAGTTCGTTGCGGACAAAATCCCGCGTCGTCTTGATGATCAGGCGTTGCTCGTCACTCAGCGAGAAATCCATACGCTATCTCCCTGCGCGCCGGCCCGCCCAGTCACGCAGCAGTTCGAGGTGCAGCCGCAGTTGCCTGATCTGCCGATCGGCGGGCCAGTCGCTGGGGCTCAGCGCCGGTACAGACGCAGGTACTCCCGGTGCACCCAGGCATTGATGCGCTTGAGCCGCCGATCGGCACTCACCTGCCCCCAGAACGCCATCCAGAACGCACACTCCTGGAGCCGCCGCGCGTCTATGGGCAGGGCTTCGCTGAGCACGCTGAGCAGATCGCTGTCCTTGCCCTCGCTCGGCCTGGTCAGGCGCTGTTCCATGCGGCGCATGATCAGGCGCAGTGCCGCCAGGATGATCTCCTGCTTGGAATCGAAGTAATGGGCCAGCATGCCGGTCGTATAGCCGGCGGCGCGTGCAATGCGCACGATGGTCGCCTGCTCAAATCCATGGGTGGCCACGACCCGGCAGGCCACCAGGGCGATCTGGTCGCGCCGCTGGGCGTGATCAACGATCTTGGGCATGGGCTGCCGCCGCGCGGTTGCCTACATCGATGCGTCGCGAGGCCGGCGGCGGTGCCGGCAGCGCCGAGTGCCGGGCGCGCAGTGCTTCGAGGGACTGGCGGAGCGGCGCATCCATCGGCGTGGCCCTGGCAGCAGTGGTCGAGACGTGCAGGTGCAGCTGCTCGCCAGTGGCCAGCAGAACCCCGTCGCGCCCGCGGTGCATCTGGTGGTTGACGTGCAGGCGCTTGTCGTCCAGGCCCACGATCCGGGTCGTGGTCTGGATGGGCTCCGCGACGCGAACTTCCGCGTAGTGCATGACGTGGCTCTCGACCGTGTAGAACATCCGGCCCGTGGCCCGATAGGCCTCGTCCACGCCGACGCGACGGTAGAGGGCGTCCATCGCGTCGCCAAACACCTGGGCGTAGCGAAAATCACTCATGTGGCCGTTGTAATCGACCCACTCCGGCCGCACCGTCATGCGCACGAGCGGCAGCGCTGCATCCTGCTGCGGATCAGCGGAGCCGAGGCCATCGCGGTGGGCGGCGTCCTGGTACAGACGCTCCTCCAGCGCGCGCAGCGTTGCCCCCGCGCCGATATTGTAGGAGCGCAGGACCTGCTGAATGGCCACCAGGTAATCATCGCGCAGGCGCTCCAGATCGCGAATCGAGCGACCTGCCGCCTCGGCCTGCGTGCCCTCGACCATGCGATCGATCAGGGTTTCAGTCAGCTCCGGGGCCTCGAGCTTCGTCCAGGGCCACTTCAGGCAGGGCCCGAACTGCGCCAGCATGTGGCGCATGCCGGTCTCCCCGCCCGCCAGGTGATAGATCAGGTTGGTGCCCATGGCCGCCCAGCGCAGGCCCGGCCCGTAGATGATCGACTCGTCCAGCTCGCCGGTGGTGGCCACGCCGTCATTGACCAGGTGCAGGATCTCCCGCCACAGTGCCTCCTGCAGCCGATCGGTCAGGTGACCGGGAATCTCGCGGCGCAGGCGCAACGGATGCATCCCGATGTGGGTATAAAAGCGTGCCGCCGCCTCGATGGTCGACGGGGCCGTTTTCGCCCCGCCCACCAGCTCCACCAGCGGCAGCAGATAGACCGGATTGAAGGGATGGGCAACGCAGAAGCGCTCGGGCCCTGCCATGTCGCGTTGCAAGTCGGTCGGCATCAGGCCGGAAGTGCTGGAAGCGATGATCACATCGCCTGCGGCGTGACGGCTCACCTCGGCCAGGAGCTTGCGCTTGAGCTCGAGCTGCTCCGGGACATTTTCCTGGATCAGGTCCGCCTGTGCGGCCATCCTCCGCACGTCCGTGGTGAAACTGAGCTCGCCCTTCGGCGGCAGCGGCGCGCTGGTCAGGCGCGCCAGCGACGGCTCGGCGTTGTGCACCGCGCCGCGGATCCAGGCCTCCATCGCGGGGTTGACGTCGGAGGCGATCACGTCGATGCCGTAGTGCAGCGCGCGCGCCGCCCATCCGCCCCCGATGACTCCCGTACCCAGTAAACCCAGTGTCCTGACTGCGCGCATGGCGGTGTCCAGTCTTTGTAATGTTACGGCTATAATATAACACGGCCGGCGCGCACCGGTGCTACGGCCGGCGCCACCGGCACTTCAGTGACCGGTCTTGATGCGGGTCCAGGTGCGCGAGCGGAGCCGCTCGACTGCGATGCCGGCCTCGTCGGCGGCGTACAGGCGGTGCCTTATCTCCGGGGTCGGATACAGGGTCGGATCGGCGAGTATGCGCGGATTGACGTAGGGGTTGGCCGCCCGGTTGTCGTTGCCGTAATAGATATCATTGGTGACCTTGGCGATCACCTCCGGCCGCAGCATGAAATTGAGGAACTCGTAGGCCGCATCCAGGTGCGGCGCGCCCACAGGAATCATCAGCGAGGAATAGGTGAGATTGGCGCCCTCCTTCGGCACCGTGAAGGCGAGATTGAGCTTCAGACCGGCGGCGCGGGCACGGGCCATGGAGACGGCGTAGTCGCTGGACCAGCTGACGGCGATGCACAGTTCACCGTTGGCCAGCGCATTCAGGTATTCGCTGGAATCGAAGATGCGCACGTACGGCCGTACCGCCACCACCAGATCCTCCGCGGCCTTGTAATCCGCCGCATCCGTCGTGTTCGGATTCCGCCCCAGATACTTCAGCGCCAATTGCAGGATGTCCTCGGGAGAGTCCAGAAAGGAAACGCCGCAGTCGGCAAAGCGGCGTACGACTTCCGGCTTGAACAGCATGTCGAGGCTGTCGACGGGCGCAGCCGGCATGCGCGCACGGATCATCGCGACGTTGTAGGCAAAGCCATTGATGGCGTGCAGATAGGGCAGCGCATAGCGGTTGCCCGGATCGGAGGCAGCCTGATCGGCGAGCCCCTGTGGATCCAGATTCTCCCAGTGCGGCAGGCGGGTCTTGTCGAGCGGCAGGTACACGCCGGCCTTGATCTCGCGGCTGTAGTACTCATTGGCGGAGACGACGACATCGTAATCGGAGCCGCCGGCCATCAGCTTCGTCTCCTTGGTCTCCTCGGCATCGAAGGTGTCGTACACCACTTTGATGCCGGTGGCCTTCTGAAAGTCGCTGAGCGTGGTATTGCCGATGAAGTCGGCCCAGTTGTAGATGAAGAGCTTGCGATCCGCGGCGATGGCGGCCAGCGGCAGCAGCGCGAGGATCAGCAGACTCAGGCGTGCAACCCGGCTCTGGTGTCGCCCGCCGGCCGCGCTAGCGCGCCAGCTCACTGCGCACCCAGTCCTGGAACTTGTGCACGTCGTACTCTTCGGGCATCAGCACTCCGGCCTGATGTGCCATGGATCCGAGGCCCTGCTGCACCAGTTCGCATACCGCCGCGTCCTCGCCCATGACTTCGTTGACGAAATCGACTGCCGGCCTGATATCGAATCCCGGTTGCGACAGGGACTCCGGCGCCACGAGCCACTGGGCGCTGACGCGCGTCTGCCCTGGCCCCAGCGGCAGATACCGGACCACGCGCACGTAGTCGACATGCGCGACCAGGTAAACCGAGGGCGGAAAGGACAGATACAGGTAGCCCAGTTCGCGCTCGCGCGCGCTCAAGCCCGGGAAAGGCGTGCCGTGCGGCTGCGCATCGCTCGTCCAGCTGGCCGCACCCGCCCGCAGCCCGCCGCGAAATTCCGGCTCCGCGCGCCCTGCGTGCCGGTCCCAGTTGGCGTCATCCTTCGGCTCCATGATGCCGCGCCGGTAGATCGGCACGAGCCGGCTGAGATTCGGGTGTACACCCGGGCAGTGCAGGCACTCGTTGTAGTTCTCCCACAGTATTTTCCAGTTGCACTGTACGGTGCGCTCCTGCGCATGGGCGACGCGCAGCCCGGCCAGCGGCCAGTTCTGCAGCGCCGCCGCATCAGCCTGAAAAGAAAGCTCCGGAGCGGGCGCCGGCGCGGGGTCGAAATTCACGAATACGAATCCATTCCACTCGCTCAGCTGAATGCCGTACAGCGACAGGTCCTGGCCGATTTCCTGCACTTCCCGGCCGTGTGCCGGGCGGCGCAGGAACTTACCGTCCAGACCATAGCTGAAGGCGTGATAGCGGCAGGTGATCGACGCGGCCGGGAGCCGGCCCGCCTCGGCCGAGCACAGGGCCGCACCGCGGTGCCGGCAGGTATTGTGGAAGGCCCGCAGCACTCCCGCGTCGTCGCGCACAAGCAAGACGGTTTGCGTGGCTACCTTAAAGGTCGCAAACGAGCGCGGCCCCGGCAGCGCCTCCGATCGGCACAGGTACAGCCAGTGGCGGTACCAGATCTTCTGCAGCTCGAGTTCGAAATGCGCGGCGTCAATGTAATAACGGCTGGGCAGCGTCGGCTCAGGCTGGCGCAGGCCGTTCCACTGCTTGAGGTCCGCGCTCACGCTGTCCCGGCTCACATATGCAGGGTCGCCGTGATCCCGAAGGTCCGCGGCCGGAAGGTATAGGAGTTCTGTTGCACGCTCGGCGAGGTCTGTACAAAGGTGCCCGAGCCTGCCGGAAACTCGGTCTGATTGGCGGAATCCGGTTGACTGAGCTGGTAGTTGGTCACGGTGTGCGAATCGAAGAGATTGTCCACGAAGGCGGCTAGCGCCCAGTTGCCGATGCTGAAGCCACCACGGAGCGATGCAAATACCGTCGAGGGCAGCGTATAGGTGTTGCCGGGTGTCGCGGACAGCGCATTGCCCAGGTTGTACTGTGAAGTACTCGGATCCTGCAGTACCGAGGGCCAGTTGTTACGGGCCTCGTATTCCCAGTCCAGGCGCACGAAGGCCGGATGGCCCGCGACCTTGAAGCCGTACTCGGCGCCAACGGCGGTGGTCCACGGCGGCGTGAGTCCGGGGCTGTACTCGATCGACGCCTGGCCGGAGATAGCGTCGCCCACGTTGGACAACGGCAGGATGCCATTGCCGCAGCCGACAGGCGGGCATCCCGCCTTGGTGTAACGTGAGTCGGTGTAGCCGGCAGCGAAGTCGAATTTCCACGCGCCAGCCGCGATCTCCATTTGCACATCGACGCCCTTGGAGACCGCGTCGCCGAGGTTGTCCGTAAACTGCAGGGCACAGCCGCCAGCTATATAGACATTCTGCTGAATGTTGCGCCACTGAATGTAGTAGGCGCTGCTGGCAATCTGCACATGCGATCCAAAGCGGTTCTTCGCACCGAGCTCGTAGCTGTTGGTCGAGTCGGACTGGTAGGTCAGCGGCGCACCGGGCGGAACGGGAAAGCCCGCATTGCCCAAATCAAAATCACAAAAGCCAGGCAGCGGGGCGTTTCCACCGGGCGCCCTGAATCCCTTGGCGTAGGTTGCATAAAACAGGTTCGCACGGTCCATTTGGTAGGAGACGTTGACCTTGGGGGTGTTGGGGGTTTCTTTCTGATAAGCGCTCGCCGGGTAGGGGCCGAAGTTTTCAATGCCGTCCGAATAATGCTGCAGCTCAAAGGTAGTTTTTGCTATCCGCTCGCCGACCGTCAGGCGCAATTTATCGGTCAGCGCATACCCGAGTTCGCCGAAGACTGCGATTTGCCGATCGGTCGTATCATTGCTGTTGTAGTAGATATCGCAGCTGGGAATCACCGTGTACGTGCCCACGCCGTTGCAGGAGTAGTAATCCCCGAAGATAGCCAGGGGATCCGCGCCGTACAGGTACTGGAAGAACGGGCTGATCTGCGGGTCAATGAGTTCCTCGATGCTGCCCTCCTTGGACACCTGCCAGAAGGCACCAATGGTCCAGCGCCAGGGCGAAGTCTCATCGGTGGACTGCCAGCGCACCTCCTGCGTCCAGCTCGACACGTGGTTGGTGATGACGTTCGGGGTCGCGTAGCCGGCGAACCCTGGCGGCAGATGAATGCCATTGGCGTCGATCAGCGGATACCAGTCGCAGGGCGCAGCGGTCGCGACAGAAGTGGCACCGCAGGGCAAGCCTCCAGTGTTCGGATTATTCGCCCAGCCGAGGGACTGATAGTAGGCCAGGTCGAAGACCGATCCCTGGTAGGCGCTCTTCTCCCTGCGGTAGTAGTAGGAAGTGTTGGAGATAATCTGGCTGTGCGCCAGATTGATCTCGATCTTGACCGCCGGCAGCACGTATTCGTCCGGCACCGGCATGCGCTCGGGCGTCGCGTTGTTGAATTGCCCCTTATTGGGATTGGAATAGGCGGGCCAGTAGGTCGCCTCGTCGTGCTTTTCTCCATTCTGGTAAATAACGCTGGGCGTTACCGTCACGGAGCTCGCAGGCTGCCAAACGGCAGCCAGGCGCAGGTTAACCGTATTGGCGTAGTTCGAGTTGCTCTCGGTCTGAACACGAGTGGTCGGGTCGACCCGGTTGATCCAGCCGCCGTCATGCCGGAACCAGACGCTGGCGCGTACGCCGAGCGTACCGTCGATCAGCGCCGTACCATGGGCCACGCCCAATTCATAGCTGGGTGACCCGTACTCGGTGAACGACAGCTCGCTGCGAAGATAGGTGCTCGAGCCGGTCAGTTTGGCCGGAGTCATGATATAGCGGACCGTGCCGCCCTCTGATCCGGCTCCGAACAGCGTGCCCTGCGGACCACGCAGCACCTCGACGCGGTCCAGGTCAAAGGTCTTCGGCAAAGAGTCGTCCGGATTAAAGCCCACCGAGCGCATCTGCACCGGCGTGTCGTCCAGGTAAATGCCGGTGGTGCCAGCGCCAGCGGACGAGGAGATACCGCGTATCGAGATCGCATTGGTCCCGGTGTTATCGACCACCACACCGGGTGTGAAACGCGCGATATCCTGAAAATCCTTGATGCCGCGCTCGTCCATGGCATCCTGCGACAGCGCGGTGACGCTGATCGGCACGCGGTTCAGATTTTCCGAGCGCCGGGTCGCCGTCACCACAATTTCCTCCAGACTGGCGCCTTCGGAAGCAGTGCCCGGAGCGCTCTGCGCCTGGACAGGGCCGCCGTACATCAACGCCGCCAGTCCAAGCGCGCAGGCGCTCGCCACGGCGGGCAAAGCCCGGAGGCCGACACGTGAGGGATAGGTCACCTTGCTGTCCATACCGTCTCCTTGGGATTGCCGCCGGACTTGGGCCCGGTTGTCGTTGTTGCCCACAAACCACGCTGACGCATTCGGTCCGGCGCTGATTGTGTGGCCGCCCGCTTCATGATTGCAACACGACCGCCGCGTTGGCTCGCCAGCTCATGTAAACCTCGTCGCTCCAGTCGATCGACCATTCACTGGTGCGCTGTTCATTTTGGGCGAACACGGTGACGAGCTTCCCGGACCCCGTCTTGATCCGGTAGGTCGAGCGGTTGCCCAGATAACCGAGCTCCGAGACCGTCCCCTTCAGCAGATTGAGTCCCTCACCGACCGGGGGCTGCTTGCTGAGCCGGATCTTCTCTGGGCGGAGCGAGACCCAGACGCGTTGCCCAAAGCTCAGGCGCCCGACGTCATCGACGAGCAGCTCCCCGCCGGCCTCCGAACTGCGGACTCTGATCTGTCCAGGCTCCGTGCCCGTGACGGTGCCCTCGAACAGATTGGTGGTGCCGATGAAATCCGCGATGAAGCGGGTCTGCGGAAACTCGTAGATCTGCGAGGGCGTGCCGACCTGGATCACCTCGCCATGATTCATGACGGCGATGCGGGTCGAGAGCGCCATCGCCTCATCCTGGTCATGGGTCACAAAGATGAATGTCGTGCCGACCCGATACTGAATGTTCATCAACTCGAACTGCGTCTGCTCGCGCAACTTCTTGTCCAGCGCGCTCAGGGGCTCGTCGAGCAACAGCACCTTCGGGCGCCGGATCAGGGCGCGCGCGAGCGCCACGCGCTGCCGCTGGCCCCCGGAGAGCTGGTGCGGCTTGCGCCTGGCCAGGGGACCGAGCTGCACCATGTCGAGCGCGGCCTGGATCCGCTGCTGTTTTTCCTCCGCGCTCACCGGCAGGCGCCGCAGACCGTAGCCCACGTTGTGCTCGACACTCATGTGTGGAAACAGCGCGTAGGACTGGAACATCATGTTGACCGGCCGCTCATGCGGCGGCACGCCGTTCATGGCTACATCGTCGATCAGGATCCGGCCGCTGCTCGGCTGCGTGAACCCGGCCAGCATGCGCAGCAGCGTGGTCTTCCCGCAGCCCGAGGCGCCCACCAGGGCAAACATCTCGCCCTTGTAGATGCGCAACGAGACCGAGTCCACTGCGCTGAATGAGCCGTAGGTCTTGCCCACGCCCTCGATCACGACCTGCGGCTTCGCGTTCGGATCGAGCCACGGCTTGTCGGCGAGTGCCTTGGGATCAGTGTTATTCATTAGATCTACACCAGCCACCGACTTCCAGCATAACAGACGGCTAAAAATCGGCCGGCGGCGTCGCGCGGCGCCGCTCCGGGGAGAAGAACGGGCGCTCAACCACCAGCGCACGCGCCATGCGCCGCTCCCACACCAGTTCACGATTCAGGTAGATGTCGGCCCACATCGTACTGCCGATGCGGAAATGCGGCGCCGCGACCATGGCGAGCGCAATATTGCGCTTGCAGGTCGGCGACCAGGTGGCCGACAGCACGCTCCCGACTTCATGATCGCCGGCGCGTTCCGCATACAACAGCGCATGGTGGGCCGGCTTGTTGCCCTCGATATCCAGTCCCACGAGCTGGCGCGCGACCCCGCGCTGCTGCTCTTTCCACAGCGAGCGCCGGCCGGTGAAATGCCCCTTGCCGAAATCCACCAGCCACGCCAGTCCGAGCTCGAGCGGAGAGCGGTCCCTGCCGGTGCGCAAGGTGTGTTCCGCCGACACGAAATCGACGTTCGGCAGCAGGAAGCCGGCCTCGATGCGCGCGATATTGAGCGCACGCGAGCCGATCGGGCGGACGCCGCGCGTTCCGCCGGCCGCCATCAGTGCATCCCATTGGCTCTCCGCCGAAGCCGGATCCATCCACAACTCGTAGCCCAGATCGCCGGTAAAGCCCGTGCGCGACACCATCAGGGCCTGCGGGCCGGCCTGGAACTGGCCGATCTCGAAGGGCCTGAGCTTCTCCACCCCTGATAATCCGCGGCGCCTGAGTACCGCGCAGGAGGTGGGCCCCTGCAGGGCGAGCGCGGCGATCTGTTCGGTCACCTCTTCAAGCTGCACGTCGAATCCGATGGCGGAATCGAGCAGCCAGTCCAGCTGCCGTTCGGCCGTGCACAGCCGGTACTCGCCCGCCGCCAGGCAGAAGATCGTGCCGTCATCGATCAGGTGTCCGGCGTCGTTGCACCAGACGCAGTAGCCCACGCGGCCGGGCCTGATCTTGGCGACGTCGCGCGTCACCAGGCGGTTCAGGTAGCGCAGCGCATCCGGGCCGCTGATGCGGTACTTGACCATCGGCGTCAGGTCATACAGCGTCGCGGAGTTGCGGATCGCAAAATATTCCTGCTCGACCGAGCTAAACACGTCGACGGTCGTATAGCCCGCCCAGGGCACGAAGCTGTCGAGCTGACTGAAGGCGCGGGAGCGCTCGTGAAACGGCGTCTTCAGCAGTGGCTGCTCGAAAAACGTGCGCGGGGGCGCGCTGGCACTCATGCCGCAGCTCTCAGGGCCAGAATCCGGCGCGCGGCATTGCGCCCGGCATACCCCATGACGCCACCGCCCGGGTGAGAGCCGGCGCCGCACAGATACAACCCGGCCAGCGGAGTCGAGTACTGCGTGGCACCCGGCACCGGCCGTACCATGTAGAACTGGTCAAAGGCGAGCTCGCCGTGGTGCCAGTGACCGCCTTGGATGTGGAAGCGCTGCTCGATGTCCAGGGGCGTGAGCAATTCAGCGGCCTGGACCAGGCCGGTGATTCCCGGCGCGTGCACCTCGAGCGCGGCGATGAGCACATCGACGCAGGGCTGCCGGCCGGCGTCCCAGCCGCCGCGGAGCTGATACGGCAGATATTGCACGATCGCGGAGAGCACGTGCGCACCGCGTGGTGCCAGGGCCGGATCGTGCAGCGTCGGCACGATGATCTCCATCGCCGGCGCCGCAGAATACTCCCCGTACTTGGTGCTGTTGAAGCAGCGCTCCAGATAGTGCAGGGAGGGCGCGACCAGGAGGCGTCCGCCCTGTAGCGCGCCGGGCACGGTGGAAAACCGCGGCGGGCCCTTGAGTGCGAGGTGGAGCTTGGCGGTCAGGCCGTGCGTGCGCAGGTGGTGAACGCGCCGCACGAACCCCGTGTCCAGGTGTTCGGCCCCGAGCAATCCCAGCAGGCTGCTCTTCGGATCGGCATTGGAAACGACCGCATCGGCCCTGATCTGCTCGCCGGATCGCAGCTGGACACCATAGGCCCTATCGTCCTTTACCAGGATGCGCGCCACGGCCGCTGCAGTGCGAATTTCGGCACCCGCTGCGGTGGCGGCGCCCGCGAGCGCCGCACTGAGGGCGCCCAGCCCGCCGCGCGGCAGCCTCAGCCCGCCGACCCCGGCCGCCCCCTGCGCCGCGAGGCGGCACAGCAGCGTCAGCACCGTACCGGGCGAGCGCGGCCCGAAGTTCGTGCCGAGCACCGCGTCGAAGGCCAGCGCACCCTGCAGGCCCGGATCGGAGAAATGCTCCTGCAGCAGGTCGTAGACGTTCATCGCGCCGATGCGCAGCAGCTCGCGCATCCGCGGGCGGCCGAGCCGGCGGATCTGCCAGCCGAACCGCAGCAGTCCGGCCCAGTCGGCGTAGGCGCCGGTGCCCAACCGGGGCGGGGCGCGCTCGAACAGCGGCTGCAGCGCCGCGGCGAATTCGGCCATCCGGGCCCGGTATCCCGCGTAGGCCGAGCCATCGGGCTCGAGCAGGCCCTCATGGGCAGCGGCGTCCAGCACCAGGGGTTCGCGCTCAGTCGAGAGCGCCACGGTCGGCAAAGCGTTGGCGGCAAATTCCAACCCATGCTTGTCCAGGGCGAGCTCGCTGCAAAGGAACTCGGGCATCAGGTGCAGCAGATGAGCGCAGCTGGAGACTCTGAAACCGGGAGAGAATTCCTGCGTGACCGCGGCCCCGCCCACGGTGGGTGCCGCTTCGAGCACCAGCACCTTGCGCCCCGCCCGGGCCAGGTAGGCGGCACAGACGAGGCCATTGTGGCCCGCGCCGATGACCACGACCTCGTAGCCAGGGCCTTGCGCGGCGGCCGTCATGGGACTGTGGCCGCCTTGCCCAGATCATTCAGGATCGCGCGCGCCGCGTTGGCTCCCGGGGCGCCCATGACCCCACCGCCTGGATGGGTGCTCGAGCCGCACATGTACAGGCCCCGCACCGGTGCGCGGTACTGCGCATAGCCGGGGATCGGCCGGTTGAACAGCAGCTGGTCCAGCGTCAACTCACCCTGGAAGATGTTGCCCTCGGTGAGGCCCACCTCGTTCTCGATGTCCCAGGGCGTGCGGATCTCGGTGTGGCGGACCAGATCGCGGAAATCCGGGCTGTACGCCCCGATGGTCTCGAGCACGGTCTCGCCAAAGGCCTGGCGGCGCCCGGCCGTCCACGGGCCCTCGGCGAGCTGGTAAGGGCAGTACTGCACGAAGACCGACATGTAGTGCTTGCCCTCCGGTGCCATCGTCGGATCGATCAGGCTCGGCAGCAGCATGTCGATATAGGGGGCACGCGACCAGCGTCCCTCTTTCCAATCATCGTAGGCGCGCTCCATCATTTCGATGGTGTCGGTCACATGCAGATCACCACGAATGGAGGGCGAACCGGCGGGGATCTGCGGGAACTGCGGCAGCCCATCGAGCGCGATGTTCAGCTTGCCGGAGGAACCCCGGATCTTGAAGTTGCGTACCTGGCGGACGAAATCGGCCGGTAGATCCGCCTCGTCCATCGATTCAAGAAAAGTGCGGCGTACATCCATGTTGGAAACGACCAGCTTCGCGTGCAATCGCTCACCGTTGGCCAGTCGCACCCCGTGCGCGCGCCCTCCTTCGACCAGTATCTGCTCCACTGGCGCGTCGACACGGATCTGACCGCCCGCAGCCTGGAGTGATTCGCCCAGGGCCTTGCTGACCGCGCCCATGCCGCCGCGCGCGAATCCCCAGGCGCCCACGGTCTCGTCGATATCGCCCATGTAGTGATGCAGCAGGACATAGGCGCTGCCCGGCGAGCGCGGCCCGAGCGCCGTGCCAATGATGGAGCTGCCGGCCATGTGCGCCTTGATGATCTCGCTCTCGAAGTACTCGTCCAGAAAATCGGCGGCGCTCATGGTCCAGAAGCGCAGCGTGTCGTACATGCGCTCTTCCCCGAGACCATTGAACCGGCGCGCCAGGTACAGCAGCTCGCGCAGATCGCGCGGCTTGAAGGAGGTCGGATCCGGCGGTTCGCGCAACAACAGCGGCTTGATGAACTTGCACTGCCTCTGCACGTCGCGCGCGTAGCGGTCGTAGGCCTCTGCATCGCGCCTGGAATGACGGGAGATCTCCCGGCGCAGGGCATCGTGGTTGTCATAGAGCGAGAAATGCCCCCCATCCCTCATCATGGTGCAGCCGCCTTCGTAGGGGATGACCTGCAGGCCGAAGCGCGGCAGTTCCAGGCTGCGAATGATCTGCGGGCGCAGCAGGCTGCAGACGTAGGAGCAGTTGGAGTAGGTGAAATCCTCGTACAAGCGGCGGCTGACGGCGGCCCCTCCGATGTAGGCCTGCCGCTCGAGCACCAGCACGTTCAGTCCGGCGCGCGCCAGATAGCAGGCCGCGACGAGGCCGTTGTGGCCGGCGCCGATGATGATCGCGTCATGGCGTTGCATGCCGCCCCCGATCGTGGCCACCCCTCTCATGCCTCCTGTGCCAGCCGCAGCGTCAGGCGGTCACCTTGCGGGAGGCCGCGCCCGCCCGCAAGGTGGTGTCGATCGCAATCTCAAAGGCCCGCAGGGTGTCGCTGAGGCAGGATTCGTCGTGCGCCGCGGAGATGAACCAGGGCTCGCGCGAATCCGGTTCACACAGGATGCGCTCATCGTGCAGCACCCGGGCGGTGGCGTCGTAGTAGGTGTAGTCGCTCCCCTTCCAGTCGCGGTAGTTGCGAGGCGGCTGGCTCGCGAAATAAAGGCCGCTCATCGACGGGTGGCCCACAAAGCTGTGGGCGATGCCGCGCGCATTCAGCAGCGCACGCATACCAGCGCGCAGGCGGGTGCCGTAGCTTGCCACGCGCTCGAGGGCATCGGTCTCATCGAGGATTTGCAGCGTGCGCTCGGCGGCAGCCAGCGACACCGAGTGCGCCGTATAGGTACCACCATGCGCCACGCCGCGACCGAGCTTGCGCATGATCGGCTCGCGCCCAGCCAGTACCGAGATCGGGTAACCGTTGGCCACGCACTTGGCGAAGGTGCACAGATCCCCGTGGACACCGTAGAGCTCCTGCACGCCGCCGCGGGCGACGCGAAAGCCCGTCTTGACCTCATCGATGAACAGCAGCGTGCCGTACTGGTCGCACAGCGCGCGTGCCGCACGCAGGTATTCGGGCTCGGCCGCGATGCCGAGGCAGTTGCCCATGATCGGTTCGATCAGCATGCAGGCAATATTCGCGCCGTGGCGCTTGAACACGTCCTCGAGCTGGTTGGCATCGTTGGCCTGCACGAAATGAGCAAAGCTGCGGGTGCTGAGCGGCACGCCCTCGCTGTAGGGCTGGATTTCCGGATCGCCGCGCCGATCCCACTTGTCCATGGGCGTAAACCACATGGCGGCATCGAACAGGCCGTGGTAGCCGCCCTCGAGAATGATGTAGTTGTCGCGCCCGGTGTAGGCGCGCGCCAGACGCAGCCCGGCCATCACCGCCTCGGTGCCGGAATTGGAGAAACGCACGAGCTCAGCGGACTTGACCATCCTGGAAATGCGCTCGGCCACGTGGAATTCGCGCTCGGTGGAGAGCGCAAAAACACCGCCCACTTCGATGCCTTCGCGCGCCGCGGCGTCCACGCGTGGATCGGCGTAGCCGAGGATCGCCGGTCCATAGCCCAGGCGATAATCGACGTAGCTGTTGTCGTCCAGGTCGACGAGACGCGCCCCGCGCCCGTACTTCACGTAGATCGTGCGATCCTCGCCCCAGTAGCGGAAGTTCGAGGCGACCCCCAGGGGCAGGCGGGTCAGTGCGCGCTTGAAGTGCGCATTGGATTTACTGAGGTCGCGGGCCATGACTCCTCCCCCTGCCCTCGCATGCATTGAAAACCGACAGACCCTACCATCCGCCCCGGACCCCTGTCCATCGTTTTTATATGAACATATAAAATCGAGCCAAGACCCGGTTATTGTGCACAGCACGCTGATATCCAAGGGGTCCTAGCCATCCAGCGGCCCCTACCGGCTTGCCTGGATTGCCCGTGTTGGAGTAAAATTATACGGCTATATAATCGCGGGGTGACAGCAATGAG
>WNFI01141479.1_pt1 | contig 30077 bp, 34 predicted proteins | sample 5400471 | NCBI WGS metagenome assembly WNFI01 (sample SAMN13153348, study PRJNA577476) | soil metagenome | isolation source: 100 cm saprolite on Douglas fir-dominated hillslope | place: USA:California | collected 2013-09-17
ATTGGATATAAGTAGTGGTACATTGGCTACTATCACTTTGATGGCTTGGGGCTGACAGAATCACCCTGATATTATATCAGTATCGTTGGAAAACATGTCGCTATGATGAACCACAGTCAGAGATGGTGATCGGCGACGAGAATGAATACATCACGCGTGCTCAACTCGGAGGCGGCATGTCGTCAAGCACCCATATAGATGATGTACATTCATGCGGTTCATGTCGATGACTGGTCAGAATCATAGAGAAAGATGCGAGGGGTAACAATAGATAATCCCGTATTTGTTGCGTAATGCGAAGGTAGCCATGGAGCCTCCCTGCCGCCACCAAGATGGGCCACCGATCGTCGCTTCCTATCACTCATTGGTCGACAGATGATACGTAATTCCAAGCGAAGGTCCATGTCTCTCATGCCCTAAAGCGAGGTGGAGGTTGAAGCAGGTGAACAAACCGCGGGACCAGATCTTATTCATCGACAGATAAGATGGAGTCAATGCAGGCAGAGGCTCACTTGCATGCATGCACCCGGTCAACCCCAGCCCACCCATCGGGTTATCGCCTATATCCACACGGTCACCGGGGGCACGGATCTACCCAACCGAGACCGATCATCCATGTAGAGTCAGCAAACCGATAAATACGAGGTTTCATCTGTTCTGTTTGACCACCTTAACCGCGTGTCAATATAGAAGCAAAGAGCGGCTTGTGTGAAGTGAATTATTCCTAGAAGCACACTGAGCCAGCCACCCCAAAAGCACGAAGAACTCCTTCGGCCTCAGGACTTGTGGACCGATATAGAGTTCGCAATTTTCCGGGTTGGGGTTTTCATACTCAACATGATGAGCGGATGGCGTATTTGGTGGAAGATGGTGGTCAATAATCTAGGTGTGCTTTTCCGCGAGCGTAGTGCATTGGGTTGGCCCGCCACACTCGTCAACAACGATGAGAGGGAGGACTATCCAGGGCCATCCTGCAACAAAGATGCTCGAGTATGGGATGTTTGGGCCATCATTAAATGCGGCGGTCCCGAAACTTGGATCGTCCTTCAAAGGGACAAGTATCAAATCGTTACTAGGATACTTGCTACGCGGTGGAGCGGGCTCATAGTCTCTCCTTCCCTGAAGAAGCTTGAGAGAAGGGTGCCGGACTCATCACAGATGAGTAATAATGTGCGATGACGGACATGTCTTCCCGGAAAACACAGCGAGTAGCGTGGTTGCATTACCAGTAATGTCCCACGTTATCAAACTAGCACGAAATTCCCTCGCGTACCGTCCGGACAGGGCTCTGATGGGAGAATTTGAGGCGCCCAAGACTCTGTGCGATAAATGCGATCAAGTGAGGGTCAATCCTTCTTGGAATATAGTTCAAGGGGCTCACATCAATGGTGGAACGGGATACATCTTGGCCGATTCCTGCGAGTGTATATTGGATCAGTTCATTGTAATATTCATAATCATTCTGGGGACATACCACAAGAGGCAGTGCTTTCATCCTCTTGGATAAAATTCGCAAGGTCCCCTTCACGTGCAGTCCGCCGCGCTTACTCCCGATCAGATCTTTGTCGGAACTTGTGCCACTAAAACCTCTTTCAGAGTCAGCCAAAGGAGCCAGTGGAGCGGTTCCTAGCAGTTGGGAATGGCATCATCGTCCCCCATCCTCATATTCCTGAGGAACAAGACATTTGGGCACCGACAATAACACTGAACTGACGGGGAGACATTCACGCAATATTTCCGTCCTCCCCACTCCCCACTGATCAACCTCAGGGGAACCAAGTGGCTAATAGGCGTGAATGTCGATCAGTATACAGAGCAAGGAGCTGGACCCAAACAGGTGTAAACACATCCGCTGCCGACGTACGCGTGCGACATCCAATATCACCATTATGTGCATTTGGAGTGAGGATGCGCTGCACATGCCGTATTCTCCCTCCAGATGTTCAATATAATTATATTGGCATGGAAGAACGTTGACAAAGGGGCAGAGACGTCGGGTACTATACTGTGCACTGCACTGAGAACTAGCTGCCATTAGATGGAGAACGGCATTCGAAGACGATGATAGTCAGAATGTTTCTGTTATCGTTGCTTTCGATGCGCGATCTCGCCTGTATGGACACTGCAGAGATACCGATACTTGAGTATATATTTTCCATTCGTCTCACACAAAAGTACATCCGAGACATGAGTAAAGCACTTCGGAAGAATATCCCTTACTAATACTGGGTGATACGGCTGCGATACGCTGCATATAAAGCTCGCTGGGACAGGGCAGACCAATTTCTCAACCCCAGCTTACCACCTGTAGCTTCAGACCGGAGATAGAACTCAAATCCTGGAGACCTCGTCACGGTTATTTAGCGCAGCCATCGGCGCCACGTCTCATGGGGCACTTCCAAGCCAAGTTCCACAATGAGTCCAACAAATCCAAAAAAACGCAGGAATCAAACATGTATTGAGACAATTGTGCTTATATGACCAGTAGGCGATACACATGCAAGAGTGCATGTGTCCCATCCTGTTCACATGCATTGGCAACAGACAGGAGATAGATGGTAAACACCACCACCTCCTTCTTGTGATCAAGCCTGGGACACCGCTTTGCATTGGTCGTCAGCTAGCATGTCAGGATTTCAAAAAGCAGCTACTTACTCTACTGTTCGAGTCCCTCGGGTTCGGTGGTCTCTGGGAGACCAGCCTCCGCCCAAATCCTCTGTAGAACACATCAGATTATTATGGATAATTTAATAAAGCAAGCCTGACAAACTGGGGGCATGGGGACGTCCCCGTAGATTTTGGTGATGATGAACACCGTTGTTGGAGGTTCACTTTCGGGAGGCTACGGTGACTGTATTTGTAAATAGATCTCTAGCGGTGATGAAGCAAACATACCTCAACAGAGGAGGGTTTGTCCCCTGGAGCTCCTGTGAGCTACCTGGGTCCATTTTTGAGACTCCTTTGAAGGAAGAAACGTCGGATGCAAATTTCGAATCAATAAGGGGTTTTTCAACGTCCGCGGAGGAAGAGTAGATAACTGACTCTGGCTTGGTGTCAATCACTTGCATAGCGCTAGACCGCATATGGGCCTTGCAGTCTATCCAAGGCGGTTGAACATTCAAATAGGAGGCCAGCACTTGGCTAGAAGCTGTCTTCATAATCGATTGATCGCACTCTAAGGTTTTTTCCCCTCGGCTTTGTGATATTATGCGCCATGGATGCATAAAACTTACGTTGAAGTCGTCTGGAGAGCTATAGATGAACCAGGGCGCTGCCGCACTAACGATAGGAAATGTTCCATGAGCCGATCGGGGAGAGTTAATAGCTGGTGCCATGCCACTAATAACACGCACTAGTCAGGCTTGGGATGATGGAATTTAGGTTGTAATCTTGGGTTGCTTTCGATGCGTGGACCTAGCTTGTATGGAGGACTGCGATCGAGGATGCTGGTATATATATCTACTCCCATGCATTTGGAAGACAGATGGAGATTGCGCACAAAAGTACTTCCGGGAGGCGATCGATCCTACCCTGTCCGGGTGACGCGGTTGTGCCCTAAACCTTGGCTATCGATCTCAATCTCGTGTGTTCGCACTCCCCACCCTCAGCGTATGTGCCACCAATGATGATGTCATGTCTTGAAAGGGTGATCGATCATGAGGCTCTGATCGTTACTCACAAAGCATTCTTGGACCTTTCCGAGAACTCTGAGATGAAGAGGCGACTCTCAAATCCATCGAATCAACGGAATGCATATTGATAGCCTCTTCGCACCTCCAAGCCGAGGGATTGCGATGGATGAGAGGTCCTCTTTGTCGTATTTTGGTAAATGACATGAGATGGGATGGTCGGTAAAACACCACCATTTCCATTCTTGGTGAGTGAGACTTCTTTGCATCGGTTGTCAGCTGAGTGCATCATGATTTTCAGAAGCAGCTATTTACACTACTGTCCGATTCCCGGAGACAAGCCGTTGCCTTCTGGAACCATTAGGTCTCGCTGCATGGTTGAAGCTCGATGTACTGCTTACAAGAGTTCACGGAGACAGACCTCCACGACAACCCTCCCACATTGCCTACTCTCTCTCGGTAGTACGTTTGATTCGTCAACGCTATAAGGGATACATATTTTGAGAAATACGGTTGCGCTCGTCTCTGACCCCGCATGGCAGAAGAGCCCAAGAAGGTGCGGGATAGCGACGGCGAGACTAGACTTCCGAGGATCAACAAGGCTTGTACACTGCTGCGCGTACTGGAACAATGGATGTGATCAACTTCCACTCTAGAGTCCAGTCCCTGAAGTGTAATTCATCGCGCTGCTTTCCCCCGAAGCTCGGAACATCTCTTGTTGATTTCTAAATTAGCATATATCAGGAATCGATCAACCCGACATCCGGAATGTGCACTTACAGTAACACGGGAGGGCCGCCTGTCTTGAAACATCTGTGTACGTCTGTAAGTCTGCTTGATTCCATTTCCAAGCTTGGACGCTTTAATTCGTTGAAAGGAAGCCCCTGGCGGTTTCCGAAATTGCTTATTCAATTGTCAGCTGTCACTTCCTTGGTCAAATGTAAGTAACCAAATTGATCGACAGATATATCTATGTGCTGTATCAGTATACGACGGTTAATACACCAGTGGGAAGGTGTGGCGTTCGTCAGTGCTGAAATGGATTGCGATCAGCTAGGTACTGGGTAGGAATTTATGCATCGATTGAATGGACCAGGGTGTTCGCATGCACCGACAATGAGCCGTCCATGAATGATAGAATAAATATATCAGAAAGGGGTTACGAGTACTATTTATTCATGAACACGAGGCTGATGGAACATGGTTTACCAAAGTGGATTGTATGTGAACCAATCACTGGCCATTGATCGAGAGCCGCTTTCATGATATCTATAATGTAGATCCAGCTTCTCCAATCCAAACTTTTACGCATGCATGCTGGATAAGCACCGCCTGGGAGCTATATATGAAGAGACTTTTCATTTCATGTGTTTTACTTCTCTGCCGTTTATTCTTTGCCTCATGTATGGATCTAAAGGTTGAAGGCGAGTTATATGAAAATTTAAGCTAACACTGGCATGAATGCAGAGTTGGGTTTTACATGTGCCGGCGGGAAGAGGAAACATTTATGATACCCAGTTTTCGGCAGTGATGATGGGAGTGATTTGTCATGCAGAGTCAAAGTGCATGGCAGAAGCGCTACGTGGCCTTTCGCTTCAAAATGGTCGACGTTACATGGAGGCCAAGGCCGGATGACATGACGACGATGATGAGATCGGTCCGGGACCATTTCGGATCGGAGATGAGCGCACCATTCGGAGCATGCCTTTGAGTCATTTCGAAGGGGCGGCGACAGACGCAATGGGAACGTCCGAGCCGTGGATCCGGACGGTGACGTCGCCGAATCGGAAAAAGGATTCGGAAGGCTGAGCAGGGGCGGTACCTTGGATCATCATCCAAAGAACCTCGAGCGGGCGTCTGCAACCATGCCGCGTTATGCAGACGGATGCAGAGATCCTCGTCTCATTTTGTTTTATTATTTATTTTTTTCATTTCGCCCAGCGAATTGGGGCTTCATCTGAGGTGCGTTTAGAAGGGATACTTGTTTAGGATCCTTCAATCCTCCAAGCTCATGACAAACAATGGCTGTGGGAGTTCTATCAACCGTGTGTTGTCATCCAAACTCAATTTCAGACCCACCCGACTTTATACCCATTACTGTTTCGTCTACATATACCGCCCTCCATCAAAAGACCCAGAATAACCTCTTTCTCAACTTTGGCGGGTGTTCGACTACCCCCTCCCTTCATCATGCCACTCAACGCTTCTCCCCCTATCTCGGCTCCCAGTGCGGCCATAAGCGTCCCAACCTCACCCTCTTCTTCAATGGCCAACACCAGCACTCACGCCATCAGAAGTAGTAACAGCAGATCATCGGCTTTACTCGAAGCCAAACAGCGGCGTCGTGGTGCTCTTTCATGTGCAGAATGTAGAAGGTGAATAGCATTCTGAAAAGTAGAAACGCAGACCCAGCTTTCTGGGTACACACTCCGACAAAGTCGGGTTCTTTTTTTTCGATTCCCTATATCACTTGCGCCATCGAGAACTGACGCTTTAATAGGCTCAAACTACGTTGCGATCGACAATTCCCTTGTCATAGCTGTTAGTCATCCATTCCCTATAGCCACCAACCAACCCCTTGTTGGACGGCCGGGCGCCTACGTTCTTGACGAGTGCCCCGGGTATACCCAGGGCAGTGGCTGGCTGGCTAGAACCCTTGATCGAATCCCTACACATTCGTATTTCTAACGTTATCCGATAGGTAGAAAACGTGGATGTGCGGCGATATGTCCTGACGGTGCATTGACAACGGGGAAGGGGAATCGGTATGTGTCTGGATAATCCCCTTTCGGTTTTTAAGCGCTGATCGTCCGTCCTTCTCTTCTCGGTGCCTAATCCATGTTATCACGCATTCCTTCACATCAATGTTGGTCGGAAATGTGGATCTTTGCTTTACCGGACCTTACCCGTTCATCCATCCACCCACTCATCAACCACGTCAAACCCAACCCAACCCAGTTTCATCCTAGCCAACACCGAACAACTCCACGAACGCATCGAAGAACTTCAAGAACGTATCGCTTCCCTCGAATCAACTCTTTCCACTCTATACACCTCCACTCGTTCGGCTCTGGACCCTTTCCCACATCCTTTATTAACAGATGAATTGTTGAATATTAAAACGCCTATTGGAGCTGAGATTGTGGGGAGTTTGAATCCTAGGCTGAGGCAGAGAAGTGCTGCTCCTGCTCCTGGGGGCAATTCCGGTCTTCGTGAACTTAATGGGCTTGGCAATCAACAACAACATGTTAGTGGTGCTGTAGGTGGGGGAGGAGGGGAGGGACAGGAGAGTGATGGAGAACATGCGGGAGAGTTGACAGAGAGTTTTGGAACGCTTGCATTAGGGGAAGGGAGTGAAGGCAAATCGACATTCTTTGGGAATGCAGCAGGTGCTCTCTTCCTGCTCGGGGTGAGTTTTTGTTTCCAACTTTTCGAATCAGTTTTTTTTTCCCTTTATCATTCTGAGTTGACGATTTTCTCATTATGACTATGTGTTATAGGAACAAGACGCAGAAGAAGAAGACAAGAAACCTTCTCCATCTGATTTACTCTCTACCTCGCTCGAATTCGATCCCGATCAGGACCCATTATCAATACCTTCCTCAGATCATCTTCCGACAAGCGGCACTGGCGCTTGTGCAGCTTCTGCCTCTGCCTCTACTGCTTCTGCCTCTGGGGCTGCTACAGGAGGATTAGCGGAACCGCTCGATAGACTTGCGAAGACGTTCCCATTCTCAATACATGGGAATCAGTGGTCCGCGATTAAGGACAAGTTAAGGGAGCAATTACCTGACCCGCATCATGCCTGGACGTTGAGCGAATATTATTTTAATTATGGAGGCTGGTTGTGAGTTGTCTTTCTCTCTCTCTCTCTCATTCTAAACTTTCGAAATAACTGACTGTCAATCTTTCGCTTTCTCTCTGTGTGATCGCTTGCCCGCTCACTCGCACTAGATATCGCCCCGTTCCACGGACGCATTTCATCGAAAAGATCTTCACCCCCATCCTAGATCCATCCCACAACGATCCTCAAAACCCAACCGACCTTCAACCCGCTCCGGCAGATTACTCCTTACTCTTCATCATCCTAGCTCTAGGCTCCATCCTCGACATAACTCAACCGCCCCATACAAACCCATCCACAGCAGGAGAATTCTATCATATTCTGTCAAGAGTCGCCTTGGGAGCGATAGAACCTTTACCTGATTCTTTAGCAGGGGTACAGACTTTATTGTTGATGTGCTATTATAATCAGTTTAGTTATTCGAAAAAGGCTCCGATGAGAGTTTGGATGTTGTCTGGGATAGCGTGTAAGATGGCTACGGCTATGGGATTACATCGGGATGGGAAGAGGTGGAATTTGGGTGAGGAGGAATGTCAGATTAGGAGGACGGTTTATTGGGAGGTGAGTGGCTGATTCTGATGGCACTTTTTTTCTTTTCCTTTGGTGGCTGACTCTTTTTGGTGTTATAGCTCATGATGTTTGATACGTGGTCGTCCCAAGCGCTTGGGAGGCCGCCGACGATGTGGTCTGCTCATTGTGATGTTCAGATGCCGGATGATGTACCCGAGTACAACGATATCCATGGAAATCCTGAAATGTCTTGTGAGTTGGCTTTAATCTGGCCTGTTTTTGCGTGGTTTGGAAGTTGATTTTAATTGTCTTTTTTTTAGTCCATTGTCATAAGTATCATGCTGCGAGTATGATGGTTGAAATCCTTAACGAAGCCTTTGCGGCTAAAAGACCGACCTACGAGTAAGTTTCTGACTGTTCCAATGTATCTCCCAATTCCAGTTTTGATCATTTATCATCGTCCTTCTGCCAGTACGATCCTCCGCCTCGACAGGCGTGTGCGTGACTCGCCAGTTCCCATCTCCCTATGCGTAACAGGACTTAACACCAGACCAGATGGTCCTCAACCTCCTCCTCCCACATCTCGCGCACACATCATGCAATCACACACTACTTTCTGCATCAGGGAAGCAAGTCTCATTTACCTCCATCGTGGTTACCTTGCCAGAGCATTAGCAGAACATCCGGAAGATCCATTCAAAAGTCGATACCATGCAAGCGTTATTGCAGTCCATGCCAGTAGCTGTGCGGTATTGGCGGGAGTGAGGAATGCGTATGCGTTGTTGCCAGACCTGATGCCGAGGGTGTTCTTCCTCTGGGTGCATGCATTTTCGGCTGCGATCGTGTTGGCGACGATTGTGATTCGGGCACCTTCTTCGGCGCTTGTTCAATCGTCCTTAAAGGAACTGGATATTGCCTGTGAGCTATTCGAAAGAGCAAAGGAAGGCTGTAGGCCTGGTCGAGCATTGGTGAGGCTTTCTTGCATTCTATGCGGTGTATTTGGTATTCACGACCCGCTTTTCCTTTCCTTCTTTTTTTAAAAAAAAAAATCTCGCCGTAAAGCCCCCTCTTCTAAAGCTCCGTGATAGAGCACGGAGAGCGTATGAAGATTTCCGGCAAGGGCGTGGATACTCACCAGTTAGCGATTCTCCGGAGGAGGATACGTACGGGAACGATGACATCATCATGCTAGGTGCCAAGAGCCGTCTTGTGCGCGTTAAGCCAAAATCATCGAGCCCTGTATCTGGAGGTATGGCTTCTCCTTCGGCGTATATTCATGATGAAACTGGTTCGCATGGTTCGAGCGAGAGTCCTCAGCTCAACGATTACCATCCTGCCCTGGCGGGATATTTGAAGGAGTACAACTCGCAGCTTGATAGAGGTGCAAAGCAGTGTAGTATGTCGCCTGTCCCTGGTAGAGTGGAGAGTCTCGCATCCGCACCTGGTTCGAACTCGGGTTCGAGTTCTTCAGGTGTCGTTGCCCTTAATGCTGGTCCGTATGACTACTCATACCAGTATGCCGTTCCAAATCAGTCACGGACGAATATGATGATCCCTTCGGCACTAGACTACGAGCGACAGCAACCACAACCATCCTACCAATTTCCTTCATCACACCCATCTCCTCAGTCTCAACCACAGCAAATACCGCCTCCGCCTCCGCAACAACAACAACAACAATTCTTCCATCATCGCCCCCAATCCACTCATGACACCCTTTCGAACTCCCAACCTCCCACTGCCACCAATACACCAGGAACCCTCACCCCTCAATATGCCCTTGGACCATCAATACGCTCTCCCATGCCTTTCTTCGCTCAATTCAGTCCACACACACCGTTCTCCGCCTTCGAAACGTCCCTCGCCGTTCCACGGCGGGACGGTGTTCCGACACCTACGGTTGCCGCTGCCGCTGCCGCTACCTTTAACGCCAACCCTGCTGGCCCAGGCATGGGACAAATTGGACAGGATGGTACGGAAGGTTTTGTTAGTGCGATGACAGTGCCCTCGCATTTCACCGGACTTGATGCATCTCTTGGGAAGGCACCGGAAGCAATGGATTTGGGATGGCAGTTCATGTCAGATTTGAGGACGTACCTGTAACCGGGTTGCGTAGCTAACCCTGGTAATTTTCTTGCTGGAGAAGCTGTTATCTTCTTTTCCCTTAGAGGACGTCTAGAATTGTGTGTTCTGATATTCTTCGCTTTTCAGATCTGCTGTCTCCGATACGCTTTTTCTTTGGTTTGGTGTTTGCATAATACAGTAAATATAATGTATACAATTGCTGATATATGTATTCTTTTCTACGAACTTGTACAACCCGAAGCACGAATTGGTAAAGTATCAAAAATCGCGTTGCCACCAGGTCAAGCCACTGGCAAAAGAAATATCACTAAGGAGGGAGCTCCAGAGTTGATTATTGAGCGAACTAGCCTCAAACGATAATAATACAATGCATGCTGGAACTGGACACAAGGCCAACGAAGCAAGGAGCGGCTGGTGGATTGATTAATTCATGTAGAAACACAAAGTCCCAATGACGAACGTAACGCAAATGAAAGCAAGTGAATAATAGTAACTGAGAACCGACCAAAATTAAGAGGATGCTAGCATGTATAATCATTGGTGGTCCGCCGGGGAATGAGCACGATGGCGATCGTAAGATCCTGTACCACGGGGTATGTCCACGCTTCCTCGAGTCTGATGAGACGGAGGCCGAGACGGTGACCCTGACCCTGGTTTCGGCCTATCTGCCCAAGTCGGTGTAGGAGCGGGTATGGTTTCGGTTCGTGTAAGTTGGGAGAGGATGCATTGCCGTGAGCTGGGTGAGAGTGACTACTTGGTGGTCCACGAGAAGCAGAACGTGGCGATCGCCGAGCTTTCTCACCGTTCTGATCTCCTGCAAATGGCGGAGTTGGGCGACCTCGCATCATCGGGTCAGATCGTTTCTGGTGGATGCCTCCGTCATCGCCTCCGTGTGGATGTCCATTTGTTCCATTGTATCCGCGTTCGGCACCATTGAGCCGACCCTGCTTCAGCCGAAGGTACGTTTCACATTTCCTGAGGACATCCTTCGGAGGCATGTCCATGCAACTCGTGAAGTAATCCTGGTCGTGCAAGATAGACAGAAATTCATCAGGGACAGTGAAAAAGTCGTCTTGTCGTTCCAGCAAGATCGTTACCACCCGGATCGCCATGAAGCTCTCTTCTCGAGCAACATCTCGACCCTTTGGGTATAGAATATTGGGACATATAACGGTTGCCAAGTTCGGAAGATCCATTTTGCTCCCAGTCTCTTCGTCGATGTGAGAGAATAATGAAACCCATTTCAAGACTAGGTAATAAAGAGGCACTCACATTGAGACTGTATAAATAGTCGATGAAGCTTGAAAGTCAAAAGGGGGTCAGGCAACTCTCGCAGGAATTTCTTCAAGAGGGCCGCGAGCTGCACCGGGTTATCTGAGGCGAGGTCAACGGAAGATGGATCCCTGTCAATGGCATCGGTAAGCTCTTTCAATCGACGAATATTTCCATTTTTGCGGAATATCCCTTCGATTGACACATCTAATGATCGCCGTGACGTTAGCTTCGGGCATGGAATACGATCTGTAGCTTACCCATTTGCTTCATGGCTGAAATCACATCGTCGATGAAACTCGGTATCCGCAGGGGCCCCTTAGACGCTCCCAATAGCGAGTCAACCCCTTCCCGTTCGACGAGAAGCTCGATAGGGACTCCGAAAACCCCTGCTAATAATAAGAATGAGTGTGCATGAAAACAAGCAGGAGAGTGTCTAACTCACCCTTCTTTTTGATGTTCTTTTTATCACCCTTGAAGATCTTATTCCAGAATGTGGACTTCTTCGTTTCAACTAATTCAAGAATCTCATCCAAGTCGAAATGGTCTCTCAACGAGGAGCGCTGTAACATGAGCACCACAAAGTGCTTCACAATGAACAGTTCCAACGGTGTAAGCTCAGCAACAGCAAGCTTGTCAGCTTGTCGAGGCAACGACCGGTGCTGCTCCCGAGCCTGCTCCGACTCCAACATCTGTGGAATATCGCCCAAGGTGATACCTTCCTCGCTTTGGTTCGCATCTGTCTGATCGGGTGGACCAAGGTGGCGATTCGTCAGCGTCCGCGCCCCATTGCTCATCTCGCTCTCGGATCGCTCTTCCTCAGATCTCATATCTTCGATAATGACCACACCCGTATTATTGCGCGCGAAAGGTGGACGGATGATCGTCTTTGGCGACGATGTAAGGTCAGACGAGTAGACTGCAGGACTGGTCGCAGAGTAACTCGTGTCCACTATTAGAGGCTTCGAAGGCTTCTTCACCCGTGACTGAGATGCAACTGACTGGAGCGTTTGACTAGGACCAGCGGGAATGCCATGTGGACGCGCATCTGCCGGTTGAGCGATTCGTCCCGACGGGCTCTCGATGATAGTAGACCGCTGGGGAAGGCGCACCGTCGCAGACAACTTCCGATCTAGATGAGCGGCCTTTATGCGCATGAAGTCGTTCGAGTCACGAGAGGGTGAACGCTGATGGGATGAGTCGATGTTGCTGACTGAAGACGCGGGAGGGATGAGGCCCCGCCTGAGGAGAAGAAGGTATAGTCGTCTGAGTGCAACGTTGAGAAGGAAAGCAAACTGCTCGAGTCGTGAAACAGGCACAAAGCCAGATTGACTCCCGGGGAGTAGGTGGTTAGTGCAGCATATTGCCTTTGGAGGACGTTTGTCGAGTTCGTTATTCCCACTTGCATCGGGCACGAACAGGAATTCATTCACTTTAGCCGGAGGCCGCCGCGAAGATTGAACCGGCTTGGTCTCAGATTGCTCGCCGTTTTTCTGGGTAGGCAGTTTGTTCTCTTTCAAGGGAGCAGGGTCGCCTGCTGCCCTCCCACAAGTCACGCATTTGACACAATGAGAATGCCACCTATGATATGAGCCAAGCCGAACGCAATCCTCTTCAACCGTTTTCTGGCATATGAGACACAGATCGCTCGGTTGTGTCGACATTGACCCATTCGACCCGTTCGGTCTACTCATTTTCCCGATGAATGGCGACTCTCCCGCATTCTCCGGCGCCAGACTTTTGTATCCGTATGATACGCCGTCGGTACCCGAAACGAACGTATGTGGGTTCGCGATATCCACTTCGCGAGGCCGTGAAGCACGAACGACACGCCGAGCGGAAGGGTTCGCACCCTGGGCTGCTAGACTCTTCAGTTTATCTAGGAAGTCCATGAGTGCTTCTTTCTTGTTGTAATCGCGATCGAGTTTGAGGGCTCCGGTGAGAGCAATACGGATGAGAATCTTCAGATAGTGAGCTAGGCCGGTCACCAGCGAGAGGAGCTCCTGTGTCATGCCCACGCGCCATGTCGTCCCGGCTTCCCCAGTATGGGATAGCAGGTTGAAGAGCTCCACCGTCTTCCTACATAGCATCCTTGCCTCACGAACATGCGAGATCCCTTTAGGAAGTTGCTATCAGAAAAGAAACAGATATATAGATAATACGTGCCTACCCTTCGAGTTGACCCGCGCAAAGTGGACCTCTATATCGTCAATTGCCGCGAAAAGCACTTCCACGTGAAGAATGAACCTCTCGGCCATCTTGATCGCCTCGAGATAATGCCCACTGCTAACATGCTTAAGCATATCCGATATGCACGCAGCAGACGATTCCTCGAACGAAGACAGATAAGTCCATATCCCCACAACCTTCTGCTCCATCCGCTGCTGTTTTTCGCGAAGTGACGCAGGGGTTTCTTCCCGTTCTTCAGCTTCATACGGCGCTTCTCCCTCCGGAATCTCGATACTCTGCACTCGCGAGGCAACTTTGATGTTCCAGAACTACAAAAGTGGGAAATAGAGAGGCAATGGGATGCAATACAATCCATTAGTTGAGTGGCAACGAAAAACCCCATCTTGCTGCCAAATCGAAGCGGCAAGAGAAGGGAGAGAAACGAGGACAGACCTTGTTTATCATATAACATTCAGGATGCCAGCATTCATCGCGCGAATTTCGGTTTATTTCAACGAATTGCTTCAAAATCGCGCTGTTACACCCTACACATTTTGTTGCGAAACGTGTAGAATAGTGGAAGTGGCAATACACGTCATTCCCGTTCTCATAATATGAGTCTTGTGGACCAAAGAGTGTCGGACAGACAGAACACGTGAAGTGTTCAACATGATACTTTCGATCTGGACAAAACGAACAGCGATGAGATGGAGTTGGTTTGGTGGCGGAGGCGGATGATGTGACATTGAGTCAAATGTACGAATTCGTCCGAGGAACGAAGAAATGGAGTTTACGTACTGCATGCAGTAATGTAACTGCCCCGCAGGGCTTGGTCGCATTTGGCACAAAGAAGATCAAGTCTTCTAAAGTAGTCACGTTCGCAGAGAGGGTGCTGGCGCGAGTCCTGCCCCTCAATGGGAAAGAACTTGGAGGCGACAGGTTCGTTGCAATCCTAAAAGGGAGAAGGAATGAGAAGCTAAGATAACTAGTGCTCAATCAGGGAACAAACCTTGCAACGAAAACAATCGAGGTGGTAAACGGTCCCTAGGGCTCTAACAAACTGAGCTAGGGTTGGGAGGGGTCATATCGTCTCCCATGAATGCCGTTGGGTTGGTGTGAGCAGAGGAGGACTGTGATCCACGACGCAGAAGTTCATATTTTGGCTGCGGACGGTCTGTAGGAGAGTCTACAATTGGAACTCGAGTAGGGAAATCACTATTATGAGGTCCAGCTGAACGCGAGGGTGATGACGGGGAAGAATGAACGCTTTTTGATGGTGAAGGCTGTTGGTTGGGGATACCGTCAGATCGGAGATAGGGGAGGTCGTCGAGCTCATCGGTAGGGATTCGTGAGCGACCTGATTGCATCGTGACTGCAGGCTTTTCATTGAGAACACGAGGTGATGAAGGGCGAGACATCAAGGCGAATGATGCTCTACGTGAATTTATGAGCCAGCTTTCGTGGAGACAACAACTGGCTTGGTTAACGGAGGCAGTAGTGAATATTTAAAGCAGAGAGCTGCCTGTTTTGGGGTCGACGAGACTGCTGCTCTGGATGGAAGTCTGTGATCAAGTGGAAGAAGTCGAATGGGTCACGCGTTACTCTCCTCGTCAGAATCCTCCTTTTCGAGACTCAACGCCGAAAGACAAATAAATCGGAGCTTGAATTGAGTTTTCAACCAAGTTGTGAGGTCTAATACTCTTTCTGAAAGTTTTCGCTCCATCTCTCTTACGTCCGAAACGCCCGCAGTCCCTCGTTCCTTGTTGCAGCTTACGTAGGTACTACACCGCGGTACAACCATAATCTTGTCGACTCAATTCGTCAGCACCTGAGGCTCCTCTCAACCGCAGTGGATTCATGCTGTGCGGATGTTTCAGGAACGTAAATGATCGATCCTGCTGATGGTTGATGGAATTGCTAAGGCTGTAGACCAGCTAACTTCACCTCATACCTGTCAGTTCAATACGTAGGCACAAGTACACGTTGCATCAGGACACCTATAGCGTCTGGTTCGCACCCCACATCACAGGCCCATCTGGCGTTGCAAACTGGGGAGAACTATTCCATCTCTACGACAAGTCCAGGATCATGCCATATATTGATCGGCCTCAAGATACTAACAACCCTCAAGCGAATATCTTACAACGTCGATGTTTTCCTATTCAAAACCCACGTGTCAAGGATCTAGGTCCCGATGGGGGCAGATCATCGCCTCACTTGGAGGAGGCAGAGTCCGCACCCCCAACTTCGACATCTGAAGCCCCCTCTGCAGCCGGTACGACTTGGCGGACATACGAAGGACGTCTCGGGTCGACTTTTCCCTGGCTCTCAGGCGTCGCGTGCCAAAAGTAAGTGATTAGACCTTTTTAGATACCCGATCGTTGCAAGTTCCATTTGTTGAGGGTAATAAATGACCCACCGGAAATGACGACAGCAAACGAAACGAAATAAAGCCAGTAGGGAGAGTAATGCTAAATAGGTCAGGATCAGCAGGCCACCGGTGTACTACTACAATAGATCAACAATGGAAGCAACGCACAAAGAGGAAGAGCCCTATATGAAGCAGGTTCGGAACGTAAGTTCTTTCGATAGAACATATTCCATGTTCCTGGATCATCAACGTACCGAACAATAGCCCGAAGAAGTCACTAGATAGCAGCGCAATATTGAAGTACGCGGAGGAGGCCAACCTGTATAGGATTGGCGCAGTGGTATACAGTATGAACATGGCTAGAATACGGTTGAGACTAACATTTGAATGCATTATTGAGACATACCAGCAGTATATGCGAATAATAAGCCAATAACTGCCCCAGTCCATGGCACTTTCGGGATGTCTTTATGCTCCAATGCGGCGGCTTGAATGCCGTTAATGATTGTACCCCACATTCCCAACTGGCCGACAACCTGACGCATGGAAGGTCACCCCCTAATTCCTAAATAGAGGCAAGGTACGTCTCACCTCATACAGAGGGGATTGACGAACGAAGAACTCCTCGAGTGCATTGGCTACATGAGAAGGTTGTATCAATGTTTTGGGTCATTCAAGTCTAGTGTTCACTCACTAAAGCCATAGAATGTAGAACCAAGGATCATCTAGGGAAGAACGTTACACTCGGGTGTATGAGCTAAAATTAAGCACACACGAAGAGGTCGCCTTTGGTCATGTCAACGGCCGGGTCCCCCTGGTTCTTCGAGATGTGGTCAGACCCAACTAACATTCCCAAGCCACCGATACAGATGAGAATTCCCTGCAAGGGATACCGTGAAGTAATTCCTTTACACAAAGCACGCTGGATGAACCGACCATGAGTTGAGTCCAATGATACTTCGTACGCATCAAGAGCCAAGAGAAAAAGACACAGATTGGGATAGCCCAACTAAAGAATTTCCCGTTCAGAAAAGGGGAACGGGTATTATGATGAATAATGACTTACGCATCCAAAAGCATGCAAGAAAGTATAGTCGTATATTGATAAGCCTTGACAACAAAATAGTTCCCTTCAACGTCACACGCGCCAAGAATAGCGTCTAGGGGAGAGGACTTGTTGAGATCGAGGAGAGACAATCGAGTTTAAGCTCACATTTCCATCCATCACGGAATAGCATTTTCAACCATCCCTTGAAGCCATCTGTTTGGTGGAAGGCATTTCCATCAGCCGTCTGGATGTCCGCCACGAGTGGAAGTTTGAACATACATTGATACATCGTAAAAGGGGTGTAGATGCAGAACAGTGAAAAATACCTATTTGCAATTATACGTCAAGGGCAACAAGGATAAATGCATGAATGGCCACTTACAGAAACCACGTCTGAGTAGTGGGAATATTGAATCCCTGTATATCGTTGATAAACTTGAAGGTTCAGCTTGGTCTAACGAGACAGGCTTACCCTCATCACCAGTTCAGTCGTTGTTACATTCGTACAAGTAATGCAAAGAGAGACAAGCTGTCCGGCCTGTGATTGAACATTCAGTAACTTATTGATGAATGGCATGATCAATGCGTACAAGCAGGCAAAATACGAAACGTCTCGTCCAAAGACTCTTAAATCGCCTCAAAAAACTCGAAAAGAAAGCCGAAAGGGAGGAGTAGTCGATTTCAGGTCGAACCGATAGGTCAAGGCTCTTCCCTATCGGACCTGGGTCAAGATTATCGGCAGCAGTCTTCCCTACCGTTTCGTCGATAAGGTAGGGCTGCACCTCCTTATCACCTTTGGCCACCGAAGTAAGGGAGTGGATCACCTGGATTTCGGACATCGTCTAGGGTGAGGAGATGGTCTGAGACTGCTAGAGGCAGACTAGTTGGCACTTTGAGGGACACTAAGAACGAGGGAGGTCAACCTCTCAAATGACCCTCTTGTAAATGAAGCAATTCGCCTAGTGAATTCAGTGCTATCACATATCTAATCGAAGTGGCAATATATGTTGTACCTGGTCAGAAGTTCACGGTAAAACCATCATCCGAAGTTGAGCCGAGACAGATGACCTAGGAATCGGAAAATAGAACAGTTGAACAGTGCTAAATTCCAATCACCACGCATGCATCGATCTCAGCTAACGAAGGCATTAGAAATATTGTTTTCAGGATCGTCGAGCAAAACGAATCGAATAACCAAGGTGTATTGAGTGACATCCTATCACTACGATGCTGAAACCCTCTCTGCAGGCAAAGTACGGAAACTACTCTTGTCATGTAAACTATCTGTAGGCAGGGAAGCAGGGAATCAGAGACATCGAAGTAGCTCCTTCCAGAAGATCATCTCACCATTATTGGTTTTATACTCCATGGCGGTGCCTTGGGGCAGATTTAGACATCGACGGATTGTTTCTCTGCCATATCTATGGATTACATACTGAAGCACATCCACTCATGGCACTCACCTGATCCTGGCTTTCGCTTCCTCATTCTTCTCATCCTTGTGCCATAGGCTGAGGATATCTTCTTGTGACCGTGCGCTCAAAACACATCCGCAGATTTCATCTTCGGGTTCAAACTGATCTCCAATCATGGCTAGGACCAAGTCTTCCCATAGACGATCGGCAACGCCCTTCCGTAGTCTCACTATCCATTTACCACCATCAATGTTGAAGGGGTCTTCCCAAACCGGTCGCTTAACGTCTATATGAAAGACAAGGTAGTCGGTTGTCGGTTGAAGAAGGCTCGGCGGACTGAGATGAGTCCATAAGGACCAGAATGATTCGATCTGGAAGAACAGTCAGTCCTGGAACACATTAGACAGATACGACTGGAACAAACAGAGCTGAACGCAGAGATCTTTTTAATGCCTTCTTCATAGTTGGCAACTTTGCCTTGTCGCTTTTGTCGAAAGTAAAACACCCATCTAAATGAAAAGCACATGTCCTCTGTACCACCTTGTTTTCGGGTATCCCCTGGCAGTAGAATGCATACTCACGTTGCTCGTAGCGGATGTGGGGTTCTACCATTTTCTCCGCCGTGCGAGAGTCCACTCGCAGTATCCTTCTCATTCAACCCTACAGACAAAGACAATCGTGACTGATTCCACTGTCGTTGCCCTGTAACCTCTCGGCTCTGAGTTGAAGCTGAAAAGCCGTTGGCATTATTTTGTGTTTGGCTGGCACCTGGTGAATATCGCTGAGACTGGTTCAGGAAGTATGCGTGCGTTGACATAAAAATGAAGGATGAGCAAAGTAAGGCCAGGAGAGTTGGCTCGATGATTCAAACGATTGCTGGATTTTAGACCGAGAACAGACGTATTACGACACGAGTAGTTCCAAGCAATCCCTAATTCAGGCACAACTCCTCCCGTCAGTGAACGCAACGTTGAGGGTCGATTTACGAAGGAGTTGTGCTACTGGTCACGCGCCACATTCCCACGCGCTCCTCAACGACTAGTTCTTTTTTGATGGAACCTGTCTCAGCTTTCGCTACGCAGGTCTGCGCGATAGATTTTAGTCAGAGGAGAGCCTCTACTCATAGTCTAATAAGTGTCTAGCGCTGCGGGAAATGGGCCTTCGAACCTCACCATGAGAGAATGCTTTAAAGTTTATGCACGATCTGGTTATCTACCAAGTGTGGGACTCATGCTGCCGCACAGGGGAGGTCAGGTATACCCACTAAAGCCTCATTTCTAGACAGCCAGTTCTAAGGAAGGCTCTTTTCGTTGTTAAAGACTCCACTCCATGTGCTGAGGACAAGTGCCTTGGGCTAGGCCTTCTTGCCGTATTTCTTGGCGTTAGTAAACGCTGTATCTTCGTGGAGTGTTTCATTCAATTCAATTCCCAGGTTGTTGGGGGCCCGCCTTTTGTTGTGGTAAGTTTTGTCGTTTGGCTCTTTGCCTAGAACTCTCTTACATCTAATTTCCAGATTTGCATTCTGATATAACTATTGTGAGTCTCGATGCTCCTGTTCTAGGCTTGTCGTTGTGGTTTTGTAAGCGGGGCTGCCTTTACCTGCGAGGTGTTCAGGTTGGCTGGCCAGGTAATTTTCTTCCGTTCGCTTAGGTCCTTGCCCACTAGCCATAGGGGGCCGTGGTTCAATGGGCATGTGTTTTCGATTCAGCACTCAGGGCATCTTCAACGTTCCTCATATCCAGGGATCTTACTCCGATCATCACGTATCTTTATTCCGCCGTGGAGTTTCCACATGGAGTTCCTAATGAGTTCTTGGGTCAGCTGCTCCTTTGTGTCTCGTGGCGACATTTACGGTTGGATGATAGGGCTGTGGCGCAGTGTACGAGTTTGGGCGCGGTTGCATGGTTAGGGGCGGTGAGTCGTGCACCTTTTGGGCATGAGTCAAGTGTGGGGTGTTGCTGGGAGTCGGTTGAGTATTCTGACACCTCGATTAGCCAGTTCGTCCGCCATCTCGTTGTGGCGTGTCCTTTGACCCATTCGAAGGTGGTGATGCATGGTCGGATCCTCAGTTGAGGGTCTCTCTTATGACTTCCCCGACAGGTGAGGTAATGTAGTCGGTATCCTCGAGTCTGATTAGATCTCTACAGTGTATTGATACTCCATTGCGAGTCTGCCTAATCCTTTTTCAAGGACATTTCAAGCTAACCAGTGCCACAGAAGTTTAATTCGTATCAGTAAGCCACGCTTAATTCCGCATTGACGGCATGCAGTACGCAAATTCGAACAACATTGGCATTTTGATTGAGCAAGAAAGTGATATTTGAGTGAACTATCGCGGTTGTCATGTATGCTAGGCTCAAATAACACTGTATGCATGACAGGCGAAGCTGGGATCCTCGGCGAGGTTCAATTATTCGGGGAGTCTCATGACCTGAAGTCATAGACGGTCTTTCCATAGTATGCTGTAGACAAGGACGAGGTGACTAGGAAACAACGTAATCAGTGAGTCTGAATAAGGAGGATGCAGCATCCATGCGTACTTGAGAGGACTAGTGGCACTGGCCCTTTCCTGATGCGGGGTAGAGAGGAGGCGAGAAGAAGAACGGATGCAGCTATGACACAAATCCAAGTCATCTGCCTGAGTATGCGCCTGAGGGAAGCGAAATTGCGAGTCACATACCAAGAGCCCCTTCATAGCCATTAGGACCCCCTGTTCGAATTTGATTCCAGGACGTAAGGTATAGGCCCCCCACGCAGGTCTGTGTAATAGTGTGGGTAGGAAGTGAGTGTTTTTCATTCATGACATACGAGACAGGTGAAAACAGACCCCAGCTACAAGGGAGGGCACAGAGCGCGTGCGTGCGTAGCCTGTGACGCCGCCGACCAAGGTGATGATTGCCTGCGAAAGCACTTAGCAACTATGACGGGATTTCGGCATCTCGCTCTTCACCATCGTCAGAGCTGGGTGACCGGACTAGGATTCCAGAGACCGATTAGCGAAAAGGAACGGCCAACGGAACCTGCACATCCTACCATGGTCGAGGAATTTGTGGCTTAGTTGAAACTTGACACAAGTGATCGAGATATTCAGAAAGAATTCTGATCACGTGCGAACTGCTACCCATTGACACATTCTCCTCGATTACCGAGCCTGTCATGGCGTCTCCAGGCTCGAAGAAAACTTTAAGGTCCGTTCAGTGAAACCAGATACAAATGACACGCGAGCCAGCGCGTTCATTCGCGTCCGTTCGTCAGGCTGAATTCGGGGTCCGGTAGCGCGTCAGAACCAAAATCAAAGAAACGAAAGCTCGAACGTGAACCAACTCTCGTCGGCATCAAGAACGTCAATTCTTCCTCATTTGCTGATGTACTGGAGAAGTTGAGGAATGATTCTGGGGATGCTGGTATGTGCCTTCCTAGCCGGAGCCAGACGTCTATTGCTCATCATGGTTTGCTACCTAAAGAATCCGAAGGAGGGGCAAAAGATTGGGCGCGTCCGCACCTTGACCCTATAGATGAGTCAAAAGACGCAATAAGTAAGCATTTCGTTCTGAGGCTGTGGGTTTTCCATGTTGCAAACTCATACATTATCTCCAGTCTTCCAGCAGATCGACGTGGAACCGGGTCCTAATGCTGGTGGAGCTCCAACCCTTCGACTTTTCGGTGTTACGGAAGTGCGTTATATTGTTATCTCTGCCATTTCTGTGTTCCATCTCACGTTCATTAAGGCTGGTCATAGTGTTCTCGCTCACATAACCGGCTTCCTGCCGTATTTCTATGTGGCGACTCCTAGAGGCTTCGCTTCCGACGACTTGGAACCGTTTCGGGAGTATATTAATACTTTAACTGAACCAGGGATGCTCCGTTTGGTTGAGGTTGTACAGAAGCGCAGTCTGTGGGGTTACCGAGGCGATAACAAGCCTCTTTTCCTAAAATTGATAGTCAGTGACCCGAAATCAGTGCCGAAAGTCCGTGGTTTGTTTGACCGTGGAGAGGTCTCTTTCCGGGATTTGTTCTCCATGGAGGGCGTGATCACATACGAGTCTAATATCCCGTACACGTTACGATTCATGATTGATACTAAGGAAGGTCGAATGTTTTTCAGTCAGTCGTTGTGTACTGACTTTCAAGACCTTCAGGTCGTGGGTATGAATTGGATCGAAGTTCCCCCTGGAAAATACAGACTACGGTCTAAGAAAGCCTCGGCTTCTTTGTGTCAGATCGAACTCGATGTCCGATACGACCACTTTATCTCTCATGCCCCCGATGGCGAGTGGTCAAAGATAGCACCTCTACGAATTCTCAGCTTCGACATTGAGTGCGCTGGACGAAAAGGTATATTTCCTGAACCAGAGAAGGACCCTGTGATCCAAATCGCGAATATGGTGTCCAGACAAGGTAGCGTCCGAGGTTCCCTCCCTCCTAAGTCCAACACCAATGTCCTGAATAGGTGAATCGCAGCCTTTTATCCGAAATGTCTTCACCCTCGACACTTGTGCGCATATTGTTGGATCGCATGTGATCTCACATGATACCGAGGAAGAGCTGCTCACTAATTGGCGCGACTTTGTCGAAGAAGTAGATCCCGATGTGGTAATCGGATACAACATCGCTAATTTTGACTTACCCTATCTCCTGGATCGCTCCAGAGCGCTGAATATAGAGGGTCAATTCGCACTATTAGGGAGGCTAAAGGGCACGTCTTACATCCTTTGCTTCCTGGGTATTGCTGAATCCTGTTTAGGTGCCAAGACTGTCACGAAGGATGCTCACTTCTCTTCTAAGGCATATGGTCAGAGGGATTCCAAAGAGACGTCACTCGGTGGCAGGATACAACTCGATGTCCTCCAGTACATGCAGAGAGAGCAGAAGCTACGAAGTTACACCCTCAATGCAGTTTGTGCCCATTTTCTGGGCGAGCAAAAGGAAGATGTCCATCACAGTATCATCACGGAGTTACAGAGAGGAAATTCGGAATCTCGACGCCGACTAGCTGTTTACTGTTTGAAGGTTAGCCCTAAAGTTTTTTTCCCGCTGCTTTCTGACGCTTGTAAAGGATGCCTATTTGCCGCAGCGGCTGATGGATAAACTGATGTGTCTCGTCAACTATACCGAAATGGCGCGTGTGACAGGAGTCCCCTTCAATTACCTTCTATCCAAAGGCCAACAAATTAAAGTCGTCTCGCAGCTGTATCGAAAAGCCAACTCGGATGACTACCTAGTGCCATCCATGAAAGCAGAAGGTTAGTGCCGTTTCTCCAGGAAAGGGGGCTTTCCACTTATGCTTAGCTAGGTGCCGACGATCAATACGAAGGCGCAACTGTCATCGAACCGAAGAAAGGGTTCTATGACGTTCCCATTGCCACTCTCGATTTTAGCTCCCTATATCCCTCCATTATGATGGCTCATAACTTATGCTATACCACATTAATTGACATGGACGCTATCAAAAGACTGGGGCTCGTCAAGGACGAAGACTATGTTCAAACTCCGAACCACGGTTAGCGCCTTCTAGCAATTGCTAACCTCGCAATCGACCTAGACCACCTCTTTCAGACTATTTTGTGACACCTGAGCGACGGAAGGGCCTGTTGCCGACGGTGCTGGAAGATCTCCTCGCCGCCCGGAAACGTGCAAAGGCCGATTTGAAGAAAGAGACGGATCCTTTCAGGCGAGCCGTGCTGGATGGTAGGCAGCTCGCCCTCAAGGTTAGTTTGATCTCACCTGCATTTCAAATAATGCTCATGTTTTGTTGCAATGCAGATCAGCGCAAACTCAGTCTACGGCTTCACCGGTGCTACAATTGGGAGACTTCCATGTCTGGCGATCTCTTCGTCTGTTACCGCCTATGGGCGAGAAATGATTGAAAAGACCAAGCAAGTCGTTGAAGCTGAATATTGCAGGGACAAAGGCCGCGATCATGATGCAGAAGTCATTTATGGTGACACCGATTCTGTCATGGTCAGGTTTGGACCCAGCGACCTAGAAAAGGTTATGGCTTTAGGTATGTCCATTTGTTCGTACTCGATGCTAACAATCAAATTGGTTCATCATTTACAAGGTGCGGAGGCAGCGGAACTTGTGACATCCGAGTTTATCAGACCCATTAAGCTCGAATTTGAGAAAGTGTACTTCCCTTATCTCTTAATCAGCAAGAAACGATACGCTGGTCTCTACTGGACAAAGACAACCACATACGACAAAATGGATACGAAGGGGATCGAGGTGAGTCTTCCGTCACACTCGAAGTGAGGGTAATCAGTCATGCACGGAAGTAGACTGTTCGGCGAGATAACTGTCGTCTCGTTCAAACCGTGATTGAGACGTGTCTGCATAAGCTGTTGATCGATCGTGATGTCCAGAGTGCTACACAGTACGTCGCTTGGTTGAGGGATTACGTCCTGTTCTTAACCATTTACTTTGGATTCAGATATGTGAAGCAGACCATTTCAGATCTACTACAAAACAAAGTGGACATGTCACAGTTAGTCATCACGAAGGCTTTAGCCAAGACAGGTACATGGACGAGACGTACAAGTTGTCATCTGAGTACTGATTCGCCCATCGTCACCTGAAGATTATGCTGGAAAGCAAGCGCATGTTGAATTGGCGGAAAGGATGAAACAACGAGATGCTGGTATGCACTTGAGCGCTAGTGGTGCGAATGCGATACGGAATTTGATAGGGTCTTCTTAGGCTCAGCTCCGAGTTTGGGGGACCGTGTTGCATATGTAATCATCAAAGGCATCAAAGGTATGTATCCTGTGGTTCCCCAAGGGTGGCTGTTTGTGCTCATTGAATTTTCCACTAGGCGCGGCGGCTTACGAGAAATCCGAAGACCCGCTTTATGTCCTTGAAAATAATATCCCCATTGATACAAAGTACTATCTAGAGAACCAGCTTTCGAAGCCGCTCTTGCGTATATTCGAGCCTATCATGGGAGAGAGCAGCGCTAATTCATTGCGTACGACACCCTTTCTTTATCCTGTGCGCGAGTTAGGCGAGCTCTGATGGCGATTCACTAGTGTCTGGTGATCACACCCGTAGCATTCAAATAGCCACCCCCACCATTGGTGGTCTGATGAAATTTGCTGTGAAGACCGTAACGTGTCTAGGGTGTAAAACACCCTTGACAACAAAAAATTGCGTGGGCTCAGGTGGGAATTTCATCCTCACCATTGTCTTTCCAGCTGACTAATATGGGCGCTACGTCTGTAGGTGCAGCTGTTTGCAACAATTGTCGACCACGACTCGGTGACTTGTATCAAAAGCAGGTGCGTACAATGACGTTCTTCAAAGTGTTCGGTTAGTAATGGTGCTCATTCCAAAGCTGGCTCAAGCATCATTGACGCAAGTGGCATTCGCGCGTTTATGGACGCAATGCCAGCGATGCCAGGGGTCATTACATCAGGTGAGTTTTTCTGCTGAGTAGGCTGATCGCGGATATTTGATTTTCCTTTCACTCCAGGACGTCCTGTGTACCAGTAAGGACTGTCCGATTTTCTACATGCGAAAAAAGGCCCAAAAGGATGCTGCTGAGTCTGCGACAGTTCTGGAACGTTTTGATAATGAAGTATGGTAAAACCTTGCAGGCGTGTGTGTGTCGGAATGCTTCTGATCGGTGTTCATGTCGCCATTGTATATTCGCAACGGATTGTACTATCTTCACGTCGAGGACTTTCCCGATCTCCGCCGAGGGAGTCAATGCATTTCACTCGTTGTTTTTCTAGTGTTTCAGCCCATGTGGGTGGGTGCTTGTCTTATGATTCATCCGACAATAGAAATGGTACCGCGTTTGCGTCCAGATGTGTCAACCGAACCTGATGCCGCGAAGCCACGCAAGTCATCGAATGCTGTTTGATTATTGATGGCTTTCCCTTCGTGAGCTGGTGGTTGAAGCGCGGGCATGGACCATGATGATGCGAGTTCGTGTGAAGACCGGAAGCCCCCATGATTTTGCAGATCTCTATATTCTGCAACATCAATCTGATAGAGATTGGCCAGTCATCAAGCGCCGTGATGAGTAGAATATCGGTACTATTGACCCAGTCATTTGGTGAAGTCGATATATATATATATATATATATAGTAACCTTATCGACAACGATCGTAGCCAGAATATACATGTGTTTCAGCGAGAGCCCGACTGTCTGGCATTCGGTTCGCACAAGCTAGCTGGTGCAAAGAAGGAAAGATAAGTCTCACACCAACGAATCCAGACCAGAACATACGGAGTGGGCCGCACATTCTTTACATTGGGAATTCGGGGACTTGGGAGGAAGTATACTATTAGGCCTGAGGGGATTAACCATGGGTAGTTGCATATATGTGCAGACCGTTTTCTAACTTTGAAATTCAACCGATACCGCGGTGCTCTCATATCGATCTTGTGCTTCTAAAGACGCTTCTTTCACCAAAAGGACATTCTTTGTTCCCTCCGCGATTTTTAATTGCTCGGCCACGGCGGAGGAAGGGTTGTATATCCATATATGAGTTGTGTAAAAAAAAAGGGAATGTTTCCCCCCCCCCCGACGTCCTGTAGAGCACATCGTTGGGTGTGTTTTGTTGGCAATGCTATAGCCGTTGGGATGGAGACTTTTGTGTGTGTTGTCGCCGTTCGTCAAAATATCATGTTGTTCCCAGCTGGTGAAACTTGGCACTCTTGGCTGGAAGTGAATGGAATTGCTCCGCCGAGCACCTAGGCTTTGGAACGATCAAGGCAGAAGCTCACATCGACTGATAACATAAGTGATCTCCCAACTAATTCCGAAAGATCTAAGTTGAAGTCGCACAGCCTCTAAACACTCGGCCCAACAGTTTGTTGCTCCGCCGACAGCAGAACTTTTGGATTATCCCCTGGGGGGTCTCAATATGTATAACAAGGAGAAGAGGAAGAAGAAAGATGGCAAGAGAAAACAACTCGAACCCCTCCCCACTTCAGTTGGTCCCATCACTATGCCTTCCCAACATTACGCTACTACCTCGTCCTCCGTCTACTCGGATTTCCAAGATGACTCTCCTTCATCGGAGAGTATAGAAGACTCCAGTTATACTGAATCTGAAATGGACATGTCCGAGTTCAATGCAAGAGACCCATCCATCTTTTCCTATAGCTCCAGTCGAGACGCGCGCGACATGCTCAAGCAAGCTGAAGGAAGGTACTTCAATGCTCAAAGTGATGTATACTACTTACCAGCAGGTAGTTGAGACTTCTTCTGCTTTACCATCTGTACACGTGTAATGCTGATCGTCATATCCATGCAGATGAAGATGAGTTCGATCGTCTGTAAGTTTTGATCGCACCCCCGCCTCAACTCGTGGACTTAAACGTTATGCAAAAGTGGACTCCAACATCGAATACACCACTATGTTTTCAATTCACTATACCCCGGAGGCGATCTAGTGGATAGAATACTGGCGCCTCAATGGGGAGTTGAGAAAGGTGTGCTTGATGTGGGATCGGGACCAGGTCATTGGTGCGCAAAGCTTATCAGTTTGGATCAAAACGCGTGACTGACTCGCAAAATGCCCTACAAAGGGCTATCGAGATGGCCAAAAAATTCCCTCATGTCCAGGTGAGTTGTCTTCTTCTTTCCCACGATTGCGTTTGTGAAAGAGGTGAACCATCCGTTCCAAGGTTGTCGGCGTTGATCTGGCACCACGAACAGATCTCCCAGCACTTCCATCCAACTTACGGTAAGTTGGCCCATGTGTTATGCAATTTACCAGAACTAAAGCCTACCATTCATTACCCAGGCTTGAATTCGATGACGTATGGTGACACTTCTTCAGGAATCATCTTACAAGTCCTTTATCTATCGTTTCTCAGGCCAATCTCGGTTTTCCTCATTATCATGGTTGCTTTGACGTCATTCACTGTCGTTCAATGTCCGGAGGGGTCAGTTCCAATCGTTGCATCGTGCGAGCAGCAATCAGCTGACTGGAAACCACGTTTTCCATGGGTTAGATGAACGACCGGAATTGGTTCTTTAATGAACTGGAACGTTGTCTGCGTCCAGGAGGCATCATNNNNCGTATCATGGCCGGTATGTGATTTTTTCAGTTTTATCCGCTCACCCGACTATTCAGCCTGGATGATTATTTTATTAGAGGCAGGAAAAGCCTTTGCGGCCCGTGGTGGTTCGCCTGTCTTTGATAACATTGCGAGCCTTTACTCCAGAGCTCTAGTGGCTACGGGTACATTGCCTAATCCGGTGGCTCAGATCATGTACATTCCTCTCGGCCCTTGGCCCGCCGGCAACACGGAGGCCGAGACGCGGTGGATACGTCAGCTGGGCGAGATGATGAGAAGGAATGCTTTGGTGGGTACAGACTTGTTTCTGGTTTGGGTTGCTCCGTACGGCCTGCTCTGTAGTTGCCTTGAGTTGTGCCTCCCAGCTTGCCATATTTTCTCACGCATTTCTGAACGCTCTGCTAACGATAAGGACTGAGTAGGAATTCACGCATTCTCTGCGTCCCACACTCAAGTACAGGGGATTTAGTGATGAGGAGGTGACCAAAATGCTATTTGGGGCAGAACGCGGTAAGTTTCTGCTGGCCTGATTTTCATGATGATCTTATCTTATTCCTTTCGGTCGTTGAACAGAAATGCTGGACTTGTCTGTGTGGATGTACACACGATGGTTGTACATATATGCCGTAAAGCCAAAGTGAGGATGCGGCAGGGACGATTTTTAGCTGCGTTCCTGAAGGGCCAGGATGTTATGGGCGCTTGTTACGCCCGGTCATATCGCGCACGGCACCGATCGCCCTTGATAGAACGTTCTTCCGTATAGGGGGGAGATAGCCAAGATGGTAGTATCTTACTGCAGTCCTTAGCCTCTAATGGTTAATACATAGTGATCATATTATGTATGAAATAGGGAACCCGTTTTACGTAATGTGGCCATAATCTCTCGAGTCGGCACACTTGCCGTAAGGACCCGGTTGATCCCGAGCCACGTGGGTCTTACCTGGGCTCAATTCTGATGCCAAGGGTGGCGCCGCTTTGGCGACAACGAGGCATTTTGGTTCTTTTTGGAATTCATCCGGTCAGAAGTGGCACGGGTTTCCGGACAGGATAAAATGTCAATTTGATCTTATCTGGTACCGTTTTTGTTAATATCTTATAAATTAGCGCACCATCAAAGGCGCGCAATAACTCCTTCAACAACCTTGGATTCCCTCTCCCTTCTCCTCTTACCTATCTTTGCTCGGAGTCATTCCTCTAACACATGCATAAGCAGAAAGTCGAAAATGGTGAGCAAAATATTAGATGCATCCTCACTGAGCCGTTGGTAGAGACTGTAGTAGTCTGACTCTGGATTGACTTTTGGCAGTGCTTGGAACTATCGGGACCCTCCTCTGGTCTGGTCAAATTATACCTCAGGTCGGCCATTGTCAATATATCGCCCTCATGTTGTCCCCCAACTTCATCATTACTTTTGGATCCCTGCAGATTTGGAAAAGCTGGAAAACCAAGTCAACAGTGGGACTTTCTGCCATGTTAATGTGCGTCACGAAGCTTGCTTGCAGTGTGTGTGTCGAATCAACCACTTATCTCCCGTTTCAGGCTCATTTGGGCGACATCTGCCGTATTTCTGGGTAACTGTCATTCTACTATTCGAACCATACCATACGTTACCACAGTCCTTTGCTCATATGCGTTTACTTTAGGCACCTATAATATTGTACAGCACATAAACATCCCTCTCATTGTGCAGCCCCAGCTATT